>JACCEB010313691.1_pt1 | contig 52215 bp, 55 predicted proteins | sample 7454761 | NCBI WGS metagenome assembly JACCEB01 (sample SAMN15323454, study PRJNA562643) | freshwater metagenome | isolation source: river surface water | place: USA:Blue River Watershed | collected 2017-08-18
ATAACAAAGAAGCCTTGAACAAAAAAAACTATAACAAAGAAGCCTTCAACAAAAAAAACTATAACAAAGAAGCCTTCAACAAAAAAAACTATAACAAAAAAAACTATAACAAAAAAACCTATAACAAAAAAACCTATAACAAAAAAACCTATAACAAAAAAACCTTCATTAAAAAAAACTTTAACAAAAAAGCCTTCTTCAAAGAAAACTTTAACAAAAAAGCCTTCATTAAAAGCAACTGTAACAAAAAAGCCTTCAACAAAGAAAACTGTAACAAAAAAACCTTCATCAAAGAAAACTGAAATAAAACCTAAACAAAAGTAAAATTATAAAATCAAATATAATTATATAAATATATTTAATAAAGTAAAAGATTATGATAATAATATATAAAATATATTAAATATTCTTTTTATTGGCCTTCAATAAGTTAGAAATGATAGTTTCATTATTAGTATTCTTTTTCTTGAGATCATAATGTTCATTAACAAGAACATTATGATCTTGTACTAATGTATCATATTTACGTTTTAGAGAAGAATTATCATATGTTAATTTATCAAATGAAGTAGTCATAGTAGTAGATTTATTGACAGAATTTGTCAAATCCATTTTTAATTGACTAATTTGTGTCTTACATGATGCATTTTCTTTTTTAAGTAATGAAATTTCACCCTGACTTTTATCAATAGTATCTTTTAAATAATTCACATGATTTTCCAAATTTTTGGTCTTATCATTTGACTTGAGGATAACTTCATTAAGTGACTTGATAGTGTTATCTTTCATTTTTAACTCAAAATCAATTAGACTTCTAATTTGAAAACGAATACTCATATCAATAGCATCCATTCCATCATTATTTTTAATGGAAGGTTCAGCATCAACACTTAAAAGATAATTAATCATTTCAATATTTCTCATTTGAATAGCATAATGAAGAGCAGTATATCTGTTTTTACGATCAATAATGTCATTCGAATTAGTATTATTCACATATTTTCTAAGATCAGTTATATTATTAGTACAAATAGCAAAAATAACATCATTATTATCAGTATTATTTGAATTAGTAAATGATGAAATAATTCCACTTGATCTAGAATTAGAATTACGAGTATTATTGGAAAAGACTACACTAGATTGATTAGTATTTTTTGGAGCAAACATTTTTAATATGTATATGTAAGTATTTTATGTATATATGTATATAAATATATATTATGATATTTTTATATAGGAATAAATATATTAATAAATAAAATAAATCAATTTTTTTATTTTATTTAATTTATTTCATTTAGATTATCAAAATAAAAAATTGATTTATTTTATTTATTAATATATTATATATTATAGTAATATTATATATATAATTTAGTGATACATAATTGATAATCAAAACAAATAAAATGTCATTCAAGTACGAAGAAGTTGAAACAGAATGTCTTAAAACGCTAGTTTTACATTCCGGTAAGAAATTATCTCAATACACATTATATGATAATGTAGTAGAACATTTTAAGATTGGTAATGATCCAATTTTAAAAAATGAGTTTAAATATGTTTTATTAGCAGTTATTAGAACATTGTCTGTACGTAATAATAATATAACAGTTGAAAATAAGAATGATGTATTATATGCATCATTTTCAATTGATGAAACTACTTCAATTAATATTGAAGAAGAAACAACACAAAATATTAATAATAATAGTATTAAAGAGGATATGCCAAATAACACTGCAGTAATTGAGTTTATTCTAGAAAATAAACTCACAGAACATTACTATAAAATTGATTTTGAAGGAAATACAATATTACATCACTTGATTAATAATAATAAAATTGATATTATTAAAAAACATTTCAATATTTTAGAATGTTTAATTATTTATGAAAATAATAATGGTAAGACACCTATTGATTTAATTAATAATGTGACATTGTCTAATTTCTTTATTTATTATTTAATTGCAAAAGTTAATAGTAATGAAACATCCATTAAAAGTATTAATAATAAAAATGAAATTTTAGATAATGATATTAATAATTTATATGATTTATATAATAAACAAAGAAATAATAATTTAGTGTTTTTTACTATTATTACTATTGTAATTTGTTTATTAGTCACTAAAGTAATTTAATAAAATAATAAAACATTACAATAAAAGATAATAAATAAAATATAAATAGATATATGTTAAATAATACTATACTTATAAATAATAAATCATAACAAAACTAAAAATAACAAAATATATAAATATATAATAAGTAAAATATATGAATATATAAATTATATTCATATATAAATTATAATAAGTTAATATTGATATAATTAATAAAAATAAATTAATTAATTAAATATTTTTTAAATTTCAACATTTGTGCATATGTATTACCTACAGTAACTTCTGATGTTTTACAATTGTCAGATATTTCTTTTTTAGTTAAACCTAATCCAAAATGTTGTGATACCATGAATATAATACCAACAGCAATAGATTTAGGATTATTTTCTTGACATATACCTAATTTATCAATTAATATAGCAGACTTAATACCAATATTAATATGTTCTTTAGACATTTCCAAAATAGTACCGAAACGTTCAACTAAATCTTTAGATTCAATAGGTTTCATATTTTTAACATATTCTTTATTTTTAATAAACATTAATTCAGTAAATTCATTACATCCTTTAGATAGTTTTTTAGAACCAATATCAAATAATTTAGCAACTTCTTCAGGACTTCTTATTAAACCTTGATCACGTAAAGCATTAAAAAAACATGCCGCAATAAGTCCTTCTCTAGATGCACCTCTTTTAATATAATCTTGACTAATTATTTTATACATATTCATAGTAGAATCAATAATAGATTGGGGTACATTATCAATATTGGCTTTTAAAGCAATTTTATTAAGAATACCAATAAGACTTCTAGTTTTATATGAAAGTCCATTCCAACTGTGTAATTTTCTAAAAACTTCATTACCTCTACCTAAAATAATAGTACTTAAAGAAGTATCAGCAATAATTTGATTAGTAGGTAATCCACATCTATTTGGATCAGCCGATTTTTTATTATCATCTGCACCATAATATCTCCATTCAGCATTATGATCAATAATCATTTCATTTTCAACCCCACAATAAGTACATACAATCATTTCACTATCAATAATTAAATATTCATCTTTCTTACAATTAATACATGTTTTTTTAAGTGTTTCTGTAGTTTTTTCTGTAGTAGTGTCATCATTATTATCATCAGTAATATTTATATTATCATTAAATGAATTATTAATTTCATTATACAAATCCCATATTTCAGTATCCATCTTATGTAATTATTAATTCACTTTTTTAAATTACTTTATATTAGTTATTAAGTCTTTATATCAATTTATTAATTAAATAAAATAAAAAATCAATTTTTTAAATATAATAAAAATATCATGTTAAAATAGATATGAAATTATTAAAAAAGTTATTAAGCGGTGGAAATAATGATATGGATTACAATAGAAAATTACAATATTTTATATCAATTGTTATAATAGGATATTTTGGTATAAAGATTGTATATGGTGTATTTTTTAATTTTTATCCATTAAAATATTATAATAGAAATATACAAATAACAACAAATGATAATATAAATGATAATAATGGAAATACACTAACAGAAAACATAACATTAAATGCATATGTACCGGGCTTATGGAATAATGAAATGGGTGATATAATAACAGTAATTGTAATAGTATTTGTGATATATGTATTTACAAATTCAATGATAAATTGTATATATAATGAATATGGTAATTTAAATATAGCATTTTTAATGGGTTATGTTCTTGGATTGGGATATCCAGCAATACGTATGATGAATACTAATAAAGATTCATCTGTAACTGATTTATCATATATAACAACATCAAATTATATGGTAATAACTGGTGCAATAATTTTGATGATAATAATAATAATAGTAAATTATATAGAAGCAACTAAAAAGGGTATGGGACAGAATTATGCGATATATAGTGTTGCTGTAGTGGTATTAATAGGTGGATTAATATTAACAAGGAAACAATTAGAAAATTATAGTAAAGTATCTTATTATAAAAATGATGGAGATAATTGTTCATTTGTAAAGAATGGTGTATTACAAACAAGTGGTGATATTATAAATATAACAGGACCATTTATATCATTTGTATTAATATTATTATTTACATATGAACCAGCAAATGTTGCATTTAAATCATTATATATAATAATTTATGGAATATTATTAGGAATAATAGTAAGTGGAATATCATATTTTGGAATGGAATATTTTTTAATTAAAGTACCAGAAAAAGAATGTAATAATATGCAAGATTGTGTAATGAAAAAGATGACAACACCAGTTGATGAGAAAGTATTAAATGATGAAATAAATATACCTGACTTAACAATAACAAAAGATTTATCAAAAATAAGTAATAAAATGAATATATTAAAAATATTTTTAATAACATTCGTCATATTATTGGCAGTATATTTAATATATTATTATATAATATCATAATAATGGAAGTATTACCCCATTTTTGGATAACTTATTATAAAACAAATTTAAATATAATCAAGGAAAAAAAAATTAAAAATATAATTCATATATCAAAAAAAGAAGATTTTTTTGGAATATCAGGTATAAATGAAATTAGAATTAATATAGATTACAATTATGAACAGACATATGAAGAAATTAATGTAATAATGTATCAATATTTATTTGATGTAACAGAATATATTCATGATAAAATAATAAATAATGAAAATATATTAATCATATGTGATGAAGATAGACAGGATATTGATGTAATTATAATAGCATATTATATAAGATATGGATGTTTAAATATTCAAGATGCAATTCGTTTTTATAGAACAAAACGAGAAAATATATTTGAACCGAAATGTTTATTTTATTCATCATTGAATAAGTTTTATATTGAATTAAATAAAAATAATTAAAAATAATTTTCTTCAAATATATTATTAGTATAAGATGGGTAATACAGTTCAACAGATGCCATTAAAAACAGAAAATGTTATAAATACTACATCTAAAAATATTAAAAACAGTAGTGTTCCAATGAATGTAAGTGAAGAACAAGTATTTAATAAAATAGCAAATATATCATATGAATTATTATTAAATTATAACAATCAATATTTAAGAAATGATTTTTGTTCAAAAGTATCAATATTATTTGAAAAGAAATTATCACAACTAAATATTAAATTATTACGTAATATTAATAATAGTATTAATGGGGAAGATATTGATAATAATTTATTAATGACAATACAATATTTACCGAAAAATGATGAAAAGTTTGAAGATGTAAATAATTTTTTTTCAAGTAATTTGAGAGAATATTTTTGGGATAAAAATATATCATATAACTTGAATAATTATGTAGGTGATAAGTTTATAAATAAAGCAGAATTAAATAAATCACTAAAAACAAGATTGAATTATATTAATCAAGATCATGTTAATATGATATTAGATGGTGTGAAAAGACAAAAATCAAGAGAAAATAATAATAGAGTTCAAAAAGAAAATACAACAAATAATAATACAAATACAAATGAAAATACAAATGAAAATTCAAATGAAAATTCAAATCAAAATTCACAAAAAAATATACAAAATAAAATAGGAGGATTTATTAATAATAATAATAAATTATTAAAATTATTTAATCAATCAGGTTCTGCAAATGCTGGTTTATTTAAACCCCAAAATAGTATCAAACAATTTAATATTACTCAAAAACCTAAATATAATGCTAAAACTAGTAATAATAGAAATAAAAATATTAATAAAAATACTATTATGAAGAATAATACTAATAATAATAATACTAATAATACTAATAATAATACTAACAATAATACTAACAATAATACTAACAATAATACTAACAATAATACTAACAATAATAGTAATAATAATCGTAATGTATTATTAAGATTACAAAAAGGAACATTGCAAAATAAAAAAAATACACAAAACAATAAAAAACAACAATCACAACAACAATCACAACAACAACTACCACAACAACTACCACAACTACCACAACAACAATTATCACAACAACAACATCAAATGATACAACAACAATTGGAACAACTTAATAATAATTTAAAAAGAAACAATAATAAAATGATAAATAAAAATCATCCACCATCACCACTTACACCAACAAGTAACAGAAGAGTTAATACAAATCGACAACCAATTAATATTAGTAGTAGAGCAATAGAAAGTACTATTAATAAGGAAATAATGAAAAATATACCTATTAAAAGTAATACAGATGAAACTGTAAATCAATATCTCAGGAAATTTTCTGTACCAAAGTATTATAAAAATCCAGCACAATTATGTAATGGAAGAGATAAATGTAAATTAAGTAAAAAACAATTATGTACTGGTATTGTAGATAATTTTATTGTTAGAAATAATATTATAGCAGCAATATTAACGACTATACCATATAAAAATAGAGCAAATAAATATGTAGGTGGTGTATGTTATCAAAAGTTTTTAAATTTAAATGATTGTAGAGTATGTGTTCCATATGGATATAATAATTATAAATATAAAGACATTAAATTGGTATTACCAAATATATTAAAGATGGCAGAACATTTAACTTTAGAAGAATGTAGTAATAATAAAGGTTACTTTTTGGAATTAACAAAAGACCAAAAAATGATATTTGCAAAGAAAATTAAAAATGTTACACCTGATGTACTTAGAGTAAATCCTGATATTCAATATAATCTTAATTATATAACTTTAACTGAAAAATTAAAGAGTAAGTATTTTTCAACATTAAGTGCATTAATAAATATATTAGAAAAACTTAATGAAAATCCAATTATAAATAATAAAACATTAAATGAAATTGCAAATCAAACAAAAATGATAATAGATGAGTTATATAATGTATGTCATTATTATTATGTATTTGCTATTATATCTTTAATAAATGCAGATTTATCAGATAAGGAAATGAAAGAAGATCCATTAAAAAATACTGTAACTGGTGCTATATCTAAATTTAATAAAACAACTAATTCAACACCATCATCTACATCTAATTCAGTAAAAATATAATATTATAATCTAGGATCTTTAAAATTAGGTGGTGAATTAACTGATGGAAGACTTGTTTGTTGTGATACATTATTAATATCTGCTTGAATATTAACAATTGCATGCATTTCATTTAATATTGAACGTCCTAATTCATTCATAGAATTAAATACATCACGTGTTGCTGATATAATATCACCTCCATTTTGTTTTTTTATATTTTTCATCATTATCTTTTTGTCATTTACTTTATTTAATTTACTCGTTTCATTTAATTTACTTGTTTTATTTAATTTATTTACTTTATTTAATTTACTTTTTTTATTTAATTTATTTGTTTTATTTATATTACTTAATTTATTTGTTTTATTTATATTACTTAATTTATTTGTTTTAGTTGAAATTTTTAGATTTTCATTTTTACTAGGCATTATATCAATATACTAATATGTTATATAAATTTATATATTTTATATGAATTTATATTTTATAATTTATAATTTATAATTTATAATATTTATTGACAAAAGGTTTCTAATATAATTGATGCAACTAAATATGGATTCATATTAGATGCAGGTCGTCTATCTTCAAAATATCCTTTATCATTTTTTAATACATCATTACCAATTCTTATAGATGTATGTCTTGTTCCAATACCAAATGTAAAATCATTAATATTAGATGTTTCATGCATTCCAGTCATTCTTTTGTCATTATGTTCTCCATAAACTTCCATATGTTTTAAATGATTATCTTTAAATTTATTCATTGAATTAATAATTACATCAAATCCACCATTATTACGAGTACTTTCAGTAGAAAAATTTGTATGACATCCTGAACCATTATAATCATGAAATGGTTTAGGATAGTAGTTAATACTAAGTCCATATTCTTCACTTAATCTATCTAAAATAAATCTGGCAGTAATTAATTGATCACATGAGTCAATACCTTCAATTGGTCCAATTTGAAATTCAAATTGATTAGGTGCAACTTCCATATTAGTACCACTAATTCGAATACCTGCATAAATACAATATTCCATATGTTTATCAACTAATTCACGATATAATATATTACTTCCACCATTACCACAATAAAAACTACCTTGTTTAAATTCCTCATTGAAAAACATTTTATTAAATATATCTTTAAAAGTAAATACTTCACGATTAACTTTACCATTTAAACGCATATTTTTAAGATCAAATATAAAATATTCTTGTTCATATCCATACCATGGATGAACATCAGTATATTTATTGAAAATTTCTAAAGCATATGGTCTTTTATTGTCTTTAATAGGATTATTATGTATATCCCATGTATCACATAATACAATATAATGTAATCCTTTACCAATATTTTTACGAAAAGGACATTTATAATAAGCAACTGGTTTAATAATTATTTCAGTATTATCATTATCTAAAATTGTTTGTGAAGTGGAACTACCATCATAATTCCATTCAGGAATATCATTTAAACTAAATATAACATTATAACATATTCTGGTTTTACTTCTAAAATGATTATTATTATCTAACCAAAAATATTCTAATATAGTAATATTACTTAAATTTGTCGTCATTATAATTATATATATATATATATTTATATAAGATTTTAAGTATAAAATAAAATGACATATATAATATAGATAATAAAATGTCATTTATAACTGATACTGAAAATAAATATACTTGTAATATATGTTCTGAAGAAATTGATAATGATAAAATTATTGGATTAAAATGTGATCCAACTAAGCATATTTTTTGTTATGATTGTATATTTGATTGGTACAAAAATATGAAAAGGTCAATGATGTATCATTCAAGTAATTATAATATATTAACGATGTGTCCTATATGTAGAAAGAATGGAGGTAAAATACCATTATATAAAGATATAAAATATATAAGAGGAATACATTCAACAAGTTCATTAAATATTAATGATTTAAAAATAAGTGGTATATGTGGTCAAAAATTAAAATCGAGCGATGATTTATGTAGTACAAAGGGTAATAAAGAATATAATGGTATGTGTAAAAAGCATTATATAATGTCACAAAAGATTTGTATTCCAGTTAATGTAACAACAGTTGATAAAATAAAATGTGGTGTAAAATTAAAGACTAAAGAGGGGTATTGTGAAAAAACTGGAAATAATTTATATGGTGGATTTTGTTATTTACATAGAATATAATATTTAACATAATATATTAAAGTAATAAAAATAGTGATACATTAATAAACAATAACATATTAGAAAAAGTGAATAGTCGGGTTTTATGGATTATATTTTTAATGGTATTAATATTGGGAGTTACTATTAATATTTTTAATGGATGATTAAATATTTCTTTATTTTTAATACTTTTATATCTAGCATTATATAATTCATTAATATTTACTAATGAATAAAATGCAATAGTTGAAGATATTAAAGTAGTCTTTTTAAATATATGTATATTCATAAATAATAATTTTAATAAATAGAGATACATAAAATATATATATGATGCGTATTTTAAAAAATTGATATTATTATGGGGTTTATATTGATATATTACTAATAATCTCTCAAAAATAATACCAGAAATATAAAATAAATGTAGAAATAATGAATAACGTATAGTATTATTATGTGTAATGTTATATAAAAATAAATATATTAAATAATATTGTTTAAAAACGAAATATTCAGGTCTTAATATGGGTGAATATTTGATAGAAAATAGTTGATTTAATGGTATAGAATGTACTTTTTGGAGGTTACTATAATAAAATATATTTAAATAATTAATTATAGTATTTGCAATATCTAGATGTGTAATCATTATTATTATTTATAATTATAATAATATTAATAATTTTTTATAATAAAAAATTGATTTATTATTTATCTTAAAATTAAATATTTAAATAATTAATATTAAATATTTAGACATAAATATATTTTATATATAACATATTATACTTATTATCTTAATAATATAAAAATGTTGTCTGCACTTGAAGCAATTAACTTGACTAAAAAGAGTAAAGAAGATAAAGAACAAAGTCGTACTATGCGATTTGTTACTGCAAGAGAAGAAGCAATACAAGAAATTATTAAGGATTGTGATACTAAAATTAGAAAAGCTGCACTTAATGGAGAACATTTTGCAGAATTATATTCATTTGAATGGGTTGAAGATCCTTCACAAAAATATGATGCAACAGGTACTAAAATAATATTTTCAGGTGATGTAAGAGTGAGAGATATACTAACTAAAGATAGAATTAATTTATTTAATGATTTGGAAAAAATATTAAATAAAGATAATACATCAACTGATGCGAGATTTTATTGTTATGATAGATCCCCTAATAAACAACATAATAGAAAATGGTCGATATATGTAGCATGGAAAACAAAAGATGAACATATTGCTAAATCAAAATATGTTAAAAAAACTAAATCAACACAAGATGCACTATAAATATTACTTTTACTACTATTTTATATATTAAATATTATGTAATATTAATAATAATATTTAATATAATGTATAATTTTTTATATAAAATTATAATATAAAAATAACTTGCATATATATATTATAAAATAATATAAAATTAACACACATATATAAGATATACTATATAACATATATTATAAATGACTGAATTAAAAAGATTAAGAAAAGAATTAGAAGATATTAAAAATAATAATATTCCAAATATATCTGCTGGACCAATTGATGATAATTTATTTGAATGGGAGGCTGTTATATTAGGACCAGTTGATACACCATATGAAGGAGGTGTATTTAAATTAAAAATATCAATTCCATCAAAATATCCATTTAAAGCACCAATTGTATTATTTACTACTAGAATTTATCATCCAAATATAAATTCATCAGGAAGTATCTGTTTAGATATATTGAAAAATCAATGGAGTCCATCATTAACAATTTCAAAGATATTATTATCAATTTGTTCATTATTATCAGATCCTAATCCAAATGATCCATTAGTACCAGAAGTGGCAAATATATTTAAAACAAATATAGAATTATATAATAATACTGCAAAAAGTTGGACTTTAATGTATGCATCTTATTAAACAAATATTATATAAAATTATAGATATAAAAGTAAAAGTAAAAATAAATATATATAAATATAAATATATAATAATATTAAAATGGAAAATATAAATTTTGATGAATTATTAAATGGAAATGAAATATCATTTAAAATTCCATTGCAACATAATATGAATGTATTTCAAACAATTGGAAATATAATTGATAATATGGATTTTACATTATTTGATGTTGAATTTGAAATAGATATGGATGAAGATAATGATATATCTATATTAACATCACCACCATATTTAGTACATAACTTTTATAATAATACTAATTATATAGAACAAGACAAAAAATTTAAATATTGTTATGAAATTGACAATAAATTAACAAAAGCAGAAAAAATAAAAAATAATGATAGTGTATTAAATGATGGAGTACAATGTTTCATTTGTATGGATGAATATAAAATAAATCAATACAAAAGAGTTTTACCTAAATGCAAACATTTTTATCATAAAAAATGTATAGATAAATGGTTGAAAAAGAAATCATCATGTCCAATTTGTAGAGATGATTTAATATAAATAAATTGTAAAAATATATATGTGAAATATATATGTGAAATATATATGTGAATATAAAATTATATAATATATTATATTATATAAATAAAATGAATTATGATAGTGAATTTAATTTAAAAAATGATTTAGAAAATAAATTTATAGATAAAAAGGTTACAATTAGTGTAAGACAGAGAAATGCAAGACAACATATAACTATAATATCTGGATTGGCCGATGATTTGGATACAAAAAAAATATTGAAATATCTTAAAAATAAATTGAAATGTAGTGGTACAATTATAAATGATGATAAATTTGGTGAAATTATTACATTAACAGGTAATCAAAAAGATTATGTATATGAGTTTTTAGTTGAACAAGAAATATATACAAAGGATAATATTATATTACAAGGTTAATTTATTGAAAAATTATACATAAAAATTATATATAAAAACAAAACTAAACAACTAAACATCAAATACTTAAGCATCATAAATAAAAATTAAATAATTATTTTACAGTAATAAAGTAATTTTATTTATAAAAATTATAAATAAAGTTACTTTTCATTATATGTTATGTACTATATAACATGTAATATATTTTTATTGTATTTAATATATTATTTTAATATAAATATATTGTTTATATATTGTATATAAATATTATATATAATGTAATATACTTTAATATTTTTATAAAGTATCATCAATATCTTTATCTTTTAATTTAGACATTAAACTATCCATTTGTTTTTTAATATTTTTCTTTTGTTTAGGATCTTTGGATAAGGATGATGCAACCATATCAATAGCCTTTTTCATTTCATCTTCAGATTTTGCATTTTGAAATACAGGACTTTTTTTGATTTGTTCCATTTGAGTTTGTTGTCTAATATCTTTTGTCATTCTATTATTTCGCATATTATTTGTTTTAGTTCTTAATTTATTTCTTAGCATTTCTTTACGTTTATTTTCCAGTTCAAATAGTTTTTCATCTAATTCTTGATTTTGTCCAACATAATCCTTTAAATTAATTTGGCTCATCAAATCATTAAAATTAAATTCCTGTTTTTCAGTTTGTTCTGTCATTATAATTATTATAAATAATATATTAATTATATCTTTAAGTAGTATCTTTAAGTAGTATCTTTAAGTAATATCATATTTAGATTAATTATATAAATTAAAAACTAAATAAATAATTTTATGACGAAAAAGTTATTTTATATAAAAACAATAAATAAAGTTACTTTTTATTATAAACTATATTTTTAATTTTTATCTATATTTATTTATAGTTTGTGATTTGATTTATTTGTTATGAAATTGATTATACAAGTCACTATATGTAAAAATTGCACCAAAACTAACTAAGGCGTGTAGTATACAATGCATTCCTGCCGCTATTTTATGATAATGTTTTTTATGTAAATGATAACTTATAAAATAGAGACTACTACCTATTTCAATAGGTAGTGTAGTTATTAATTTATTGGATGTAAAAAGAGATAAGTATAAATGGTATGCAATAGCGGATTTAGCCACAACCATATCTAGAGACCTTCGCCATGATCCGATACGAGGATAACGCCAATAATTTAATGATGTTCCATAAAGTATTAAACCAAATATGCCACATTCTGGCATTTTATAGTGAAATGCATAATAAATATGGAATGGATGAAGAACTAATGCAATATTATAAATATATTGATATATTCCATTAGGATATCCAAGTATCACATGATTAAAATCGCTCATTTTATTTCTTGTCATTATAATTATAATATATTATATATATTATATATTATAAATTATATCCTTAACTAGTATCTTAGTGATATTAAGGTTAATTATATAGATTAAAAGAATTGTGAAAACATATTATGTAATCCACCTCCCATAAATGGATGTTGATGATGATTATGAGGATGTTGATTATGAGGATGTTGATTATGTTGTTTTTGTTCAACAAAGTTATTTTCTAAAGTTGAACTGCAAATTATATCTTTTTCTTTATTAATTGTTATTTCATTTGTTGGAAATATATTTTTAATAATATCTTTTTGTACGTCTGTCAATTCAATATTAGGATATTCTATTTTATATATTACATATAAAGTTCCATAACTGTTTCCATTTGAACCATTAACTGGCATACCTTTATTAGGTACAATACTATATGAGTTTTCTCTAATAATACCTGTTTCACGTACAATAAGATTTTCATCATTAATATGAGTTAATTTAACATTACAACCTACTAAAGAGTCACCTAATGATATGGTATGATAATATAATAAATCATTATTAACTCTTTTAAAAATAGAATTATTTACTTCTTTAATTATAAATACAATATCTCCTATACTTTCATTTGGATAATGATTTCCCTTATTTTCATATATGACACTTTCACCATCATTGACACCTTTTTCAATAGTAACTGCAAAGACATCTTCAATTACAACAGTTCTTTTACCTTTACATTTATTACATTCTTTATCATATATTTTTTTAGTGGTATTACATTTATTACAAGGTTCTGTAAAACGTTGCATCATATTAGGACCAACCATTTGTGTATGAATTTTAAAACCTTGACCTTTACATTCATCACATATTTTTGGATTAAAACCACCATCTCCATTACATTCACCACATAATCTATCTAGTTTTAATGTAATCTTCTTTTTAATACCTGTATAAATTTCCTTTAAAGTTAATGGAATATCAACAACTTTTGGTTTAGTTTTTACTTCTCTTGATTGTGAATGTGTTCTTTGAAAATGAAAATTACCACCACCACCAAAAAACATATTAAATATATCATTTGGATTATGTCCCATATTATCATTATTATCATTTGAATTTTTTAATCCTTCTTCACCATATTTATCATAAATCATTTTCTTTTCATTATTTGATAATACTTGGTATGCTTCAGATATATCTTTAAATTTACTTTCTGCTTCTAGTTTATTATTAGGATTTTTATCAGGATGCCATTTGAATGCAAGTTTTTTATATGCCTTTTTAATTTCATCATCACTTGCATTTTTATTTAATTCTAATATCTTATAATAATCTTTTGTCATGATCTTTAGTATATAATTATATATTAAAAATCTTTTTAAGTAGATTATATGTTTTTATATATATTTACATATTTCAAATTTATATATTGATTTTTATTTTTATATTATTTATTCCAAATTTCATCTGCTAAACCATATTGAATACACTTTTCAGAATTCAACCATAAATCTTTATTTAATAAACTTGTTAATTCTTTTTTAGGAATATTTGTATTTGCAGTATATAACTCTCTAATTTTATCCATTAAATTTTTAAGATTATTATATTCATCTTCAATTTCATTCATTTTACCCCAACAAGATGCTGATAATTGATGAATTAACATATATGCATTAGGACGAATAAAACGTTTTTTAGAAACAACACTTATTAAAGTACCTGCTGAAGCAGTTGCTCCTTCAACAATAGAATATACAGGAACTCTACAAGAATTAATTACATCAATTGCATTTAATGCAGCATATACAGATCCACCTTCAGATGATATATGAAGATAAATTGGAATTTCATCAATATTTAATTTATAAGATACTAATATAGATTCCTCTTCTGCTTCTTTAATTAAACTACATAAATCATATATATTATCACGATTTACTTCACTATAAAAATATATATGATTATTATCACGTTGAATTTTAACATCTTCTGTATTCTTTTTTTTAATTAAATTATTCAAATTATTTAATACCAATTGATTTTCTGATGATGTACTCTCATCATCACTTTCATTTGATTTCTTTTTTTCATTATTGTTATTATTTTTATTTTGTTTTTTTACTTTATTTATACTTATAATATCTTTAATATTTTTAAATTTATTGACACCACTGTAACAACTATAATTAACATCAATTGATTTTCGAGTATTAAACTTCATTTTATATAAATAATATTATTATGTCTTTATATATTATATAAATATTTTGACTTAAAAATAAAAATATAATAATATATAATCGAAATAAAATGACTACCAGAAGAGTTAAAAGAATACTTAATGAAATTAATGAATTAAATAAATCTATTAAAATTTTAGAACAAAGTGGTATTTATTTTCATTATAATGATGAAAATATTGGAACTATTTATGTTATGATGGTTGGACCCGAAGGAACTCCTTATGAAAAAGGATTTTATTTTTTTAAATTTGATTATCCTGAAAATTATCCAATGGAACCACCTAAGGCTAAATATTTTACACAGGGTACTATTCGTAATGTTAATAATAATATAATTGGTGTTCGTTTTAATCCTAATTTATATGTTGATGGAAAAGTATGTTTATCAATGTTAAATACATGGTCGGGTCCCGGATGGGTTCCTACTAATACTATTAGTAATGTATTAGTTGCAATTCAAGCATTAGTATTGAATGAACAACCATTGCAAAATGAACCGGGATTTGAAAATGCTGATAAAAAAGAATTTGCAAGATATAATGAAATTATACAATTTGCAAATATTAAAATAGCAGTATTAGAAATGTTAGATAAACAACCTAAATATTTTGAAGTTTTTAAAGATAAAATGGAAGAAATATTTATGAATAATATTATGTATTACAGAAAATTTACAAGTGATAAAAATGAATTATATCAAAATAAAAAAGAAAAAGATAGAATTATTGAGTCACCTGCTTATAATATGAGATTTTGTATTGAATATGATATTTTAATGAATGAAATTGAAAAAACATTTATGAATTTGGAATTTAGTAAAATGTCTGTTGATGTCAGTAATATTATTGATTAATTATTTTAGTAATTTTATATTTTATAATTTTATAAATAAGTTTTATGTAATATAATATTTAATATAATATTTAATATATAATAAATATATGATGAATAAGTTTATTTATCATATATTCCAATTTACATCATAACCTAATAATGCATCGACTTTTTTGAATATATTTGATCCAATAAAACCTCTATTAGCACTTAAAGGAGATGGATGAACACCTGTAATACATCTAGATTTATCAGTAATAAAATCCATTTTTTTAATTGCAAAGTTTCCTAATAATAAAAACTTGCATGTTGTATTTTCTTCAGCAATAAACTTGATAATATCATCTGTAAAAGGTGTCCATTTAGATAAAAATGTTCCGGGCTTTCCTTCATATACTGTTAAACCACAATTTAATAAAAATATCTTTTCTTCATAAAACCATCTACTTATATCGCCATGATTAAAATTAAAATCTTTATCAGGATATGTTGTTTTTATTTCTTTATATATATTATTTAATGATGGTGGTATTTTTATATGTTTATTTACAGAAAATGCTAATCCATTAGCCTGACCTTCACCATGATATGAATCTTGTCCTAATAATACTAATTTAATTTCAGTAACATCCATTTCAAATACCTTAAAAATACAATCTTTAGGAGGAAATACTTTTATTGGTTCTGACATGTTTATTTGTTCAAATATATTATTTATTAAATCATGATGTTTATTAAATATAGGTATCCAAGAAGGATGAACTGAATTAAGATATTCTTCCATTATATTTTGTAATAATTACTTTTATTTAGTTGTATTATTTATAAATTATTATAATATTGATTATTATAATAATTAAATCATTTTTTTATAGTTTATATATAATTATATATATGTATAATTATTTCATGTAGGTTTTTATTTTATTGAAAGGGTTATTAACCCTTTCGGGTTTTTTTGTTTGTTGCTTGAATAATAGAATTTTTAATACAAATATCAATTCTATTATTCAAGCAACAAACTGAGGTTACTGGTCACGATAACCAGAAACAGAATGTGCATTTCCCTGTTGGGAATTCCCTACATTTCCAACGCAAGTTGAAAGGTTTGGAAATATAGGGGGATTAGACATATGCCTAGTAGGTCTAGCAGGCCTATCAGGCGCTCTTGGGCATTCGTTTGTTATAGTACTAGAACGAGTAGGAGTACTCGAACGAGTAGGAGTACTCGAACGAGTACCAGCATTATTGCGAGCAACCATTTTCCAGAAGAAGCAGTTACAACAAAAGTTGTTGAAAGCGAGAGGGGGGAGAGTTGCTGAGAGCGAGGGGGTTATATTGATAAACAATATAAGTAAATTATTGATAAACAATAATTATTTAGTAATCTATTTATATTATTTTAATTTCAAATATTATTTTACCGTCAATTTTATATTATAATCTATGTATATTAGTTTTTATATGAATTTAATTATTATCATTATTATTAATCATATCACTAATTGCAGTATTTACTAGAATATCTAATTTACTGGTATCAATAGGTGCCCTTAAAGGCCTAGTTTTAGGTTTATGAATAAAATATTCATAAATAACACGTATTTCACTACTGTCATTTGATATGCCAGAACCAGTAATATAAGATCTTTCTTTACCAGTAACTATTAATGAAATTATTTCCATATATCTTGCAATAAATAACATTTTCATCTTTTTAAATACAAATAATATATTAGTAGATAATAATAAATCATATTGTTTGTTAATATTAAAATCAATATCAGGATTTTTGAATGGGTAATATTTTACTTTAGTTTTATTGCGTATTCTTTCGACATATGAGTCAATTAATAATTCTTTTAAATCATAAAAATCATCATTTGTATATTCATAAAATTCAATACTATTATTATTTGAATATATGCAATATAAATAACAAGTAATAGATAAATCAATAATATATCTATATGTTGATCTATTTTGTTCAGTTCCTTTTTTTGCAATATTACGAATATTTGAAAATCCTTCATATATAGTTAAACATCTAATAACATATTTAGATAAATCTGTAAAGTTATGATTTAAGTTACTCATTGCATATAAATGTATTATTTTTAATATATGTATAATTAATTCAATATTTATATTATTATTATTATTTATATGTAATTGCATTCCAGAATGTTCAATTATATGAAATATAATTACAGCCAAATCTTTTTGCATTGTTTTATAGTCATTACAATATATATGTAATTTACCTATAAATTCACGCAATTGAATATTTCCTTGATATACGGTTAAATGTGACATTTTAGTGAGTTAATTTTATGATAGTATAATAATTCATTTATAAAACATCTATATATTTTTTTTATTCATTTTTTTTATTTATTATATGAGAAAAATATATATATTTACATATTTGATATAGGCTTTTTTTATATTTTTTTAAAAAGTCAAATATAGTTAAATAAGTAAATTGCAAACAATAAAAAATATTATTACTATTATTAGTTAATGCGTTATTGTTATTAATTGCATGTTCTGCAGTAATCATATGGAATAACTTCGGTAGATGTTACACCTTCATTGGGTTTACAATTGTCACAAAGATCCCACATAGGACCACCCCTACTTGTACGTGGTGCTCTGGGAGTGATTGGTTCACCATTCTCATCAATGCCACCTTTACAATAATATAAAAATGCATAACGATTGTTACGTTCATTGATTTTGCAGCATTCCGCGCACTTTGTAACGCAAGAAGGGCATGGGGGTTTTGGGTCATCTTTGCATAAAGCGCATTCAGATGGTTTAACTTTGATACCATACTTAGAGATATCATGTTTAACAGAGCATTCGCTGCAAAATGGTTGATAAATGTTTTCGTCTATTGCGGCGGTTTTCTGTTTATCAGGGGTAATCGGTTCAATTTTGCATAGTGGGCAACGACGCTCAACATAACAAGGCTTACACAAATTCAATACACAACCAAGATGAGGTATCATCATTGGACAAACAATTGGCGCAATAGGAGATGGTGTTCCAGTCACAGGAGTAGACATGTTCGTGTTGTTAGGAAAAGTTATTGCGAAGAGTATTCACAGAAGAGTTTTTCACAGAGGAGTGTTTGAAAGTAATTTAATTATATTTAAATAATTTTAATTAATTTTATCCATCAATTTTATTTATAAATAAATAATAAATAAATAAAAATGAAAATAATTTATATACCATTAGGTAGTTTTTGTTATCCAAAAATGATAATACGTGAATTAAATAAAGAAACAAAAGAGTCTCTTCCATTTGATTTTCATTCATCACCACATTTAGATGGTATTACAAAAATTTTAAAAGAATTATATGAAAATAAAACTTATAAAATGAAAATGACAGAAATAATTGATAGACATAATACAAATGAATTAACTATTAAAGAAAATAATTTATATGTAGTACATTATTTTAATGATAATGATTTAAAAACACATGTAAATAAATTTCCAGTAAATATAAATTATATATATGAAAATAAAATAAATAAAGTAAATGATAAATTTGATAGAAGATTTAAAAGATTGTATGATATATTAAATGATACAAATAATATATTATGTTTTTTAAGAATTGAAAATTATGATAATGGTGGATGGAAGTATGAATTAAATGAATTTACAAAAACATTGGCTTTATTTAAAAATCCAAATAAATATTTAATATATACACAAAAATTAATAGATGAAAATTTAGATTATAATATTACAAATACATTAAACTATGATTATAGTATTCCTATATTATTTCATAAACATTATTTTTATGATATGGAAATGATAAATAATAAACATTTATTTATTGATATATTATTAAAATTTGAAGCTATAATGAATAATAATAATGTATTAAATATTAAATATAATGATATTATTGAAAAATATTATTATGATAATTTAAAGATGCAATTATTTAAAATGACTAATATAAATTTATTTTCAAATGCATATTTGGATAAAAATAACACTTTATATATAACTAATGCAATAACTGGAGTAATAAAATTTACAAAAAATAATGATAATATATTTGAATTAAATTAAATTATATGCCATTAGATATACCAAAATACATTAATGCAGCCCTTGCAGCCTTTTGTTCAGCATCTTTTTTAGATTTTGCAATACCTTCACCTATAATATTATTATTATTATCTCTTACAAACATATGGAACTTTTTAACAACAATACCATTATCAGTTGTTGATACAATTATTGTTTTTTGTTCATATTTAGGGAAAGAACCATTATATATTTTTTGATAATGTCTCATTAATTGATCTTTATAATTATCATCATTAATAATAAATTCTGTAATATCTATTTTAGTTTCAAGTAAATTAATAATAAATTCATTACATATAGCAAATCCTTTACTTTCATCACCTTCACTTAAATCAGTCATCATTGCACCAATAAATGCTTCAAAACAATCTTCTAATATTCTAGCATTTTTTCTACCATTACAAACAATTTCAATTTGTTTAGATAAAATTAAATATTTGTCAAAATTTAAACATAATGCTAATTTTGATAAAGTATTGGTTTTTACTAATTTACTTCTTATTTTTGTTAGAAATCCTTCCCTTTGATCTTTAAATCTTTTAAATAAATAAATTGCTACAACTGATTGAATAATTCCATCACCTAACCATTCAAGTACTTCATTTGAATCATCTTGTAATGTAATTATATGATTATTTTTAGGATCATTAATATTTATCATATCTAATGAACCAAAATATTTTTCATATTTCTTAAAATCAGTATTTTTACAATAAGATTTATGTATAAATGCTTGTTGCCATATTTTAATATCATTAATTTTATGATTAATATTAACACTACGTAATATCATATGAATTATTTCTTTGGTTACATAAAAATTATTTTCGTTATAAACAGGATATAATTTTTTTTCAAAAGAAATTACAGAGTTAGATGATGTATCAGACATTTTTATAAATTATATATAGTTTGAATGAATAATATGATGAATAAGATTATAATGAAATAAATTAAATTATAGTATATTATATATTTTTAATTTTATATATAAATATATATCAATTTTTTTATATTTATATAAAATTTATAATATAAAGTTAAAATAATTTATAATAAATATAAATTATAAACAAAATGACAAATTATATTATTAAAGTTGATAATAGAGAAAAAGATTTGATAAAATTATTGGAAATAGATAATATAGTATTGGAAAATTTAGATATTGGTGATATTCAATTTGTTGATATTGATACAGATGAAATATTAATATTAATTGAAAGAAAAACAATTGCAGATTTAGGTGCATCTATTAAAGATGGTAGATATAAAGAACAAAAAGAAAGAATGTTACATTCTATTAAAAAAAGTTGTCGTAAAATAGTATTGATAGAAGGAACTAATATGAATACTTTTGGATTACCTATATCTACAATGGATAGTGTAATAATAAATACAATGTTAAGAGATAATATACATATTCATTTAACAAATGGAATTAATAGTACAGTTGAATTTATAAATAATATTATGTTACAATTACCTAAATATTATGAACAATTACAAAGTGAAATAATATTAGGAGAAGATAAACAATATCAATCAGAGTATAATTGTTCAACATCTAAAAAGGAAAATTTAACACATTCAATTTGTTTTAGAAATATGTTGTCACAAATTCCTAGTATATCAATTAATATTGCATCTGTATATGTCGATAAATATCATAATATGGAAAATTTTATTAATACTTTAAATAATTTATCTAATAAAAATAAATATGAATTAATAAAAATATTAGGAGATGAACAATATGGCAAATTAAATAGAAGAGTTGGTGAAAAGACTGCTGAAAAAATATTTTCGCATTTATTTAATGAATCAGATTATTCATTAGAAATACCCATTAAAGTTAAAAAGACAAAATCTAAAACAACCAAAACATCTAAAAAAAATAATTTAGTCATTGTTACTGATCCTACAGTTACTGGCACAATAGTTACTGGCACAATAGTTACTGGCACAACAGTTACTGGCACAACAGTTACTAACCCCACAGTTACTGACCCCACAGTTACTGACACAATAGTTACTGATATAATAATTATAGATAAAAAGAGCAATAAGAAAACAGTAAATAAACCTAAAAAACAATATAAAGGACATATTCATGGTTTAGGTGATACTAATCAATATTTATTTTCGAGTTAATTTGAATTAAATTATTATATAACATTTGAACATTCAATTACATCAATAATATTAACATATGATGCCCATAATATAAGTGGTAATACAAATATAAATATATATTTAGATTGCATTATAATTACGATACCTAAAATAAATGACAAAATTAATGCAAATAAATTCAATAAAAGTCCTGTTTTAAATTTAAGTCCTGTAATAAAAGGATATGCTAAACAATATATTATTATAAATATTATATATAATGAAGTGAAAGTTATTTTATTATTATTTTCTTTATATATAAGATAATGTACATAACCTAATAAACCAAAAATAATCATCCAAATAGTACCTATAATATAACCGGGTGGTAAATATTTGCGTGGTTTTGTATCATTAAATTTAAAAGTAAAAATAATTCCATTAACTAATAATGCTAAAATAATAGGTGTAATAATATGATATAATGCCTGATTTTGAAACATTTTATATATTTTATATTTATATAATTAGATATAAAATAAATTAAACTATATAATATATAATAAAATATAAAATATATTATATTATAATAATATAAATTATGGATATGGATAATATTAAAGATAAATTAATTAAAAGTGGTAAAAAGATATTGAGGGATAATGAATTTATAGGAGATCTTAATGATATAATGCAAGATAATAAATTTAGATATTTTTATGATAAATATTTTAATGATATAACTGATGTAAAAACTGTTATAATGTATATGAAATTATATGAAACTATACAAAAAGAATATATAATGAAAAATGGTGTTGAAATTGAAACTGAATTATTAGCATATATAATTAAAGAATTGATGAGTAATACTGATAATATAAAACAAATAACAAATTCATTTCAAAATTATATTGATATAAATAATTCAAATACAAATAATAATACAAATAATAAGTTATTAGATTTATTTAATGTTATACCAAATAATAAATTATTAAACTAAATTTATATTTTAACAAATTTAATAATATAATATATTATTAAATATATGTATAAATTTAAAAAAAATGATATATTCTATATTATTTTATTTATTGTTATTATTATTATTATATTTGGTTTTATTAATATATTTTATAAAATATATAACAATAAAATAAATAAAAATAATTATATTAATACTATAAATACAATACCAAAAACATCTTTATCATATTATCGTTGTGAAAATAAAGTTTTAGGTAAAGTATTAAATAATGTATTTAAAAAAAATAATATAGTCAAAACAAATGAAGATTGGGATATATATATTCCTTGTGGTTATAATAATGTTGAAAATGAACTTAAAGAAATTATTATTAATAATAAATTAAAAAATAAATATATATTTGGTATAAATGGTTGTGATAGTATTGTTAGTAAAAATAAAATATGGGGTTCATTGGTAAAATGTTTTGGTAGAGAATATGCAAGTAAATTGATGCCAGAGTCATATATATTAGGAGATCCTGATGAAATGACTATATTTAGAAATAATTTTAAACATAATGGAAATGAGATATATATAATGAAAAAGAATTTACAAAGAAAAGAGGGATTAAAACTTACTAAAAATTATATTGAAATAATGGGAGGTACAGCAGATGACTATAGAGTAGTTCAAAAATATATTACTGACTTGTATTTAATAAATGATAGAAAAGTTAATTTAAGGGTATATTTATTGGTTGTTATTAAAGATAATACTATATATTTTTATTTAAGTGATATTGGTAAATGTATATATACTAATAAAAAATATAATGATAATAATTTAGATTTTGAGTCTAATATAACGAGTTATCATTTAGATATGAATGTATATAAAGAAAATCCTAGAAGTTTTGATGAATTAAGACAATATATAAATAGAAATGGTCATAATAGTAAATTATTATTTGATAATATAGAATTATTAATAAGAGATGTATCAAAATGTATTTCTAATAGTCTTTATCAAAGTAAAAATATAAAAGGTACTATTACATTTCAATTATTTGGTGGAGATATTATATTTGATACTAATTTACATCCATATCTATTAGAATTCAATAAAGGTCCCGATATGATTCCAAGAGATGATTTGGATGAAATTATGAAAAATACTATTCAAACTGATTTATTTCAAGTAATTAATATATTACCAAATAATAAACAAAATTCATTCAAGTTACTTTATAAGTCAATGATTTAATTGTTGTAGTTTATCTTTTAAGTTTTTGTTTTTATAAATTAAAAAATAATATTCATTTATAATATATTGATTATGAAACTTATAATACTATTTTGGTTTCTAGTAATATTATATATAATATTAATATCATATTATATTAGAATATATAATATTGAAGGATTTAATAACAATATAAATAATAATTATAATACCAATTATATAAATGTTTTAAGTGCATTATTTGATCCAAAATATAATATAAAAAATAATAGTACTAATAATACTTTTAATAATCATCTTTCAAATAATTATATAGATAATAATAGTAATAATAATAATAGTAATAATGATAATAATAGTAATATTAAAACAAATAATACAATAATAGAAAAACCTAAAAAAACAGAATATAAATATATATATATTATATCAAATGTTAAAGATAGTTATATATTTTATGATAAAAATAAACAAGATTATATGAAAATACTTAATAATGATAATGAACATAAAATTAAAATAATGGATAATAATAAAAAAATAATTGGAAATTTAATTAGTGATGAACCTACCAAATATATTTTTACATTAAAAACATTTAGTGAAAATAATTATATTAATTATGATTTTTATGATAATTATTTAGAATGTAAAATTACAATAGATAATGATGATCAACAATTTTATATAAAACAAATTGCTAATAATTCATTTAATAAATATAACATAAATATGAATAATGAATATGATATTTATGTATATAGTAAAAAAATAGGTAAAATAGATTATAATGGTAAAATTACTATTATGGATGATTTTAATAAATATATTAATGTAATTGGTATTGGTTATGTATTATTTTTTATAGTACTTTAAGTATATTTTTTTTTATTAAAAATAAAACAAATCTTTTTTCATCAGTAGTTATTTTCCAACTATTAAATATTTCATAGTTTGAAAAAAAGTGTTTATCAGGTAAATATAACATTATACCTAACATTATAGCAACATTTATATTACAATTATATATACCAATTATATGTAAATAATTTTTTAGATATATTAAAAATTTATCACTTAAATACATTGTATGTTGATTAATGTTATTTTTATTATAATAAAAATTACCAATAAATTTTTTAACATTATAATTGAGATTTAGATATGGTAATTGATTTTTATCATTAGTTACATATAAACAATATTCATTATCATTTTTCAAATAATGTTTATTATCAGTTATAATTAAAAATGGTAGATTTGTATTTGTATTATTACAATTTTTATTTGATTTAGTATATGTACATATAGATGCCTTCATTTCAAAAAATGTTTTAAAAAAAGAATCACCAAATAAAAATATATTATTTACATCAAAAGTTTTTAAATGTTTAAATGCTTTATAATAATCATTATATAATAATTTATCTAAAAAATCATCTAATATAATTCGATTATCTACTAAAGATACATTTTTAAGATATTCTAATTGAGGTTTTGCTTTATGAATTGTATTATTTCTTGTATGTTTTTGTCCGCTTTTTGACATTATTCTATATTCATTATAATATTTTGTTTGATAAAAGTCTAATCCAGTTATATATAAATAACTAATTGGATATGATAACATATCCATTATTGCACAAGTTCCTGTATAAGGTCTTGTTCCTAATGATTTTTCAAAATTACGAAATCTTAAATCATCCATTACTTTTAATGGTAAATCAAATTTATATTTATGTATATAACTTGCTATATCATCATGAAATATATTATGATTAAATGGATATGAACTACAAACAAAATTTACTCCATACTTTTTATATAATTTGGGATTTAATTTATTTTCACCCGGAAAATCTGTTGTATTTAATGAATTATATATAATATCAGTCTTTGTACCAATATCATTTTGTAACTTTTCAGGTACTGGTACAGATTTATTTAATCTAATTACCAAATCAAATTTATCTATAATTTCACCTTTATTAGTTCCTATTATAGATTCTGCGGGACCAACTAATGCAACACTTCTACCTCTAACATATTCTGTAAATAACTTGTCATATTCTTTAAAAAAATGATTTAACATTTTATCATTATATGTTACCAATTCCGGTTTAATATATTTGTCTAATTGTAATTTATTTTTATATTTATCTTGTTTATCTTGTTTATCTTGTTTATCTTGTTTATCATATTTTTCATGTTTATCATGTTTATCATGTTTTTCATGTTTATCATATTTATCATGTTTTTCATGTTTATCATGTTTTTCATTTTTATCTATTTTATTATTATCATTTAATAATTTAGTATTTTCTTGATTATTACTTTGTTGAAGGTTACTTGTTTGAGAGTTACTTTGTTGAAGGTTACTTGTTTGATAATTACTTTGTTGAGAGTTACTGTATTGAGAGTTATTGTATTGAGAGTTATTGTATTGAGAGTTACTGTGTTGAGAGTTACTGTGTTGAGAGTTACTGTGAAGGTTACTGTGTTGAAGGTTACTGTGTTGAAGGTTACTTGTTTGAGAGTTATTGTGTTGAAGGTTACTTGATATATTATTATTATGATAAATAATATTTTTATTTGTTTTATTTGTTATTTTTACTTCATTAAATTGAATATGATTATTATTATGATTATTTTGATTAATATGATTATTATAATTATGATTATTATATTTTAATTTACATGTGTCATAATGTAATTTAATATGTGTTTTAAAAAAAATAAATTTGCATAAAGGACATGTAATATAATTACTCATTATATAAATTAAATATTTTTTATACCATATAATAACTTATATCATTACTTATAAATATTAAATATTATATTTAATTTATTATATATCTGTTTAATATGTTTAAATGTAAATATATTTAAATATTTATTTATTACTACCTAATGGTGTAATTAATATTTTTTGCGGTTTTTCTAAATATATTTCATTTATAGTATTTAATAAATATTTAAAATTAGAGTCTGGATTTTGATTTATATATTTGAAAAATTCCCATTGTTGAGTAAAACTTAATATCATTGCATTTGACTCATTTTTTTCTTGATATACTGTTATCCATTTTATTTTAAATGGTATATTATTCTTATCAGTAAATTCATATATATATGCATATTGTAAAGTTGTATAATAAAAATCTATTATTTTTTTTGTTAATTGTTTATATTTAGTTATTTCTTCTATTAGTTTCTTTTTATTTCTATTTAATATACTTTCATTTAAACGTATTGGTAATATATCAATATCAATTATATGTGATGGTTTTGGTATAACAATAATATTTATTTTACTTGTTGATAATATTTGATTATTAAATAAATTATATGCAGTAACATTATAATATATACTATTATAAGGATGTAATACAATATTATTATTTGATTTACTGGTAATACAATTATTCGGTAATCCTGTAAATAAAGAAGATATCCATTTATAATATATTTGATTTTCTGGAATTAAATTATTATATTTTACAGATATTTCTAATTTATTACCATCATAAACAATTGGATTATTTGGTGTAAATTCCATAAAAGTATTTACAATAACATTTATATTAGTTATTGTTATAACACCATATTTATCAGTACCTTGTATAGTATAAGTAATATCATGTAATGGAGTACATATAGTTGTAAATCCTATAGTAGTACTTAAAAAAGTATTTGGATACCATATATAATTAATTGAACCAAATGCAGATAATACAGTTGAAGTATTATAATTAATATTTATTGTTGAATTTATTACAGTAACATTTACATATATAGTAACTGACACTGTTAAATTATTACCATTTATATCTTTACCATTAATTATATATAAAGTACTTGTTTGAGGTTTAACTGTATAAATATATTGATATCCAGAATTTATTATATTTATTATACTGTCTGATGGTGTAACTGAAAAAATTTTAACAAAATCATTAATTATTAAATCAGTTGTTTCATTATAATTTATACTTTGAATTGTTGCAGATACACTCATTATTACTTTATTTATAATTTTATTTTATTCAAATTATTTTCTTTAATATTATTAAAGAAAATGGCTAAACCAAAAGTTATTTCAACACAAATTAGAATGAACAATTCAAACAACACAACTTATGTATTAAAAAAATTTAATAATAATACATTTAAATTATTTACTTATCAACAAAATATGTCTCAAGGATGTTACTATTTAGTTGGACGTCCTTTAACAGGTGTATGTAATTAAATGTTTTATTATTTTCTTTTACTATAATATACATAATAAATTATATAAAAAATAATATATATTGCAAATAATATGTAAATAATATTTCGTATGATACGTTTTTTTATACAATATTCATTTTCATAATTAAATATACAACTATTAGCAATTATATCAAAATTATCAATTTTATTACCTTTATTATTTTTCATTTATAATTATATAATATATAATATATTATATATCATTGTAATATATAATTTTATATTTCACTTATTTTCTTTTTTTAAAAAATACATAATAAATCATATAAAATATAAAACATGTTACAAATAATATTATTAACATATTAAATGCACGATTTATTTTACAATATGTACTTTGATCGTCTGATTTACAAGTAGTTACTGTACCAAAATGACCTACTGCACCTACACCATTAAACATAGAACCTGAACCTGAACCTGATCTACCTCCTTTAAAATTTTCCATTTATATTATATAATAATATAATATATTGTTTATTTTATAAAATTTAAAATATAAAATTTAAAATTTAAAAAATAAATAGTTTTATATTCAAATTAAACTTCATATTGAATAATTGTGCAATATATAATAGGATATTTATTTATACTTGTTTTTTTTATTTTTTTAATTTTATCATTTTCAAATTCATCTAATAGTTTTGCTTGATAAACATTTGTTTTTTTATTTGTAATTTCATCATAATTTATTTTATGTAAATTAGTATCTGTTTTTATTTTTTTTAAACAAAACATTTTATCTGTATATTTAATAACTTTATAAAAACTATTTAATCCATTACTATCTGGAATCATTATAGTTGTGTTAATGTAATCATTATCATTATTATTTTTAATTTGAATAATTTCCATTTTAAATTTATATATTTGAATATTAAATATATTTTATAATCATTTTTTATAAAATAAGTATTAGCATTATATATTTAATATATAAATATCTAAAAATTAAATATTATCATTATCAGTATTTTTTTTTTGAATAAACCAATTTGATAATTTTAATGTTTTTACTCCATTTGATTTTCTCGTACATTTTAAACTTTTAGATTGTAAATTTATATCATCACTCTCATCTAATTCATCAAATTCAAATAATTCATTCATTTGAATGTGTTTATCTATTGATTTATCTTTATATTTATTTTTTTTAATTGGTACAGTTGGTATATATTTATTATTATTATTATTATTATTATTATCATTATCACTGTCACTATCAATATAATCATTTAGATGATAATCTGTGCTGTCATTTGTACTTTCATTTATACTATCATCATTTGTACTTTCATTAGCACTATCATATGTATAATTATTTTCAGTACTTTCATTAGTGTTTTTAAATATAATACTACTCGTCATTTTGTTTTGTTTTATTGTAGAAAAAGCACCTTTAGTTGCAAGTTTATCAACTATATCATTGTTAATAGAATGCTTATCTTTTTTGGATGTATGCGCACGTACTTTGAATAGATCAATATTATAGGTACGTTTTAGATGTAATAATTCTTTAATTAAATCTATATTGGGTACATCAATACCATTATTTTTAAAGTTATTTTTTTCATACCTTTCACCAGTACCATGAAATATATACATACTATATTGTGAATCAGTTAATATATTAATTTTTTTGGTTAAATCTTCAGGAGTTAAATATTTGATTGATTCTATAATAGCAGTCATTTCTGCACGATTATTTGTTAATTTTTGATTTAATAAAGGTGCTGATACAGATATATTTAAAGTTGGTATATATATACCATAACCTGCTATAGTTATACCATTATTCATTCTTATACAACTACCATCTGTATATATAAAAATTGCATCTTCAGTTATGGCATCAACTTCTGCATCTGTTATTTTCTCAATGTTCTTTTTATCAGTATTTTCTTTACGAGTTACACATTTAGGTTTAATATTTAGACCAAATCCATTTTTTAAAAATTCAATTGCCTCTTTTTCATCAGTAAATTTTTTGAAAATTGCACCTTCATATTTATCGACGTTTTTCTTACATTCATCCCATGTAAAATAAATACCTGTTTGATGACCTTTATGAACTACATAAAAGGTTTTTGATTTTGCTTTTGTTTTTGATGAATAGTTTTTTTTTGAAAATGACTTCATTAAATTATTACTTGTATATTTTTTATATATTTATATGTTTGTATATTTATATATTATATGTTTATATATTTATATGTTTATATATTTATATAAAATATTACTTTATATAAATTAGACTAATATAGAAAACTAATAATCAAGTTTTTTTATAGTAAATTTTTTCTTTTAAGTGTTTTGAATAATTGTTCTTTGGTTTTTCTGGTTCCATCTTTTCTATAACGTGTTATGTTATTTCTTTTAGCAATTCTTTCCAATTGAATTTTAGTATATTTATCCATTTCCTTAACTTTCTTTACTTTTTTAACTCTCTTGGATTTGGTTGATTTTTTTACTGTTTTGGTTTTTTTAACAGTTTTAGATTTGGGCTTCTTGACAACCTTTTTTTTAAGAGTTCTCTTTTTAGCAGCACCATTTTGACGAATGACTTGAGCCACTTGGGGTTGATTTATTAAATCATTTGTTTGTTTTAATAATGATTCATGATCTGATACTTGGTTTAATAAACTCATATTATATATTATACAAATATTTTTTTGTTTTGTTTAATTATTTTAATTATTTTTATATTTATTTTTTATTTTATGGTGCAGCAGGGGGTGCATCACCTAATGATGCATCCATTGAAGGAATCAATGCAGTTAATATTACATCTGGTTGAAATGGTTGTTGTTCAATAGCGTTCTTTAATGTATTTGACATATTATTAGGTGGTTTTACAAATTCACCACGTAATACTCCTCTTTGACTAGGAATTTCAACGGCTCTAGCAGCTGCTACTCCTGCTACTGCTACTCCTGCTGCTGCAGTATCTGCAATTGTTTTAATTTGTCTTGATTTACTTGACATATTAAGTACTCTTGTTGATAATGCAACTGCTAATTCTTCTGGATGTAATGCAAGAGCTTCATTTATATTTGTATTTATTTGATCACTAATTTGAAGAATAGGATCTGCTTCTGTTAATAATGGTGAAGTAACAATAGCATGAGCACCGAGAGCAGGTAATGTTATTGTAACTGCCGCTCTTATTCTATTTATAATTTGGTTTACATCATTTTCATTACACACCAAATTTGCACCATTTATTGCAGTTGGATATGCAGATGATGCCACTACAATACAGTCTCTTATTGCTGTACTAAAATTCATTATTTTACCGTCATTTGCTATAATTGGATTGGTTCCTAATGCCTGATAAGTAGGTACTTGACTTTTTAAATACAATGCAACTGCACGGACTAATCTAAGATGTATATTTGTTTCATTGTCATTAATTATATTATTCATATTGTCTGCTACATTATAAATCATATCTTTAAAATATTCAGGTATTATTAGGTCTTGAATAGGAAGTTGTGGTGGTGCACCAGCAGCATAAGCAACATTATTTGGTATTAATATTTTAATCAATCTTGTTATATTAGTCATGTCAGCAGAAAAAACCTGATTTGTTGCGTTATTTATTTGTGCTTTAATGTTTCTAACAACTTCTTTTGCTGGAGGATCAGGACCATTAACATCAGCAAGAACAGCAGCAGCAACATGATCAGCATTAGCATGATCAACACCACCAGCACGTTGAGGTCTAGCAATATCATATATTCTTTGTCCTACAGATCCAACAGTTGCAATTTTTGTTAGAATTACTGTTGCTAATGCTGATAATGCAACAATTGTATTTTTTGTTATTAATTTATCTTTTTTTCTAATATTATTTACAGCATCAGCGGCATCTTGATTTGATGGTGCTGCAGGTGCTGCAGCACCTGCTCCAGGTGGTTGGTAATAATATGGTGATACTCTTAATATATTTTCTAATGTTGTTAGTATTGCTAAGCCATTATTATTATTATGTACTAACACAATGAAATTGGCTGTACCTAATTGACCATTACCAGCATTAATACGTCCTACTCCTCCTACTACTCCTGCTCCTCCTGGAAGTACAGGAGTAGCAGTAGTATCGGCATTACCAGCAATAGCACCACCACCACGATTTTTAATAGCAGCCTTATGTCTAATTAATTGAAGTAATGCTTCAACAGATTCATCTGCTGATGGTTCTATTAATACTTTAAGCGCATTTAATGGATTATCGTCATTGAGTGCAACTAATACTTTTTTAATAATATCTTTATGATTAGCATCAGGTATGTTATTTATTGTATCTGCAGTTATATCATCATTACTTATTAATAAATTTATCATTGCTTCTTGCGCTTGTACTATATTTACTGGTGGTGCTGGTGGTGATGCTGCTGCTCCAGTTGGTAATAACATTCTAACTGCCAATATTGCAGTTAATATTGTTAATGAATATGATATTTCTGGTAAAAATGTTGATATAAATTTAATTCTATTACCTACTAATGCATTATCAGGTAATACTGCTATTGCAAAATCATTTAAATTTGCTGGGGCAGCAGGAAACCCTAATGGTGTTGCAGCAATATTTGGTATTACAGTTTTTAATGTTTGTTTTATTGCAGGTGATAATTTAATTCCTAAATTTAATGCATCATTTGTATAAAGTTTATCAATACGTAATGTTTTAAGTTGTTCTAATAATGGATTATTAGCATCTAATAAATTTGGAACAGGTAAATTTTTAGATAAAACTGTTTTAAGTATATTAAATGCCATATTTTCTGCTGCATTTGCTGCTGCTACTGCTCTGCTTCTATCTGATTGTACCATTGTTATTGTCAATAATTTTGCATATGTTTGAATAATTACTGATAAGTTTTTCATACCATTAACATTACTATTTTTTATTAATCCACTTTCTTTCATTTGTGTAACAGAAGAAATTAATGCTGCAATAACTGCTATAACATATCTTATATATCGTTGATTTCCTGCAGCTGTTACATCATGTATTCTTATAGTAGATGCTATTTGATGTATAATTAAATTTCTACTTTCATTTTGTGATTTATTTATATTTGTCTTATGACTCTCAATTATTTTTCCTTTTTCTTCATTTTTTTCTTTTTTCAAACGATTAATTTCTGTTTCACGTTCAATTTTTCTATTTTCATTTGCTTTATTTTTTGCTTCTTTTTCATTCTTTACTTTTTCTTCTGCCTTATTTTTAGTTATAGTATTCATAACAACTAATTTTTTTAATAAATCACTACTACCCCTAATGTCTCCTTTTAATTTTTTTACAGTAGGATTATTTTTATTTAAAATACTTAATTTTTGATATAATTCAACAATTATTGAATAATATGGATATGCATTTATATTAACTTTACCATTTTTATTATTATTACTATAAATATCAATACGTTCTTTTAATACTCTTATGATTTTTTGTAATATAGGTTTTGTTTCTTCATTTAAATTTTCAGCCAACATTAGTGTCATAAACTTTATTATATATTTAACTTCAATAAAAGGTTTTTCTGTATTTAAAATATTATCAATAAAAAAATCTAATTGGTCTTTTGTTGCATTTCCTTTTTTATATTTTTCAAATAACTCCTTAAATTTAATAATTTGATCTGTAATATTTTTTTTTTTAACGTTTCCATTATTAGATTTATTACTCATTATATAATTATTATATATTTAATTTAGATAATATTATAATAAAAAATTTAATATAAAATAATATAAATAAAATAATATAATCAAAATATAAATAAATATGGATACTTTTTTACAAGGTGAGTACAAAAATTTTAAATTAGAATATAATGAAGAACAATTAAATTTTATTAATGCACCTATTGAAAATGCCAAATTATTAGGTATTCCGGGTGGTGGTAAGACAGCATCTATTATAGGTAAAATAATAAATCATTATGGTAAGAGAGAATTAAAGGGAAATGATAATTTCTTAATATTAACATTTAGTAGAAGGGCTTGTTTAGATTTCTTAGAAAAGGGTCGTCGTCAAAATAAAATATTATTTAATACAAGAAATATAAAGACAATTCATTCTTTAGCAGCAAAAATTTTATATAAAGTACTTGATAAAAAATCAACTTCACAAGATACTATTATAATATCAGCAATTGATCTTTTTAATAATCATAAAGATGAAATATTTGAAATGAATGAATTTAAGAATTTAAAAATAATATTTGTCGATGAAGCACAAGATATATCATTTATACAATATGAATTTATATTAAAAATATCACAAATGACAAACTGTGCAGTTATTTTAATAGGAGATCCTAATCAAAATATTTATCAGTTTCAAAATGGTAGTGATCAATATCTTTTAAATCATACTGGTAAAACATATCAATTAATTAAAAATTATAGATCAACACCTCATTTAGTTAATTTTATTAATTATTTTCGTCCATGGGATACTTTAACTAATAAAATGATTTCAACTAAACCTGATGATCATCATTTTAATAATAAACCAGTTATAATAAATGGTACAATTGATAATGTAATTGATGATATTATAGAAAAGATATTGAAATCACCATTTCCAAAAGAAGAAATTGCTATAATAGGACCCGTTAAAAAGTGTCGTCCAAACAGTGACTCTTATACAAATATTGGTTTGTCATTATTTGCTAATATATTATCTAATAATAATATTAAATTTATTAAACATTATGATGATGCAACAAATAATGAAGAAGTAACTAATGAAGTACGTCGTGTAAAAGATCATATAAATCTAATGACAATTCATGGATCAAAGGGATTAGAATTTCATCAAGTATTTTTAATAAATTTTCATACAAGTACTTTTGGTATATTACCAACAGAAGAAAAATACAAAGAGTTTAAATATTTATGGTATGTTGGTTTAAGTAGAAGTGCATATGATTTAAATATTTATGTAGATAAAAATAAAATGGTATGGAATGAATTAAAAAAGTGTCCTATAGATTTATATGAAACTAATAATAAACCAAAAATAGTTAAAGATATTAAATTCAGTGAAGAAATTCAACCAATATATTACACAGTAACCAATATATTAAATAATAAAAAAATAATGAGTGATGAAACATTATTTAAATTAGAAAAAATGTTAAAATATACAATAAATACTATACCAATATTTACTTTAGAGCAAACTCCTATTAAAAATTATAAGGAATATTCTGTATTATATGGTATGTTTATTGAAAATATTTTTAATTATTATTATAGTAAAAAATATAGTAAAAAGAGTGAATTAGAAATTAAAACAAGAAAACTTATAAATAATACAATAATATTACCAAAGGAATATATATCTGCTTATAAATTATTGAGAATAAGAATACCAAATATAAAGGATCATTTAATAACATTGGGAGAAATAAATCGATATAAAAATTTATTTAAAAAACTGGAAGAGGATTTATTTTCATATTTATGTTTAATATTGAATGGAGAATATCAAAAAGAATTTTATATAGAATGTTATAATGAAGTATCAACTTATTCAAAAGATTTTATATTAAAATGTTTAAATAAGTTAGATTGTAATGAAGAAAATGAAATAATTAAATCAATATTTAATATTACATTATTATATTATCAAATAGATAATGAAACAGCATATTTATGGAATAATGATTTTACAGAAGAATTGAATGATTTACAAATTTATATAAATAATATTAAAGATTTTATTAATAAATCAACTGAAATAAATGATAATTTTATTATTCACCCTTTATTAAAACATCCTAAAATAGATTTAATAGGAGAATTAGATATATTAAATGATAATAAAATCATTGATATAAAGTTCAGTAATAATTTGAATTTTAAACAAATTTTACAAGTATTTATATATAATATGATAGTAGATCCATCCTTAAAAAAAGATATGAAGATACAAATATGGAATATGCAATTGGGAAATATATATGAAATAGAACTGAATAGAAATGAAATAGAATTATATGATATATTGAAAATAATATCTACAAAGATTGGAAGGAAAATGAAAAACATGATATTTATGTATGATTTACAAACGACAGGTTTATCATATGCAAATAAAAAGATGGATATAATAGAGAGACATTTTGAGGAATATACAACAGAAATAATAGCATCATCTGGTTTAATAAAACCAATAAATGTACCATTTATACCATTTCAAATAACAAAATTAACAGGAATAACAAAAGATGATGTATATGAAAAAGGTGATAATATTGAAATATTTCAAAATCAAATTAAAGATATAATGAATTATTGTTATAAACCTATATTTATAGCACATAATGGTAATAATTTTTATAATAAAATAATGACAAATAATGGATTACTATCATATTATGATTGCAAGTTACTTGATAGCAGATTAATCATAAGATTATTTTTAGATGAACAAGTAAGTGATAAAAGTTTAGCAGATATATATCAATATTTATTTAAAATAAAACCACAATATCAAAGATCATTAACTGATATAAAAATGATGAGAGAAATATTTATTAAATTAAATATTACAGAGGAAAAGATATTAAATATTGTATTTTAATTTTAATATATAAATAAATTAGTTCATTCTAAATAATATTATATAAATATAAATTTTATATTTATATATTTATATATTTACTATAATCAATATCAATATTATTATAATCAATATTATTATAATGAATATTATACGGAATTATATATAAAAAGTTGTCTTAATAATTCATCTTCTTCTTTAGTTATTGCAGTTTTTTTATAGTTTTTATCTGTTGGTATTTTATAATATGAATTAATTACATCAAAAATATCATTATATAGTTCTTCATTATTTTGAATAATTATATGATCTATTTCTAAATTATAATAATTTTCTAATGATAATTTAATAAAGTCTTTAATATCACATTCTTTTTGTGTAAAATATATATTATTAATTTTATCAATCATTTTAGTAAAATTTGGTAATAATTTACGTCTTTTTTCCATTTCAATAGTTTTTGCTTCATTTAATTGTATATATTCCAATCTAGATAAATTAATTACATCCATTAATTCTTTATCATAATCATTATCATAATTATTTTCATCAAAGTTATTGTTATTAAAATTATATTGACTATTAATATTAATATAATGATTATCATTGATTAATCTTTCAGTAATAATTTTGTCAGGTGGTCTAATATAGTCATCCAGTTCATCATTTAGAATGTTATTTGCAATATTATTTATATCATTTAAATTATTTAAATCATTCATATTATTTAAATCATTTATGTTATTCATATTATTTGTATTATATATATCGTTAATATTATTTATACTATTAATATTATTTATACTATTAATATTATTTATACTATTAATATTATTTATACTATTAATATTATTATCATTATAATCATTTGTTTGATTTTGACTTGAAACAAGTTTATTTTTAGGGGGTCTTCCTCTTTTTGGTTTTAATTTAGGATCCATTATATTTTAATTATATTATAAATAATTAATTTAATATCTTTTTATATTATATTTTTTATGTAAAAGTATAATATGTTATATCCTATTGTATCAAAATTATTATCAGAATCTTTATTAAGTTTATATCCGGTATTTATAAAAAAAATAAATTTACCATTATTAGTATCAGTTTGGAGTAGATTTATTACATATTTTATTATTTCAATATTTTTTGTTAATTGGAAATATATATATAATAATATATTAACAGTAAATGGTATTCAATTATTTATAGTAACAATGTTACATGTATATACATCATATAAAGCATTTAAATTATTAGATAGTGGTGTAGCATATGTAATATTTTATACCTATCCATTAATAATTTTAATAATGGCAAAACAAAAAATACATCCAATATTATTATTAGCAGTAATTGGTGTATATTTATTATCTGTAGAATTAGACACAAATAAAACAGACGAAAAAGAAAATGAAACAAATAAAACAATACAAAACATTTATAAAAAATATGAAGGAATATTTATGGGAATATTGGCTGCTATTACAGAAGCCTTTATATTTTTTATAGTAAGAAAACTTAAAACAGATAATAATTGGAATCATATGTTAATATCATATGGTGGTGGTGCAATTATCTTGTCTATTTATTTTATTTATAAATATTTTGTATATGGTGATACTAATATTATTAATAATAATATAAATGTTACTGAAAATAATATAGATAATAAAGAAACTTATATAAATATAGATATAGCAAATAATACAAATTATAATAAATTATTAATATCAATAACAGTAAATGCATTTATAGGATTAGTTGGTTATTTATTAAGATTTTATGCAATGTCTAAATTAGATGCAACAACATATGCACCATTATCATATTTTGGTATATTAATGGCATATATTTATGGAATAATATTTAATAAAGAGACATTAACAATTAAAAAGATAATAGGATCATTATTAATAGTTCTATCAAATTTATATATATTATATAATTAGTCAAACCATCCAGTAATTGCATATCTGGAATATTTAACATTAGGAGATACATGAGAAACATAATGAGGAATACCTTTATCAGGAGGTACTTCAAAAAGCATTAATGAGTTAAAAGATGGAACAAATGAATCAATAATATCGGTTCTGTCATCATTCATAAAATGTAATATTCCACCATATTGAGGTTTCCAATTTTTAGTTAAATTAATAACAAATGCAATTTTACCATTACCTTTATCAGTATGAGGTGATAAAAAGTTACCATTTTTATATTTAGATAAAAATAAAGTAGTTAATTTGGATAAATTCAAACCAGTTATTTTATTTAATACATCTATAAAATCAGTTGAACTTAAAACATTACGTAAAGAATATTCAAAAAATGACATTTTAGATCCACCATTCATTGATCTATAAAAATTATAACAAAATTGATCTTTACCAAAAGCATTATTAATATTTTTAATTTGAATATTATTTATTTTATCATTTTGAGGTATAGCAGGTTTTTCATATTTATTTTTGTCAATACCAGTTGCTAACGTCCAATTTTTTTCAAAATGAACATGTATAAAAAGTCCTTCTGCAAATTTTTCATTTAAAAAGTCATTAATTTTAATTCTTTTATTAATATTAAATATATTATTTAATGTAGTTATATTATTTATAATATTATCATTATATACAGACATTTAATATATATGATTTGATAATATTATATAATTTAAAAATAAACTTATTATTACATTGTTGAAATATTAGCGTTAAGAGCAATACTAAATCTATCTGGTATCTTTTGTTGCATATTATTTTTATATTGAACTGTTTTATTTTGTAAAGTTTTTTTTGTATTAGTAATTGCATTTATTTTTGTTTTATTTTTTAATTTATTAAGTTTAGCCAATATATCTTTTTCAAAAACAACTTTTTTAATAGCATTATATAATTGATATATTTGAGTTAAAAAAGTACCTTTATCTTTAGAAGGAGTACAAAATGTATAATTATTTTTTGTATTACCTTCACTACCACTTAATATAATATTATATTTAGATAATAATTGATATAAATAAAATGCTCTTGTTAAATAATCAGTATCATTTGTATTATTAGTTTGTTGAATATATGATTTTATAATATTTAAAGCAGAATTTAAATTAGTATTAAACATTATAGTTAAATTATTAGCAAATAACTGCATTAATTCAATGGAACCCATTTTATATTCTTTAAGTGTTTCAGTATCAATATAATTTAAATCATTATTTATTGTATTAGGATTATTTAAAATATTAACAGCAATATTCCAATTATCAAGTATAAATTCAAACTTATCTTTATTAGGTATAAATTTACTTTGTTGTTTTACATTTATAATACCATTAAATAATTTAATTATACTATTATTTGAATTATGTTTAGTCCATTGAAAATATAACGCATTAAAAACTCTTCCAGTTTGATTAATTTTTTTAATTATAGTACAACCAGTAATATTTTTATTACTAATATTTTGTATAATATTTTGATAAGTACTACCACAAGAAGAAACAATTTTAATAAATCCTAATGGATTATAATCAGAAAAATCACTTAAAATAACTTTTATAAAACCAAATTGCATAAATTCTTTATTTTTAAAAATATTATTTAAAATATTAATTTGAAAATTTCTTTGAATATCTTTTAATCTGTTAATATCAACAGTATTAATTGTATAATATAAAGTATTTATACTAAATAAACTTGCATATTCTAATATTTTATTTATTAATGTTTCTTTAGACTTGCAATCATTCATTATTTGAATTCTATCTATTGGGTTAGTACTTTTAATAAGTTTATTTATACAAGTTATATCATTTGTAGTTATATTATTATTAAATAAATCCTGATTTAATTTAATAATATAGTTTAATATATCATGAAATCCAAATAATAACTCTTTTTCACCTTTATCTCCTAATGAATAACCATGTTTATTCCAATAATCATCTAATATACATTTTTGTGTTTTAGAGTTTGTTAAAGATTTTAATTTAGTATTATAACTCATATTATTATTATTATATGATATCTTTTTTACAAAAATATATTATGTTAAAATATATGAATAATATGAATTTATTAGTAATTATTTTATCAATTATTTTAGTAGTATGTATTTTATCAATGTTTAGTTCATGTATAGGATTAAAAGAGGATTTTTGTTATGGTAATGTATATTGTAATGGAAATAATAATAATGCATTATGTATAAATCAATCTTGCTTACCATGTGGTTTAGAAGCAAAATGTACTAAAGATAGTGAATGTAGTCCAAATTTATGTAAAAATGGTTGTTGTGATACGGTATAATTATAATATTATTTTATATAATAAATTTATATAAATAAAATGAGTAAAACAAATAAATTATTAGAATATCAAACAGAAGGAGTTGTAGAAGTAGGTATAGATGAAGCAGGTAGAGGATGTTTATTTGGTAGATTATATGTTGCAGGAGTAATATTACCAAATGATATTAAAGAGTTATGTGAAGAAGAAGATATAGTAATTAAAGACTCTAAAAAAATGAGTGAAAAAAATAAAGAAAAGGCGCGTGAATTTATTGAACGTGTAGCAATTGATTATTCAGTAGTATATAAAGAACATGATTATATAGATGAACACAATATTTTTGAAGCAACACAACATTCAATGCATGAAGTAGTTTCAAATTTAACAATAAAACCAGAAAAAATATTGGTAGATGGTAATTATTTTAGAACATATTGGACGAATAAAGGTGAAGAAATAGAACATGAATGTGTTATTGGTGGTGATAATAAATATATGAGTATAGCAGCGGCATCAATATTAGCAAAAACATATAAAGATAAATATATAGAAGAATTTGTTAAAGAACATCCTGAATTAAAAGAATATGATTTGATAAATAATAGTGGTTATGGTACTGCAAATCATATAGATGCAATAAAAACATTTGGAATATCACCTTATCATAGAAAATCGTTTGGTATTTGTAAAAATTACTGAATAAATAATATATATGATAAATAGTAATTTTGATAATAATGGAAAAGATTTTGACAAGTATTTAAATGTAAATATAATAATAAATGGATTATTTTTAATAAAAGATCAAGACAAAATACTTGAATTAAAAATAAATATAGCAAATTTTGAAAATTATAAAAAAGAATATTGCAATATCCTTAAAAGTTATTTAGAAGAAAAAACTAAAAAATATATTGTTTCAAAATTAAAAGAAAATAAAGATAATATAATTGAACTTAGTAGAATTAATAATATTCCTGTTAAAAATATATTATATTCAATATTTATAAATAATAGAATTGATAATATTGATATAATATGGAGTCCATCAGCAATTAAAGAATTTGAATATGTTCCAATTAGACATTATATAAATTATGATGAAGATACATTGTATTTAAAAGTAAAACGATTTAAATTTAAAAAATCATTTTAACTTATTTTAATATATTTTAGTTATTGTTATTGTTATTATTCATTGTATAATAACAATAATGAATTATTATTTTTATAGTTTTATAGTTTTATAGTTTTATATTTTTTATTTTTTTTATATTTTTTTATTTATAATATGATTTATTACTTTTATTTTTTATATTTTTATGTTTTTTATTTTTTTTATTTTTTTTATATTTTTTATATTTTTAAAATATTCACACATACATAAATATTTAAACAACAGTAGGAGTATCCTTGACAAAGCAATGAGCCATATAAGTCATGATATCAGTGTACTTGATTTGAGTGGGCATTGGCTTATTAAACTTGCCAACAGCCTTCAAGTGCTTCTCAATACCATCAAAGAGTTCCTTAAGATCACCAATGATCTTGAAAGACTTCTTATCATCAGCAACAATGATATCAGGGTTCTTCTCCTTTTGTTCCTTAACAAAACTGGTAATAGCAGTCAATGCTTGAGCACGACTGATAGGGGTACCACTAGGTAACTTCATAAAAGTCAAAAGGAAATCATGGACAGTATGCTTCTTGTGGATAGCAATCTTATCCTTATCAACAATTTGCTTCTTAACACCAGACTTAGAACCACTCTTTTCAAGAGCATTCAATTGTCTGAAAAGAGCCTCATTGTAAGTTCTGGTGAAAACAGCATTTGACTTGAGTAACTTGTTGTAAGCAGTCTCAAACTTAGTTCTGGTTTCTCTATCCATGTTCTCTTCCTTGAAAATCTTAGACATAGTAAGTAAATCCTCACTCATCTTGTTCATTCCTTCAATGACTGATTGGTATGATGTTTCAGTAGTAGTAGTAGTATTAACAGTTTCATCTTGAGTAGTAGTATCATTTTGAGTAGTAGTGGTGGTAGTAGTTTCAAGTTGAACGGGTTGTTCAACAACAACAGGGGTGGCTTCTTGAACGACTTCAGTCACAACAGGTGCAACTTCAGCTTGTTGTTCAGTAACCTTCTTACCGCCCTTCTTAGCAGGGGTCTTCTTAACAGTATTAGTAGTAGTAGTAACTTGTTCGGCTTGCATTTTATATCTTATACATATATATTGTGTTATCTCTTTAAGTACTTTTAATTACAATAAAAAAATTAAATCAATTTTTTTTTATTATTAATTTAATATAAATTTTAATTTAAATTTTAATATAATTTAATATAAATTTATATATTAAAATTTAATGTTTATATGTATATTTATTTATCAATGATATTGTTTATATATATATTTATTTAACACTAATATTGTGTGTTTTTTGATATTTATGTATATATGTATATATATGTATATTTATATATGTGTAAAAATATATTAGTATATATGTATAAATATATGTGTATTTTAATTTATATATTATATAAATTAAATAATAATTAAATTATAATTAAATGATATCCAATATATGAATAAAAATTATTTGACAGATATAAATTCTTCTAATTTCCAATCTTCAAATGTACCATCTGGCATTGGTCTTCTTACAATAAAAAGGATTTTACGTTCTTCTAATTCTTTTTCAACAATTTCTTGAATGGTACTTAAACCAGTAGTATCTACACGTGGTTTTGCACCATATGCAATTTGTTGTAATCTAGTACCAATAATTCTAGCACGTTCAAATTTAGTTAGATATGGAATACTTCTTTTTTGTTTTTTTCCAATATTTTCTAAAACATTTTCATATGTTAATATTTTAAATCCTCCATTTGTTTCTTCTTCTTTTTGTTTATCTTGATCATCATCAATATTTAAATCTTCTTCATTATCAGAATAATCTTGTTCTCCTGAATATTCATTATCATATTCATCATCCATCTTTATATTATATTTATATAAAAATATATATTCTTATTTTTATATATAAATTATTATGTATGAAAATTTATAATTCAATTTTTATTCAATTTATTTTTTATTAAATTTAATTTTAATATTATTTGTATATATATTTATATATGTATATATATATTTATATGTATATATATTTATATGTATATGTATATATATTTATGTGTGTATATATTATTTAAGAATATTTCCATTCAGTATTACAATTAACACATATATAAGTTAATTTAATAGTTACTGGATCTTGAATAAAAATAGCTTCTTGTTTAGAAGGTTCCTTATGTGAAATACATTCTTTATTAGGACATTTCTTATGTATGGTTCTAGGAATTGAGCAATCATATATCATATATTTAGTATTTTCAATAGCAACTGCATCTTTTCCTTTGTAATTCTTTTTTTCTATAATTGTTTTAGTGTATTCTTCTTTATATCCACAATCAGCACATTTATTCCATAAAGTACCATCTGTTTCAGATGGTGATAATATACCATCGCATTCTTTACAAAATTCCATTATCGTATAATATATGTTATATTATTATATATTTATATTGTTTTTAAATAAATAAATAAATCATTTTTTTTATTTATTTTATTAAATATATTTATATATGAATATTGATTTTTTAAAATTAATATTATTATTAATATTTGTTTATATAGTATTACATATAATTAATAATTTATTAAGTAATTATGAACACATGTCCATGAAAGATAATTATTTTAAAAATGAACTAAATAAAAATAATATTGAAATAGATATTGATAATTTAACAATAAAAAAATGTGATACATATACAGATAATAATAATAAATGTAAAATAAAAAAATATAGTACTAAAAATTTCAATTCTTTAGAAGCCCATCGTTTTGCTAAAAACAAACATTTATCTAATCAAACTTTTATGGAAAATGATATACCAGTACCTAAACATGAAATTATTGATTATTATAATAAAGAACAATATATAAATAGTAATAAAATAAAGTTTCCATGTGTATTAAAACCGATTGATGGTATGCAAGGTAAAGATGTAAATACATTTATTAAAAATATTAAACAGTTTAATTCTATATTAGTTAATTTATTAAGTAAATATGATAAAGTAATGTATGAAGAACAAGTATATGGTGATAATTATCGTATATTTATATTTAATGATAAAGTAATGGATATTATAAAAAGGGAACAACCATTTATAATAGGTGATGGTAAAACAAATATAGAAGATCTTATTAACAATAAAAATGAGTTACAAAAAAAGATGAAATTATATGCAATAACTAATATAAGTTGGGATTATATTGAAGAAAATGGATATACAAAAAATGATATATTAGAAGACGGTAAAAAACTATTTATTACAAATACAATTAATTTTCATAATGGTGCTAATCCAGTACGTATTGATTTAACAACTATACCAAAAGAAAATATTGATATGTTTATAAAAGCACATAAATTAGGTAAGTTAGATGTATCAGGAATTGATTATATGTCACCTGATATAACTATACCATATAATGAAAATGAAGGACATATTATTGAAATTAATGATATGGTTGATACTAAAATACATATTGATGCGGATAATAAATCTAATCCAAGATATTTATATAAAAATATTGTTGAAAATTTATTTGTATAAATTATATTTTTATTATATTATTTAATCAAATATTTTATGAAAATAATAATGATAATATATATTAGTAATAAATAATGTCATTAAATGCCACAACTAAAAAAATTAAAATAAAGTTTAAATCAACTAAGAAAAATGACAAAATAAATAATAAAACAAATAATATAGCAACTGATATAGAAAACGATATAGAAAATATAGCAAATAATATGACGACACCTAATATAACAAATAATGTAATAACTAATAAAATAAATAATACAACAACTAATAAAGTTACTAAACAAATTATTCCAAAAGAATGGGTATTACCAAATAGAAAAGAATTTACAAGTTGGATAAATGAGACTTTTATTAAATATCGTACAGACAATAAAGTTGAAAAAGTTACTAAAGGAGTATTTAAACCATTTAAATATCAACAATTTCTTAGAGATTATATGACTAATACATCACCTTATCGTGGTATATTATTATATCAATCTACTGGTAGTGGTAAATGTGTTGAAAAAGGAACACCAATTATAATGTATGATGGGACTATACAAAAAGTTGAAGATATAAAAGTAGGTGATTTATTAATGGGTGATGATTCAACATATAGAACAGTAACATCACTTGCTAGAGGTTTTGATAAAATGTATGAAATAAAACAATCTTCTGGAGAAACTTATACAGTTAATTCTGAACATATTTTATGTTTAAAGGCATTTAATTATCCATCAATAAAATATAATACAAAATATACTATTGTAAAATGGATAGAAAATAATAATTTTCAAATGAAAAGATTTAATGATAAAACAATAGGAACAGAATTTTATAAAACTATAACTGATAAAACAAATAATATATATAATAATATAATTGAAATATCTATAAAAGATTATTTGGAATTATCAAATAATAAAAAACGTATATTAAAAGGTTATCGAGTACCAATTGAATTTACAGAAAAAGATACTATAATAGATCCTTATATGTTAGGATATTGGTTAGGAAGTAATAATATAAATAGTAGTGATAATGAATTAACTAAAATAATAAAAGAATATGACTTAATAAATGATCGTCATATACCATATATATTTAAATGTAATTCAAAAAGAAATAGAATGAAATTACTTGCAGGTATATTAGATAGTAATTTTAATAATATATATAGTTTAAATAATATTACATTAAATATTAAAAATACTAAATTATTTAATGATACATTATATTTAATAAGAAGTTTAGGTATAGAATTAGAAATAAATAAAACTAAACAAAATATTACATTATATGGTAATGAAATAGAAAATATACCTATATTAACACCAATTAAAAGATTACTTGGAGTAAATTATAGTAGGATTATAAATAAAACAAATAATTTAATGTCAAATATAAAAGTAACTTATAAAAGAGATGATGAATATTATGGTTTTACTTTAGATGGTAATTTTAGATTTATATTTGGAGATTTTACAGTTACACATAATACATGTACTGCTATAGAAATTGCTGAAAATTTAAAAACTGATAGAAATATTGTAGTAATGTTACCAGCATCACTTAGAAATAACTTTATAGTTGATGGTTTATTATTTTGTGGTGATAATTCCTATAAAAATAATCCAAATTTAATTAATAATAATTACAGTTTTATATCATATAATGCTAGTAATACTGTAACACAAATTAAAAGAATAGGTAGTTTAGATAATAAAGTAATAATAATAGATGAAGTTCATAATTTAGTATCAAAAATGATGAGTGGATTAAGAGGTACAAGTAAGCAAGGATTAGATATATATAATTATTTAATGAATGCACAAAATGCAAAAATAATAGCAATGAGTGGAACACCAGTAGTAAATGATCCATTTGAGTCTGCAATATTATTTAATATTTTAAAGGGATATATTGAAGTAACTTATTTTAGAATAATTAAAGAGACAAAATCATTAGCAGAACTTGAAAAGGAACTAATAAAAAATAAGATGATTGATTATTTAGAAATAAATAGATTGAATAGATCTATAGAATTTCATTTAAAAGTAAATAGTTATAGTACTGAATTTAGAGAATTGATTGGATTTATTATAAATAAATGTCAATATATGGGTGTAGAAGTAAAATTATTAGAAGTAAAAAAGATACCATTATTTCCAATAGATGATAATGGTGAAGTATTTAAAAATTATTTTGTAAAAGAAAATACTGAAAAAGGGGATCAATTAAAAAATGAAACAGTATTTAAACGCAGATTACTAGGTTTAGTATCTTATTATAGACCACCAAATGATAATTTTCCAAAAGTAATACATAATGATTTTTATAGAGTTGAAATGAGTAGTTATCAATCACAAATATATGAAATATTAAGAGCAAAAGAAAGACTGTCTGAAAGAGGTGGTGGAAAACAATCTAAAAGTGTAAAAAGTACTTTTAGAGTGTTTTCAAGACAAGCATCTAATTTTGTTTTTCCTGAAAGTGTATTAAGACCATATCCTGATCCTAAATTTGTTGTATCAATTGTTAAAAAAAATAATAATGATAAAGTAAATTTTACAAAATTACTTGAAATGGAAAATAAAGCCAATAATGGTAATTTAGCATTAGAATATAAAAAACGTATTGACAATGCTATTCAACAATTAGTTGAAAATGGTAATATTTATTTTAAATCAGGTGAAAATGGATTAGATAAATTATCACCAAAAATGAGAGTTTTATTGGAAAATGTAAATAAATCACCCGGATTAGTATTTATTTATTCTAATTTTAGAACATTAGAAGGAGTGGAAATATTTTCAAAAATATTAGATTTTAATGGTTATGAAAAATATAATCCAATGTCTAAAAATAATAAAAAACCTAAATATGCAATTTATTCAGGTATTGAAGATGAAAAGGACAGAAAAGAAACATTGAAAATTTTTACAAGTTCAGATAATAAAACTGGTGATTTAATTAAAATTATACTTGCAACATCTGCTGGTGCTGAAGGTCTTGATTTAAAAAATATTCGTCAAATACATATATTAGAACCATATTGGAATCAAATAAGAATAGAACAAGTAATTGGTAGAGGTGTGAGAAGAAACTCACATATTGATTTACCATTAGAAGATAGAAATGTTGAAATATTTAGATATTTCTCTGTATTATCTAAAAAAAATAGTATGCTTACTAAAGATAAATTAAGTACTGATGAACATATAGAACAAATATCTATAAAGAAACAAGTTATAGTAAGTGAAATATTACAAAACTTGAAAGAAATATCATTTGATTGTTTTTTAAATGGAAGTGGTCAAAAAGAAAAATACAGTTGTTATTCATTTGGTAAAGGTGCTGAGGGATTTGCATATCATCCTAATATATCTAAAGATATAATTGAAACTCATGGAGTACAGAATAAAAAGAAAGTTCAAAGAGTATTAACTAAAGGAATTTTAACTGAAAATGGTATCGTTTATTTATTTGAACCTACTAAAAAAGGTTTTTATTTATTTACAAATAATAAAATGAAATCTGTTAATATTAATAAAGATATTAAGAAAAAACCTATTCTTATTGATAAAGATACATTAGAAATATTTGATACTAAAGTAGTAACTGATACACAAGCAATTCCATTAGGTTATATAGATAAAAATAGTAAATTTTCAAGAAAAAAATAAATTAATTTTTTATATCATAAATTATTAGATGAACTATAATAATAATTTATACTATTATAATTTACCTATTAGAAAATCAACTTCACCAATAAAGTCCAGATGTTTATCTTCAAATAGGCAAGTTTCACCAGTGCGTAATCAATTACCTGTATCTGTATCTAATAATCATCAAGTATCTAATAATAAAATGCATATTCACAATAATTATAATAATTATAATAAATCTAATAGTAATGATTTGAATGATTTTAAAAATAAAATAAATTCAATATATAAATTTTCAAATATTAATTTGAATAATCCTAATAATCAAACCCCTATTATTGATAAAGTAATTAAAATTAATCCAAACAATAACATATCTACAAATAACTTTAATGATGATATTCACAATAATAACTTAAATAATTATGAAAATGATGCAAATATTCAAGAATATATACCAGACATTAACTTTGATGATGATAATAGTAATAATAATAGTAATAATATTAATAATAATATTAATAGTAATAATAGTGATACAAATATAATTAATAATAATAATATTAAACAAATAGTATTAAATAAAGCAGTTTTTGGTATAAAAAAAACAATATTAACTGATAATAATTTATTATCATATACACCAAGTAATAATGATTTTAAAATTGGAATTAATAGAAATACATTAAGACATAAAACAATATTTGATTGTTTTTATTTATTTCCAAATATTGTTGAAATAAATACAACAAAAGAAATAAATGTTATTAATGAAAAGAGAGTAGAACAATTCATAAATGTTTATGATAAAAGAGATATTCAATATTTTCCAATAGATTATGTTGCATGTGGTATAAATATACCAATGAAAACTCTTACATATAAATATAAAAAGTTGATTATAAAAAATATATATTGGAATATTTTTCAAAGTATTTCAAATGAACATTATAAAAATAATGAAATATTATGTATGGTTCCAAAGAGAAATGAATATATTTATAAAAAAATAGATTTAAATATTAATATTGAATTACATTCACAAATATTCACTAAAAATAATCAAATATTACCATATAAAGATATTAATAACAATAATATTCAAACACCTGCTAATACTTGTATATATAGATCAATACCATTAGAAATAAATGTATTGAATGGTTGCATTTTTAAAGATATTGAAATTAATTTATCAGAAAATATTGATATAAGTTGTGCATTATTATGTTTAAAAATATCTGTACCAACTATGTATAATGAAACTTTAATTGGTGTTGATAAAAATAATCAATTATATCATGGTAATATACCATTTTCACAATTTATAGTTAATTTAGATTATGAATTAGAATAATTTATTATAATTATTATAATTATAAATTATAAAAGTAACTTTATTAAATAACTAAATTAAATCACTTAATTAAAATAACTAAATTAAATCACTTAATTAAAATAACTAAATTAAATCACTTAATTAAAATAACTAAATTAAAATAACTTTAATTAAATAACTTAATTAAAATAACTTTAATTAAAATAACTTAATTAAATCACTTAATTAAAATAACTAAA
>JACCEB011852911.1_pt1 | contig 52071 bp, 47 predicted proteins | sample 7454761 | NCBI WGS metagenome assembly JACCEB01 (sample SAMN15323454, study PRJNA562643) | freshwater metagenome | isolation source: river surface water | place: USA:Blue River Watershed | collected 2017-08-18
AACTCGATCGGCCTCGCCCGCCTGCTCCTCGCCGGCGCCGTCGTCTACGGCCACAGTTGGTATTTCGCCGCCCGCGAGATGGAAGAGCCCGTTTCTCGCTGGCTTTTCGCCGGGGCCGACGCTCCCGCCCCCATGGGCGTCAAAGGCTTCTTCCTGCTGAGCGGCTACCTGGTCCTGGGGAGCGAACAACGACTCGAGTCCGCCCGCCGCTTCCTCTGGCACCGGTTCCTCCGCATCTATCCTGGCCTTTGGGCCTGTCTCCTTGTCACCGGTCTTTTCTTTCCGCTCGTCGCGTGGTCGCTCGGCCCCGGTGTGCCGAATTGGCCGTCGGCGTGGCACTACGTCGTCACCAATACCGCCCTCATCCGCGAGGCCTATGCCGTCGAGGGACTTTTCGCTCACGTTCCCCGGGCCGGCGACCTCAACGGCTCGCTCTGGACCTTGCCGTATGAGATCGCCTGCTACGTGGGCCTCGCCGCGTTCGGCTGGCTCGGACTCACTCGGCGCGGCTCGACCTGGCCCTGGCTCGTCGCTGCCGGCGTCCTCGCCGTGTATATCCACGACCTGGTCAGACCCGAGGCCGGCGTGTTCTTCAAGAGTGAGGGCCGCCGGCTCTGCGTCTGGTTCGTGGTCGGGGGCGCCGTTGCCCTCGCGGACCAGGTTCGCGTCCGCGCTGCCGCGCGCGGCCTCTGGGCCGCCCTGGGTGTGGCGGCCTACGCGGTCGCCTGCCGCACCGGCGCCGCCACCCTCTTGGGGCCGTTTTTGCTCCTGCCCACGTTCCTTTGGCTGATGTGGGGCCTGCCTTGGCACGATTTCGAGACGCGGGCCCGCGGCGACTACAGCTACGGCCTCTACATTTACGCCTGCCCCGTCCAGCAGGCACTAGCGGCGATGCATCTCCACGAAACCAACCTCTCCGTCTACATCGCGGCCTCGTTCCTCGTCACCTTGCTCCTCGCGGTCGCGAGTTGGCACCTCGTGGAAAAACACGCGCTCCGCCTGAAATCGCTCGGCCGCCGCTGACGCATGGAACTCTCCGTCGTCATCCCCACTCATTCGCCCCACGCCGGCCGCCTCGCCCGCACGCTCGCCGGCCTGCGCGACCAAACCCTGCCCGCCGACCGCTGGGAAACCGTTCTCGTCGACAACGCCTCCAGCCCGCCGATCGATATTGCCGACCTCGCCCCGCACGCGCTCGCCAATCTCCGCCTCGTCGCCGAACCCGACCTCGGCCTCACGTCGGCCCGCCGGTGCGGCTTCCGCGCCGCCCGCGGCGACGTCATCGTGCTGGTCGACGACGACAATGTCCTCGCCCCCGATTATCTCGCCGAGGTGCTCGGGCGCTTCGCGGCCGACGCCTCCCTCGGCGCCATCGGCGGTAGGAGCCTCCCCGAGTATGAAACGCCGCTGCCCTCCGATCTCGCCGAATTCCTCGGCTTGCTCGCCTGCCGCGACCTCGGCCCCGCCTCGGAAACCGCCGGCCTTCGCCTCGACCCCGTATCGGGCAAAATAGCATACCCGCGCTGCGCCCCCATCGGCGCCGGCATGGCTCTGCGCCGCGCCGCCGCCGAAGCCTGGCTGGCCGATACCGGCGCCGGTCGGCTCTCCGATCGCCGCGGCACCGTGCTCACCTCCGGCGGCGACAACGACATCGTCCTGAGCGTGCTCCGCGCCGGATGGACGGTCGGCTACTTCCCGTCCCTCTCGCTCCGCCACCTAATCCCCGCCGGGCGCGTCGAACCCGGCTACCTCGCCCGGCTCAATCGGGGCATCGCGGCTTCCTGGATGCAGGTGCTCGCCCGTCACGACGCCTGCCCGTGGCCGCCCGTGCCTGCTTGGTCCGTCCCGCTCCGCCAACTCAAGGCCTGGTTCACCCACCGCGCCTGGTCCTCGCGCGCCTCCCGCATCCGCTGGCAGGGCGCCTGCGGCCATTTCGAGGGCCGCGCCTCCCTTCCGCCCACCGCGTCGTGAGCAAACTCCGCACCCTGCTTGGGCTCATTTTCCGGGGCCGTTGGCGCGAACTCCGCGCACGGGCCGACTATACCCTGCGCCTGCGCCGCCTGCAGGCGGGACGACCGTTTCGCTACCGGCGCCACGGCTTCGACTACCTTGCCCTCCCCGACGACCCGATCTCGCGCGCGGCGTTTCTCCACGACGACCCCGACGATCTCGAGCTGCGCCTGTGGCAGGCATGGCTCGTTCCCGGCGATCTGGCGCTCGACGGCGGCGCGAATGCGGGACTTTACACTTTCCCGGCCGCCGCCCGCATTGCCGGCGGCCGAGTCCTCGCGATCGACGCCGACGCCCGGTTCTGTGCCTCGATCGACCGAACCGCAACCGCCCTCGGGCTCGGCGCCGCGTGCCGAACGTGCGCCTGCGCCCTCGGCGACACCGACGGCGAAGCTGAATTTTACCTCAGCGATGCTCCCACTTCCGATGCAGTTTTTCAGTCCCTGATCTCGCCGGGCACCGGCTTCCGACCGCGCCGCGTGCCCGTCCGCACGCTCCGCGCCTTGGTCGGCGAGGAAGCGGCCGGTGCCACCCCGGCCGCGGTGAAACTGGACCTCGAGGGCGCCGAACCTCTGGCTCTCGCCGGAGCGCCGTCCGCCTGGTTCGGCGCCGATGGCCCGGCTTGGTTCCTCGAAATAAATTCCGCCGCGCTCCGGCGCTTCGGCTCCACCCCCTCCGCAGTCTTGTCTCCCTTTGCCTCGGGGACCCACCTCCTGCTCGCGCTCGCCCATTTTCCGTCCCGTCCCGGTGTCCCCCCGATCCGGCGGATCGAACCCGACTCTCCGCCGGACTGGTCGGAGGCGGTCTATCACAACGTCGTCGCGCTCCCTCTCGGTTCGGATTCCGCTCCCCGGCGCCGCCGCCTCGCGGCCCGGTTGCCCGCCGACTTCGCCCGGCTCCTCGCATGACCACCCCGGTCGTCACCATCGTCATCCCGGCCTTCGACCGGATCGAGCCGCTGCGCCACACGCTGCACAGCGCCGCCGCCGCCGCCCGCACCTTCGGCGAACCGGTGGAAATCCTGGTGGTCGACGACGGCTCCACCCCACCGCTTGCCGAGGTCCTGTGCGGTTTCGGCGCCGGGCACCCCGTCGCTTTTCTCCGTCAGCCCAACTCCGGCTCCATCATCGCCCGCCGCACCGGCCTTCGCGCCGCCCGGGGTGAATTCATTCTCTTCCTCGACTCCGACGACCTGATCCATCCTGACAAACTCCGGCTGCAGGTTGCCGCCATGCGTTCGGCCGCGGCGGACGTGTCCTACTCGGACATGGCGCGGGCCCGGCTCGGCGGGAGCTACGGCGCCGTCGATTTCTCCCCGGCGGCCCGCCTCGCCTCGGTGTCGAGCGCCCATGCATTGTTTCTGCGGGTCCAGCCCCTGCCCCACTCGCCCATCTATCGCCGCGACTACCTTTCGCGTGCCCTCGCCGATCCGATCGTCCCCGCCGAACGCCGGATGGATCCGGTCGGCGACGTCTGGCTCTATTACAATCTGGCTCCGTTCGCGGCCCGTATCATCCATCTGGAGACTCCGCTGTCCGCGGTCGGGCCGCACGAGGAAGATCGCTTCAGCCAGCACTGGGAAAAACTCTCGGTTGCCGCCCTCCACGTCGCGGAGGCTTTCACCCGGTCCTGTCCGGCGACGCCGGAGACGCTCGCCGCCCGCCAGGAGGCCGGCGTGGCCGCCTTTGCCAGCTGGCGTCGCCTGCCCCGCGGCTATCACCCGGGCATCACCCGACGCACGCTCGCCGTCTGGCGCCGCCTCCCGCGCGCCGATCGGTCGCGCCTCGGCGGCCCGTTGTTCCAATCCCTCGCCCGGTTCCTGGGTCCCGTCGCCGCCGGCCGACTGCTCCGCCTGCGCAACCATACCTACGCCTCCTGCCGCACCGTCGGCGACGCCGACCTCGAGCGTTTAGTGGGGTTGCCCTGATCGCCGCATGCTCGGCCGCATCGTCTATCATTCCTGGTTCCGGCCGCGCGCGTGGCTGCACCGCGTGGCCCGTGAGGGCGGCCCGCTCGAAGCGTGGCGCACCGCCCGGGGCTGCGCCGCCATGGAGCAGGCGGCGCTCACGCTTCCCGTTCTGCCGCCCGTCGCCGCGGACGCGGCTCCCGTCGAACTCCACCTGCTCACCGGCCGTCGGTTTTGGTATCAAACCGCGTTCTGCCTCTGGACGTTCGCGCGCCACGCCCGGCGTCCCCTCAATCCCGTCATCTACGACGATGGCTCGCTCGCTCCGCGCTGGCGCGCCCCGCTTGTCCGCCTCTTTCCGGCGATCCGCTTCGTCGATCGCCCCGCCGCCCTCGACCGACTCGACCGCCATCTGCCCGCCGCGCGCTTCCCCCACCTGCGCGAACGCTGGCAGCACTACCCCAACATCCGGAAACTGATCGACCCCCACCTCGGTGCCTCCGGCTGGAAGCTCATCATCGATTCCGATCTCCTTTTCTTCCGGCGCCCCGACGTCCTGCTCCGTTGGTCGGACACCCCGGACCGGCCGCTCCATGCCGTGGACTGCGCAACCTCCTACGGTTACTCGCGCCCCCTGCTCGACCGCCTCGCCGGCCGTCCGCTCGCCGACTTGGTCAACGTGGGTCTCACCGGTCTCCGCAGCGAGGAGCTCGACTGGGATCGCCTCGAGGCGTGGACCGCCGCGCTGCACGCCGCCGAGGGCACGAGCTACTATCTCGAGCAGGCGCTCATCGCCATGCTGGTCGCCGGCCGCCCGTGCGTCGTCGCTCCGGCGGCGGACTACCTCACGCTTCCGCGCCCGCCGGAGACACAGGAGCCTGCCGCCGTGATGCACCACTACGTCGCCGATTCCAAACGCGACTACTTCCGCCGCTGCTGGCGGATCGCCGTCCGCTGACGCGTCGACCCACCGTGACCGCACCGCTCGTCAGCATTCTGGTTCCCTGCCACAACGCCGCGCCGTGGCTCCGCGCGACCTTGGACTCCGCGCTGGCGCAATCCCATCCGCGCACCGAGGTCATAGTGGTCGACGACGGATCCCGCGATGACAGCCTCGCGCTCGCGCGAACCTACGAGTCCCGCGGCGTCCGCGTCGTCGCCCAGCCCAACCGCGGCGCGTCCGCCGCCCGCAATCACGCCCTCCGTCTCGCGACCGGCGACTGGATCCAGTTTCTGGATGCGGACGATCTGCTGGCACCGGACAAGATCGCCCGCCAGGTCGCGCGCGCCGTCTCCGCTCCGGCCGGCGCCGTCTTCACCGCCCGCTGGGCGCGCTTCGTCGACGACCCCGCCGCCGCGGTCGTCCATGCCGCCAATCCGCTGTTCGCCGACCTCGCGCCGCGCGAGTATCTGCTGCGCTACGCGACCATCGACTGCATGATGCACCCCGGCGCGTGGTTGTTGCCGCGCACCGTCACGACGGCCGCCGGCCCGTGGGACGAACGGCTCTCGCTCAACGACGACGGCGAATACTTCGCCCGCATCGTCGCCGCCTCCGACGCGGTCCTGCACTGCGCGGACGCGTGCTCGTTTTACCGCTCCGCCCTGTTCGGCAGTCTGAGCGGCCAGCGCACCCGTCGCCATTTGGAGTCCGCCCATCTCGCCGCAACCCTGACCGCGGCGCACCTGCAACGCGTGGACCAAGGGCCGGACATGCGCACCGCCGCCGCCGATCTCCTTCAGCGCTTCGCCTACGACTATTACCCCGCGGCGCCCGACCTCGTGGCCGACGCCGAACGGCAGGCACGGGCGCTCGGTCCCGCCCGCTTCGCCCCGCTCGGTGGCAGGGCGTTTCACCTGCTCCGGCACCTCGTCGGCTGGAAACGCGCCCGCCGCCTCCAGGTCGCCGCGGGAAGATTCGCCGCGCCCGTCCGATGAGCGTCCGTATTTTCCATCCGTCGGTCGCGCCGTTCGTCCAACAGGCGGCGCGCGCATTGCACGAGGCCGGACAGCTCGAGCGCTTCGTCACCGGCGTGCGCTACTCGGCGGCGAGCCGGCCGCAGCGTTGCGCGATCGCCCTGGCGCGCCTCGCCCGCTTCGACCTCGGCCGGGAGTTGCGGCGTCGCACCGTCACCGAAGTCCCCGCCGAGCGGGTGGTCTCGCTTCCGATCGGCGAATACCTGCGGCTGGCGATCGGCCGCCTTGATCGCGGGGGACGCGCCACGGACTTCGTCTGGGAACAGTCCGAACATGCATTCGACCGCCGCGTGGCCCGCAGCCTCCATCGCGGCCTCTCCGGCGTCTACGCGTTCGAGCATTGCTCCCTCGCCACGCTCACCCGCGCCCGCGAACTCGACCTGCCCGCCGCCTACGACATGCCGGCGCCGGAATCCACCTTCGCCCAGGCCATCCTCGACCGTGAAACCGCCCGTTTTCCCGAGTTGGCCACGCCTTGGCACCGCTGGACGGCCCGGCGCGAATCCCGCCGGATCGCCCGGCGGCACGCCGAGTTTCGCGCCGCCTCCGTGGTCATCGCGGCGTCGGACTTTACCCGCCGCAGTTTCGCTGCCGCCGGCCTGGATGCCGCAAAAGTGCAGGTAGTCCCCTACGGCGCTCCGCCGGTCGCCGATGCCGAGCAGGCGCTGCGGGGCGGCGGACTCGCCTCCGCCCCGCTGACGCTGCTCTGGGCCGGGACGTTCGGAGTCCGCAAGGGCGCCCACCACGTGCTCGAAGCTTGGCGCGCGGGCGATTTCGGCCGGCATGCCCGCCTCCTCGTCTTCGGCGCCGTCGCCCTGCCCGACCGCGTCCTCCATCCGCTCCCCTCCGGCGTCGAACTGCGCGGCTCGATCCCCCGCGACGAATTGATGGACCATTACCGCACCAGCGATGCGCTCCTGTTTCCCACCCTCTGCGACGGCTTCGGCATGGTCGCCACCGAAGCTTGGTCGCGCGGCCTCCCGGTGATCACCACGGACTGCGCCGGAGCCGCCGACTTGCTCCGGCCGCTGGACAACGGACTGCGGATTCGCGCCGGCGACCCCGCGGCCATCGCGGACGCGGTGCGTTGGTGTCTCGAGCACCGGTCCCAGCTGCGCGCCATGCGTGAATCCGCCGTGGCCACCGCGGCGGCGTGGCAATGGAGCGACTATCGCCGCGGCCTTGCCGGGGTCTTGCGCACCGCCGGACTTTTTTCCTCCTGACCATGCTCCGATTCCTGCCCGAGTCGCTCAAAGCCAAACTCCGCCGCCGGGCCGGGGCGATCACGCTCGCCGACCGGCTGGCCAACCTGCGCGCCGCGGGCTTCGCCCCGCGGAAGATCATCGACGCCGGCGCCTACCGGGGCGAATGGGCGCTGCTGGCAGCCTCGATCTTCCCGGAAGCCGCGATCTTGCTCGTCGAGCCCCAACCCCATCTCGCCGACTCCCTTGCCGCACTGTGCCGCGCCCATCGGCGGCTGCGCTTTCGGTCCGCGCTGCTGGGCGCCGAACCGGCGATCGCACGCTTTGTCTTCCAGGAAACCAACAGCCGGATCGTCCCGCCGGATTACCGGCCGGGACCCGGCGAATCGACGATCGAGCTGCCCATTGCCCGTCTCGCCGACCTCGCCCCGGCCGAGGGCTTCGGCGACTGCGATTTCCTCAAGCTGGACCTGCAGGGCCATGAACTCGCCGCGCTGGCCGGTGCCGGGTCGCTCTTCGGCAGCGCCGAGGTGATCCTCGCCGAAACCTCGTGGCTGCGCATCGGTCCCGTGCCGCTCGCCCACGAGGTCATCGCGACCTTCGTCGAACGCGGCTACCGGCTCTACGACGTGTTCGGCTTCAACTACCGTCCGCGCGACCGCGCACTCTGGCAGACCGACTTCCTTTTTGTCCGCGCCGACTCTCCGCTCTTGGCGTCGACCAGCTGGGACTGAACCGAGATGAACCGGCCGCCCGCCCAACTCGTCTGCCTCGTGACGCCGGGGCACCTGACCTCCACCCCGCGCCTGCTGAAGGAGGCACGGTCGCTGGTCGCGGCGGGTTACCGGGTGCATGTCGTCGCGGCGGACAACTATCCGCCGAATTCCCCGCTCGACCGCGCGCTGCTCGCGGAGAACGGCTGGCCCTCGACCCAGCTGAGAAACAGCGCGCGGCCGACCGCCTTGGCCCGCAAACTTCTGCAACGCGCCGCCCGCCGCACTCCGTTGCGCCTGCTGTCCCGGGCCTGGGTCGCCCGCGCGCAGTTCGCCGACGCCGCGCGCCTGGGCCGCGCCGCCGCCGCGGTCCCCGCCGACTACTACGTCGGCCACTGCCTCGCCGCCTTGCCCGCCGTCGCGCACGCCGCACGGCGGCGCGGTGTCGCCTACGGATTCGATCTCGAGGATCACCACGAAACCGAAACGCCCGCGATCGCCGCCGATCCGGCCCTGGGGGGCATCGTGCGCCGCCTGCTGCGCACCCACCTGCCCGGCGCACGGCATCTGACCGCCGCCTCTCCGCTCATCGCCGAGACCTTCCAGCGGGAATACGGCATCCCCGCCGTCGTCGTTCTCAACGTCTTTCCCCTCGATCACGCGCCCGCGGCCGCCCTCGATCCCGGACCGGTGGGCACCACGCGCCCGGCGTCCCTCTACTGGGTATCCCAGGTGATCGGCGCCCGCCGCGGTCTCGAAGAGATAATCATGGCCATGGCCCGGATGCGGACGCCGGTGGAGTTGCACCTTCGCGGCCACATTGCGTCGGACTACGCCACCAGGCTGGACGCACATGCCCGCGCCGTCGGCCTGGTCCGCCCGATTCGCTACCTGCCGTTCTCACCTGCAAAGGAAATTGTCCGCCTCGCGGCCGGAGCTGACCTGGGCCTCTCGACCGAGGAACACACGCCGCTGAACCGCACCATCTGCCTCGCGAACAAAATCTTCGTCTATCTCCTCGCCGGTGTTCCGCAGCTGATGTCCGACACGCGGGCCCATCGCGCGCTTGCGCCCGAACTCGGCGATGCCGGCCACGTTTTCTCCCTCGCGGATCCCGACCGCACCGCGGCGTTGGTCGACGCCTATTTCGCCGCGCCAGACCGTGTGGCCGCCGCCCGCCGCCACGCCTGGCACCTCGGGCGGAACCGCTTCAACTGGGAGCGCGAGCAGGAGCCGTTTCTTCGTGCGGTCCACACCGCGATCGGCGGCCCCTTGGACTCGTGAGCGAGCCTGACATAGCATCCCGGGAGACGGTCGCACCCACCTTGGCATCCGTGCTCGACCTCCGGAACAACGCCTTCGCGTTTCTGCGGCTCGCGTTGGCTCTGCTGGTCGTCCTGGGGCATGCCTGGGAGGTCGGTGGTTTCGGCCGTGATCCGCTGCACGGGATCGCGGGTGTCACGTTCGGCGCGCTCGCCGTGCACGGATTCTTTGTCGTGGGCGGCTTCCTGGTGGCCGGCAGCTTCGAGCATTCGCGGTCGACGCTGGACTTCGCGCTCAAACGCCTGCTGCGCATCTTGCCCGGCTACTGGGTATGCCTCCTCGTGACGGTCGTGCTCTTCGTTCCGATCGCAGGCGCCCTCGCGCCGGACGCCGCGGCCTCGCTGTCCGACGCCCTGGCCTACCTCGCGCGCAACGCCTCCGTGCGCATCCTGCAACCCGGTATCGGCATCCTTTTCTCGACCCATCCCGCCGTCGGCGTCGTCAACGGGTCGCTGTGGAGTCTCTTCCCCGAGCTCCTGTGCTATTCCGCGCTCGGTCTTCTCGGCACCCTCGGGCTGCTGCGCGCGGGGCGGCGCCGGGTTTTGCTCGGCGTCGCGGTTGCCGCGGCGGCCCTCTTCGGCGGCTCGGGCTGGCTGCTGGAACGGTGTGCGGCATTCCCCTGGGTTTCGAAACTCTGGTATCTGCTCCAACTTGCCGCCTTGTTCGCGTTTTTCACGGCAGGCGCCTGCCTCTGGAGCTATCGCGCGGTCATTCCGTTTGATGTCCGCGTTCGCCTCGGGGCGTGGGCGGGAACCTTGGTCATTATTGCCACCGGCACCTACCCCTTTTTGGCGCCCGTATTGCTCCCGTTCGCGATCATCGCTCTCGCCGCCTCGGCGCCGTGGCGAGCCTGCGATTGCTTCGGCGATTTCTCCTACGGCCTCTACCTTTACCACTATCCGATCCAGCAGCTTTTCATCGCCGGCCAGCTGCGAGCGCCGTCTCCCGGCCTGTTTTTCGTGCAAACGGTCGCCGCCACCCTGCCGTTCGCGTGGCTCAGCTGGCACGGCATCGAGCAACCGGCTCTCCGCCTGAAACGCCTCGCGCCCCCGCGGCCGATTTCCGCCTGATGCGCATCCTGCTCACGGCCGATCCCGAGATCCCTGTGCCGCCCGTCGGCTACGGCGGCATCGAGCGCATTGTCGACGCACTGGTCCGTCATTTTCGCGGCGCCGGACATGAGGTCGGCTTGGTCGCGCACCCGGCTTCGCGCACGCCCGCGGCGCGGCTCTTTACCTGGCCGGGCCCCCGGTCCGCGTCGCGCCTCGACACCCTCCGCAACACCCTTCTGCTCCGGCGCGCCGTCCGCGTTTTTCAGCCCGACGTCCTCCACAGCTTCTCCCGCCTCGGCTACTTGCTCCCGCTCCTGCCGACCGCCTTGCCCAAGGTGATGTCCTACCAGCGCCACACCGGCGGTCGCGGCTTGACCTGGGCCGCACGTATCGGGGGTCGGTCGCTCTGTTTCACCGGGTGCAGCGAATTCATCTGCCGCATGGGTCGGCCGCGCGGCGGCACCTGGCACGCCATCCCCAATTTTGTCGAACTCGAGAAAATGACGTTCGTGCCCCGCGTGCCGGCGGACGCCCCCCTCGTGTTCCTCAGCCGCGTCGAATCGATCAAGGGTCCCGACCTCGCGATCGAGGTCGCGCGGGCCTCCGGCCGACGCCTGATTATCGCCGGCAATCGCGCGGAGTCGGGCCCCCAACGCGAATTCTGGGATCGCGCGATCGCGCCGCATCTCGGCCGCGACGGCATCGACTACGTCGGTGAGGTCGACGACGTCCGCAAGAACGCCCTGCTCGGCTCCGCCGCCGCGATGATCGTGCCGATCCGGTGGGACGAACCGTTCGGCATTGTTTTCGCCGAGGCCCTCGCGGCCGGCACTCCTGTGATCACCTGCGCCCGGGGCGCCCTGCCCGAGATCGTCGAACCCGGTGTCACGGGCTGCTTCATCGCTTCGGCGGAGGAAGGCGCGCAGGCGGTGCTCCGCCTACCGCAGCTCGACCGCGCCGCCTGCCGCCGGGCCGCCGAGGCCCGGTTCAGCGTCGGGCCTTGCGCCGCCCGCTACCTCGAGACTTACCGGTCACTGCTCCGCGCCTGAACGCCGCTCCCCCCGTGTCGACGCCCCAACCCGATCAAACTTCCGCGGCAACGCCCTCCGCCCGGAATGCGTTCTTCGAGGTCTCGCCCACCGGGCGTCGCCCGCGCACGAAACGCGAGCTTCGGTTCTTCTACACGGTTGCCGGCGCATCCGCCGCCGCGATGGGTTACTTCGCCTACGCCGCCGAGGTGCTCGATGTCTTCCATCTCTATCTCGGCCAGATCATCTTCGCGTTGTCGGTCCTGCCGGCGATCCTGTGGACCCGCGGCGAGACGCGCCAGTTTCCGACCTTCGAGGCGTTCATGTTCACGTTTGCGAACAGCTACGCGATCCCGCTGCTCACGGCGCACGTGCAGTTGGACGTCTATTCGGTCGACACGATCACCTCGGCCGCATTGGGCGTGATCCTCTTCCAAGTCAGCGCGCTGGGCGCCTTCTATTTCACCAACGGCCGTGCCCCGCGCGGCGCGTTCTGGCGGGAGGAAGTTTTTTCGCAGGAGGTCGGCCGCTACCTCGGCTACGGCATGGTCATCAACACCGTCTGGGTGTTCATCAGTATCTATCACAACGACCTCATCCCGGCCGGCACCGAGGGGCCGTTGCGCGCGATCTTTTTCGGCATCGGTATCATCTGCACGTTCATGCAGAGCCTCCGGCTCGGCCAAGGCATGCTCCACTCCGGCGAGAAGGTGTATTTCTTCGTCAACCTCGGGCTCCAGATGGTCGTGCTCACCTCGACCCTCTTTCTCATCAATTTCATCTCCCTGTTCATTCTGGCCGTCGCGGGTTACATCGTCGGCTCCCGCCGGATTCCGGTATTTTCCCTGCTCATCGCGTTTGCCGCGCTCAGCGTGCTCCACAACGGCAAGAACTTCATGCGCGCCAAATACTGGGAGGGCGAGGGCGCCGGCCAGCGCCACGAAGGTTTCGCGGCCCTTCCCGCCTTCTACGCGGAATGGTTCGAAACCGGGCTCACGGTCCAGCAGTCGGATCCCGACTCGAAAGCCAACCGCAAGCTGCTCGAACGCACCTCCCTGTTCCACATGATGTGCCTGGTCGTCGACAACGCCCCGGAGCGCGTGCCGTTCCTTTCCGGCGACACCTACATGGACATTCCGGGCCAATTCGTGCCGCGCTTTTTTTGGCCCGGAAAACCGCTCGGTCACGTCAGCACTTTCAAACTGTCGATCCATTTCGGCCTGCAACGCGAGGAGGACGTCACCCGCACCACCATCGGCTTCGGCGCCGTCACCGAGGCGTATGCGAATTTCGGCTTTTTCGGCCTCGGCTTGGTCGGGCTGCTGGTGGGCTTCCTCCAACGCATGGTCCGGCTCTGGACCGCCGAGAGTCCCCTGCTCTCCTACCCCGGTATCTTCACCGTGCTGTTGATGTCGTGGTGCTTCGCCACCGAACAAACGATGAGCATGTGGATCGCATCCCTCTTCCAGGGCACCGTCACGGTCCTGGGCACGATCATGATCGTGAAACGCATCGCGAAATAGCGCCGCCCCGCTGTCCCGCCCACCGCCGCACCATGACCACCTCTCCGCAGCAGCCCCTGTCCCTGCCGCCCCTGCTCCGGGCGCTCCAGCGGGTGGAGTTCAACCGCAAACTCGGCCTCTGCGACCGCCTGTTCGGCCGGACGCTCGCATCGCACGGCATCGCCTGGGTGCGCACCGCCCGCGGCCCGGTCTGGAAACTCGATCTCACGAACTGGACCCATCGGTGGATCGTCTACGGCAGCTACGAAGGGCCCGCACTCTGGCGCTGGCTCGCCCGCCACCGCGACTTGATCGCCACCGTCGTCGACTCCGGTGCGAACATCGGCCAGACCGCCCTCGGTTTCGCCGCCCTGTTTCCCGCCGCGCGCATCTGGGCCTACGAACCCGGGGCCGCGGCCCGCGCGTGGCTGGCCGAATCCGTCGCCGCCAACCGCCTCGATCGCGTCGCCGTCGAAGCGACCGGTCTCGGCTCGTCCGCCCGCTCCGCCCGCCTCGCCAGCGAGGACGCCGCCGGCCGCCACGGCTCCTGGAACAAGGTCAACGACACCGACGGCGAACCCATCCACGTCGTCACGCTGGATGCGGAGATCGCCCGCCACGGCCTGACCACGGTCGATTTTTGGAAACTCGACATGGAGGGTTACGAAATCGAAGCCCTGCGCGGCGCCGCCGGCGCGCTCGCCGAACATCGTATCGGCGCCCTCTACGTCGAGGTCGGGGGCACCGCCGGCCTGCCGGCGATCGAACTCCTCCGCTCCCACGGCTACGCGATCCACGCCCTGACGTCGTCCGGCCGCACCGTGCCCTTCCGGCACGACCACGACTACGACAGCGCGCTGTGCCTCGCGCCCGGTTACCCGCTCCGCTCTTGAACGCCGCGCCGCTTCCCCGCCTCGCGATCGTCCTTTCGCATCCCACGCAGTATTACAGCCCGTGGTTCCGCTGGCTGCGCACCCACTCGGACCTGACGTTCCGTGTGTTCTACCTGTGGGAATTCGGTGTCGCGGAAAAACGCGATCCCCTCTTCCAGACGTCGTTCCGCTGGGACGTCGACCTGCTTTCCGGCTACGAGCACGAATTCGTTCCGAATGTCGCCCGCGATCCCGGCACCCATCATTTTCGCGGTCTCGACAATCCGGAACTGACCGGCCGCCTCTCGGCCTGGCGCCCCGATGCCGTGCTGCTCTTCGGCTACAACTGGCTCACCCCCGTCCGCTTGATCGCCTGGGCCGCGTGGCGCCGTCTGCCCCTTCTTTTCCGCGGCGACTCCCACTTCCTCGGCCGCGGCCTCCCGCGCCTGCCGCAGCGCCTTGCCCTTCGTCTGCTCTACGCCCGCTTCCGGGCCTTCCTCGTGGTCGGTCAGGTCAACCGCGACTATTTCACCGCTCTCGGAGTTCCGGCTGCGCGCTGCGTGTTCGCCCCGCATTCGGTTAACCACGAACTCTTCGACCCGGCGCGGGCCGATCACCACGAAGCCGCCGCCGGTCTGCGCGCGCAACTGGGCCTCGCCCCCGCCACCCGCGTGGTCCTCTTTGCCGGCAAATTCGTCCCCGCGAAACAGCCCGTGGAGCTGCTCCGGGCATTCCTCGAGCTCGCCCCCCGAAACACCGCCCTCCTCTTCGTCGGCGACGGACCGGAAAAAGCCGCCCTCCTCGCCCTCGCCGCCACGTTGCCGCCCGGCACCGTTCACTTTCTGCCCTTCGCCAACCAAAGCGAAATGCCCGCCCGGCTCCTGCTCGCCGATCTCTTTGTGCTGCCCTCCCGCGGGCATTACGAGACCTGGGGTCTCGCCGTGAACGAGGCCATGCACCTCGGCGTCCCCGCGCTCGTCAGCGACCTCGTCGGCTGCCAGCGCGACCTGGTGACCGACGGCGAAACCGGCTGGGTGTTTGACGCCGCCGATCCGACGGCCCTGCGCACGAAACTCTCGGCCGCGCTGGCCGCGCTCGCCGATCCGGTCACCCGCGCCCGCGTCCGGGCCGACGTCGCGGCCCGCATCGGCGGTTACACCTACGCCCAAACGAGCACCGGCTTGTCCGACGCTCTCCGCCTCGTCACTCGGTCGTGACCACACGCGATGCCCGCTCCGTCGACTTCCGGCTCGCCCTCGCCGCCCTGCTGGTGCGGGCGGTGCCCGTCGCTTTGCTTTTTGCGCTCACGCCCACCACGTGGGACCGCTACCTGAGCTCATCCGACGCCGGCTCGTTCCTGCCGGTCGCAAAGGTCGTCTTCGGCCTCGAACCGCTTTCCAGTGTCAAACTCTTCGATACGCGGGTCTTTCCCGGTTGGCCGCTGCTCTTCGGGCCGGGACTGCTGGCGGGCCTGCCCGACTGGTTCGCCTTGGTCTGCTCGTTGGGCTGTTCGGCGGCAGTTCCCGTGCTTTTCCGCCGGCTCACTGGAAATCAATCCCTCGCCTGGCTGCTCGTCGTCTTTCCGCCGGCCTGGCTGCTTGCCGGATTCCACCCGATTTCCGAGCCCGCCTACCTGCTCGGTATCATCGGAGCCGCACTGGCCCTGCGCGGCGGGCACGTCGTGACCGCCGGGCTTGTATCCGGAATGCTGCTGGTCATCCGCCCGTTCGGAATCGCATGGATAGCCGCCGGCGGCCTCGCGCTCTTGCTCTCAAGCCCACGCGACCCTCGCGCCTTGGTGCGCTTTTCGGCGGCGGCCTTGGTTCCCGCGCTTGGCCTGCTCCTGCTGAATGCCCGAATCTTCGGCGATCCCCTCCATCAGGTGCACGTCTACGGCCTGCCCCTGGAACAGCTCAATCTCGACCCCGCGGTGGCGGCCCGCCTGGGCGGCGCCAGCGGACATTGGGACCTGCCGTTCAAACACGTCCTGCTGACGCCGTGGCGCGTGCCCGTGCCGCTCTGGAAAGTCGGATACATTTACGCGCATGTGGCCGCGCTCCTCGTGCTCGCCGCTCTCGCCGTCCAAAGTCTCCGGCGACCGGACGACACCTGGGGTCGCGCCCTCACGTTCGGATTCCTGCTCAACGCTCTCCTCATCGTATGCACCGGGCCATATTGGGGATTCCACAGTTTCGACCGGTATTTTGTGTGGGGATTGCCCGGAGCGGTGTGGCTTGCCCGCCGGCATGCCCCCGGTCCGCGGTGGGTGCTTGCCCTCGGTGCCGCCAGCGCGGCGCTCTCCGTCCGGTCGTTGTTCGGCCACTTGGGATGATTGTCGTGCCCCGCCACTCCTTCCCCGTGCCGCCCCTTGCCGGAAGAATGCTCCGGCGTCCCGCGTGAGAATCACCATCGTCACCGGCTTTTTCCTGCCCGTGCCCCCCGTCCGCGGCGGCGCGACGGAAAAAATCTGGCACGAACTCGCCCGTCGGTTCGCCGCCGCCGGCCACGCGGTGACGTTTGTCTCCCGCCGCTGGCCCGGCTTCGCGGATCTCGAAACCGTCGACGGCGTCCGCCACGTCCGGGTGCGGGGCGTCGACCACACCGGTTCGTTGGCGAAAAACCTCTGGCACGACTTTTGGTGGGGGGTGCGCGTCGCCCGACGGTTGCCGCCGGCCGACGTCACTGTCTGCAACGCCGTTGCGCTCCCGGCCTGGCTGCGGCGGGTGCGGCCCTCGGTCGGACGCGTGGTCGCGGTCGTGGCCCGGATGCCGAAGGGCCAGGGTCGCGTCTACGGCGGCGTCGATGGCCTCTTCTCCCTCAGCTCCGCTGTCACCGCTCGGCTCGTCGCCGAGAAGCCGTCGCTCGCTCCGCGCATCTTTCCGTTTCCGTTCCCCATCGATTGGGACCGGCTCGCAGCCGCCGCCGCAGCCCAGCCGCGCGCTCCGGGCGCGCCCATCGTGATCGGCTATATCGGCCGATTGCACCCCGAGAAAGGCGTCCATCTGCTCGCCGCGGCGTGCGCCCGACTCGCGGCGCGCAAGGACCTTCCGCCCTGGCGCCTCGTGCTGCTCGGCCCCCAGAGCGTGCCGCAGGGTGGCGGAGGCGACGCCTACCTCGCCGCGTTGCGCTCCGAACTCGCCGCCGTCCCGCCCGGCCGCCTCGAACTTGCTCCGCCCGAGTTCGATCCCGCCGCGTTGGCCCGACGCTACGCCGCGATCGACGTTTTCTGCTATCCGAGCCTCGCGGAAGGCGGGGAGACATTCGGCGTCGCCGTCGCCGAAGCAATGGCGGCCGGGGCCGCACCGGTTGTTTCCGATCTCGCATGCTTCCGCGATCTGGTCACGTCGGGCGCAAACGGCGTGGTCTTCGACCATCGCGCGCCCGACGCGATCGAGCGTCTCGCCTCGGCCTTGGCCGATCTCGTGGGGTCATCCTCGCGCCGCGCCGCTTTCGGCGCCGAGGCCCGCGGGCACGCGCGCAAATTTGACTACGCCGCCAGCGCCGACGCCGTTCTCGCCGAGTTCGAGCGGCTCGTTTCCTGCCGGCCACGCACCGCCGCCCCGTGATCCGCCGGACTCGCCCCCCGAATCCGCGTCGCGCCGTCGCCGCGCCCACCGGGTCTTGCCCGCGAAGGATTGAATTCGTGCGATTCGCCGGGGTTCGCTGTTGAGCCACCGCCCGCCCTCCTTGTCCACTGTGCCTGTGCCGGACGAAGCCCCCTACCTTGGTCAACACTGCGCCACCCCCTACCCGCGCCGCGTCGTCGCGCTGCGGTGGCTCTGGGCGCTCGTGCAGGCCACCCTGTTTCGCTGGAGTCCGCGCCCCTGCCACGCCTTTCGCGCCCACCTGCTGCGCCTGTTCGGCGCCGACATTCCGGCCCCGTCCCAGGTCGTCGTCTTCCCGACGGCGAAGATCACCTTTCCCTGGCTGCTTACCCTCGCGCCGCGCGCGATGGTCGGACCGCATGTGACGCTCTACAATCTCGCCCGCATTTCGCTCCGACGCGGCGCCAACCTCAGCCAGAACGTCCACCTCTGCGCCGGCACGCACGATTATCTCCGCTGGTCCATGCCGCTCGTGCCTCGTCCGATCGAGATCGGGGAAAACGCCTGGATCGCCGCCGACGTCTTTGTCGGACCGGGCGTGACCATCGGGGAATTGGCGGTCGTCGGCGCGCGTTCCGTGGTCGTCCGGGACCTTCCGCCGCGCATGGTCTGCGTCGGCCACCCCTGCCGTCCGGTCAAGCCGCGGCCCAACCCGACGGACGGACCATGAAGATCCGGCAAATCGTGCCGAGCGTCGAAGAACGCTACGGCGGCCCCAGCCGCTCGGTCAGCGCCCTCGCCGCCGCCCTCGCCGCGTTGCCGCACGAGGTGGAGTTGTATTCGACCGAACCCGGGATCGATCCCGCGGGCCGGCACGACGCCCGAGATCGGCTGCGCACGCACGTCTACCGCCGCGACTGGCCGGGCCGGCTCTGCCCTTCGGCGGGTCTCGACCGCGCGCTCCGGACCGGCGACGCCGACATCGTCCACCACCACTCGCTCTGGTTGCGCACCCTGCACTACGCCCACCGCTCCGCCCGGCGCGCGGACGCGGCGTTCGTGATCTCGCCCCGCGGCATGATGAGCCGTTGGGCCTGGAATCACCGCGGCGGCCGCAAACGGTTCGCCGACCGTTTTGTCCATCCCGGCGCGTTCGCCGGAGCCGACGCCTGGCACGCCACCAGCACCGAGGAGGCCCACGATATCCGCGCGCTCGGCTTCGCCCAGCCCATCTGCGTCGCCCCCAACGCAGTCACCGTCCCCGACGCCACGGAGATCGCCGCGTCACGCACCCACTGGTGCACGGCGTGCCCCGCCGCCGCCGCGCGGCCCGTGGCCCTGTTTTTCTCCCGCTTCCACCGGAAGAAGCGCGTCCTGGAACTGATCGACCTGTGGCTGGAGCGCGCTCCGCGCGAATGGCTGCTCCTGCTCGTCGGGATTCCGGAGGACTACACGCCGGCCATGCTCGAACGCTACGTGCAGCGCGCATCCGGCGCCGGCCGGGTCCAGGCTTTCTCCGGGGCCGGGGCGCCCCCGCCCTACGGCGTCGCGTCCCTTTTCCTGCTGCCGTCGCACAACGAGAACTTCGGCCTCGTCATCGCCGAGGCGATGGCCCACGGCGTGCCCGCGCTCGTCACCGACACCACGCCGTGGCTCGCGCTCAACGAAGACGAGCGCGGTTGGTGCGTGCCCTGGACCGACTACCCCGCGTCCCTCGCGTCCGCCCTCGGCGAAGGTCCGGACCGCCTGCGCGCCCGGGGAACCCGCGCCCGCGCCTGGGTCGCCCGCGAATACGCCTGGTCACGGTCGGCCGGCATCCTCGCCGATTTCTACACCCGGCTCCGGGACCGCCGCGCCGGCTGACGCCCTTCCATGCCTCCGTCGCACGAGTCCGCCGGCCCGTTTTCCGGCGTATCCACCGGTCGGACACTGCACCGCCCGTCCGCCGGGACCCTCGAATGGATCGCGGTCGTCCACGCCGCCGCCGCCGTGGTCGGTCTCGCCTGGGCATACGGCGGCGCAGCCGAATGGATGTGGCCATGGATCGGGCTCGGGTGCGGCGCGGGCTTCGTCGTCACGGTGGCGGCGGCGGTCGCCCCCGACCCCGCCCGCGCGGAACGCCGGCGCACCCTTCGGTGGCTTTGGCCGCTGCTGGCCTTCGACGTGTTCGTCCTGATCGGCACCTTCAACCCCGGCGTGCGCGAAGTGCGCTTCGACGGGGAGGTGCTGCTGGCCCTGCGCGACCCGGCGGTGGCATGGCTGCCGAGTTCGGCCCGGCCGGCGTTGGGTCGCGAAGCGCTGTGGCTCTTCAACGCGCTCTTCATCCCCGCCTTCAACATCGCCCTCGTCGTCCGGCGCCGGGCGCTGCTCCGCGGTCTGCTCCTCGTCGCCGCCCTCAGCACGGTCGCCCTCGCCGTGCTCGGCACCGTGCAGAAACTCACCGGGGCCAGCGGGCCGTATTTCGGCCAGGCCACCACGCGGCAGAACTACTATTTTTCCACGTTCGTCTACCACAACCACTGGGGCGCCTACGTTCTCCTCATGCTGGCAGCCGGCCTCGGTTTGATCTGGCACTACGCGCGGCGCACCCGCACCCGCGACGCCCTGCACTCGCCGGCGCTTTCCGGACTCACCGCGCTCCTGCTTGTCGCAATCACCGTCCCGCTGAGCGGATCCCGCTCCTCGACCCTGCTGGGCGGGGCGTTGCTGCTCCTCGCCTTCGTCGTCTGGGCCGCCGGCGTCGTTCGTCGTCGCCGGGGTCGCTCGGCGTCACCCGTGCCGATCCTCGTCGCCGGCATGCTCGCCGTCGCCGTCGGTCTCGGCGCGGTGTGGTTCGTCGCGCGCGATACCATCCGCACTCGCCTTGAGCTCACCCGCACCCAAGTCGGCCACATGCGGGCCATCGGGGGCATCGGCGGTCGCGCCGTGCTCTACCGCGATACTTGGAAAATGGCCGCCGACCGTCCGGTTTTCGGCTGGGGCATGGCCTCCTACCCCCACGTCTTCCTGCGCTACAACAGCCAGACCTCCCCCGACAAACTCCCGATCTTCTACCGCGACGCCCACAGCGACTGGCTGCAGGCGCTCTCCGAGCACGGCTTCCTCGGCTCCGCGCTGCTCGCCCTCTGCGCCGTCGTTCCCGCCGCCGGTCTGCGCCGCTGGCAGCTCCAGAGCGCCGTGCCCGTCTCGCTCTTCGCCGGTTGCGCCGCCGTGCTGGTCTATGCCTGGGTCGAGTTCCCGTTCGGCAACTTTTGCGTGATCTTCACGTGGTGGCTTTGCTTCTTCTGCGCGGTCCAATACGCCCGGCTGCAGGAGCGCGATCCCGCCTCCCGCCAGGCAACCGACCACCCCGCGTGACTTCCTCCGCCTCCGCCGCCGCCCCCGCGCCGTCCGCCGCCGCGGTGCCGTTGACCGCCGGCTACTCCGTCGTGGTGCTGACGCTCAACGAGGAGCGCGACCTCCCGGCCTGCCTGGCCTCCGCCGGGGGCAGCGATGATCTCGTGGTGCTCGATTCCGGGTCCACCGACCGCACCGCCGAGATCGCCCGCGCCGCCGGCGCGCGGGTCTTTGTCCGCCGGTTCGACAACTTCGCCGGCCAACGCAACCACGCCCAACGCGAGATCCCGTTCCGCTACCCCTGGGTGCTCCACCTCGATGCCGACGAGACCGTCACGCCCGAGCTGCATCGCGACCTTCGCGCCGCCTCGGCCCGGGACGACGTCGACGGCTTTTTTCTCGCCCCGCGCATGATGTGGGAGGGCCGATGGATCCCGCATTGCACCGACTTTCCCGCGTGGCAGGCGCGTTTTGTCCGCGCCCCCCGCTTCGAGTTCGTCGAGGTGGGGCACGGCCAGCGCGAGGCGCCCCAGATGCGGATGGCCCGCATCTCCTCCGGTTACGTGCACAACCTGTCCTCCCGCGGCGAAGCCGACTGGCTCGAAAAGCATCGTCGCTACGCCCGCGCCGAGGCCCGGCGCCATCTGGCTGCTCTGGCCGGCGGCGCCGCCCCGCGCTGGTCCGAGCTGTTCTCCGCCCAAGCTCTCCGGCGCCGCCGCGCGCTGAAGCATTTCAGCTACCTCCTGCCCGCCCGCCCCGCCGCGCGCTTCCTCTATCAATATGTCCTCCGCGGCGGGTTTCTCGACGGCCCGCAGGGCTTCCGCTACTGCCGGCTCCTCGCCCGCTACGAGGGCTTCACCGCCGACGAACTGCGCCGCCTGCGCGCTGCCGCGTGACGCCGATGCGCCTGATTTTCGCCAACCGCTTCTACTGGCCGGAGACGCCTGCCACCGGCCAGCTGCTGACCGACCTTGCCGAGGGACTCGCCGGCCGCGGCCACGCGGTCATCGTGCTCACGAGCACCGGCAACGACGGCGGCATGCCGCTCGCGGCCGCCGAAAATCGAAACGGTGTTTCGATCGTGCGGCTTCGCGGCACGCGCTGGCACAAGCTCGGACTTCTCGGCAAGGCCTGCGATTACGCGTCCTTTTACACCGCCGTCCTGTGGCGGGCATGGCGGGAGGTGCGCACCGGCGACACCTTGGTCGCGCTCACGGATCCGCCCTTGCTGGGGATCGGACTTGCGGCCGTCGCCCGCGTGCGCGGCGCGGCGTTGGTGCATTGGGCGCAGGATATCTACCCGGAAATCGCGATCCAGCTTGCCGGCCTCAAACCTCTGGCGCTGCTTCGCCCGCTCCGCGACGAGAGTTGGCGCCGCGCCCGCACGATCGTCACCCTCGGCGACGACATGGCCGCCACCGTCCGGCGGGCGGGCGTTCCCGCCGATCGCGTCGCCGTCGTTCCCAACTGGGCCCCGGTCGGGTTGGCGCCGGTGCCCTCCGAGGAGCGTGACGCGCAGCGCCGCGCCTGGGGACTGGAGGGCAAGTTCGTCGTCGCCTATTCCGGCAATCTCGGCCGCGTGCACGATCTCGATCCCGTCGTCGAGGCCGCGACCCGGCTGCGTGATCGCCCCGACATCGTGTTTCTCTTCGTGGGCGGCGGAGCCAGGCTCGCGGAATTGCAAGCCGCCGTCCGGAGCCGCAAGCTGACCAATGTGAGCTTTCAACCCGCCCAGCCTCGGGCCTGCCTGGCCCGTTCACTGGCGTCCGGCGACCTCCACCTCGTCACGCTCCTGCCCGGCTGCGAACGCTACGTTTTTCCGAGCAAACTCTACGGCCCTCTCGCCGTGGGCCGGCCGGTGCTCGCCGTCGCCTCCCCGGACTCCGAGCTCGCGCGTCTGGTGACGGACGCCGGGATCGGCGTCGCGACCGACGGGCGTGATCCCGCGGGTCTCGCCGCAACCATCGGCGCGTTGGCCGACGCGCCCGCCCGCGTCGCCGCCCTGGCGCAAGCGGCCCTGGACTACGCCGCGAACCGGGGTGGCCTCGAACTCGCCCTTGCCCGCTGGGCCCGGGTGCTCGGGTATGCCCCGGCCACGCGGCCCGCCACGCCGGCGCCCCCCGCCGCCTTTTCCCGATGACCCGCTCGCTGCCCGTTCTGTTGCTGGTCCTCGACGCCGTTGTCACCTTCGTGGTGTTCAACGCGGTCGCGATCTTCCGCGGCGTCGCCGATTTCAACAACCCGGTCATCACGCCCCTCGCCGTCCCGTTCGCGGTCAGCGCGATCGCGATCTACCTCATCGACGGCTACAAGCCGCGCACCGACATGCTGAGTGTCGACTACACCAGCCAGCATGCGATCGCGCTCGTCGCCGCGATGATCGCCATTCTGCTCTTCACTTTCGCCTTTCAGGAGGTCGGGCCGCAGCTGCAGTCCAGCCGTCTCGTGATCATTTTCGGCTTTTGCGCCCTCATCCCGATCACGCTCGGCTACCGCCGCGCCGTGTATCTGCGCCGGCTGGCTTCCCGCGGCACCCGCACGATCATCTTTCTCGGCGACCCCAAGAGCTGCGAGGAATTCCGCCAGGAGTGTCTCAAGCTCCGGATGCCGCACGAGGTGGTCTACTGCGTCGTGAATCTCGCCTCGATCCCGCCGTTCCCGGACGGCGGCGACCTGAACCTCGCTCCATTCGGCGAGGTGCTTGACCGCGTCCACCAAGGCAAGCTCGCCGTCGAGGCCATCGTCCTCCGCGAGACCTCGCGCGAGCTGCAGCCGGAGATTTCCCGGGGACTCGTGGAGCTCTATTTCAGCGGCGTCCCGACCTACACCCTCGAACTGTTTCATCAGGTCTACTGGCAGAAGATTCCCATCTATCGGCTCAACCAAACCTGGCTTTTCCAGGAAGGGTTCCAGATCGCCCGGGAACCGGTGTTCGAGCGCATCAAGCGCGGCACGGATATCGCCCTCGCCCTCGTAACCCTCCTGCTCGCGTCCCCGTTTCTCCTGCTGGCCGCGCTCGCCATTCGGCTCGACGACGGCGGCCCGGTCTTTTTTACGCAGACCCGGATCGGCAAGAACCACCAACCGTTCCGCCTCTTCAAACTGCGCACCATGCGGGTCGCCCAAACCGAAGGCGACCCCTACACGCGCGAGCGGGACTCCCGCATCACCCGCGTCGGCAAACTCCTCCGGGCCTCCCGCCTGGATGAGTTTCCCCAGGTCATCAACGTGCTTCGCGGCGAAATGAGTTTCATCGGCCCGCGCGCCGAGTGGGACCGGCTGGTCGAGACCTACGAACGCGAGATCTCGTGCTATCACTTCCGCCACCTCGTCAAACCCGGCATCACCGGTTGGGCGCAGGTCAGTTATCCCTACGGCGCCAATCTCGAGGACACGATCCGCAAACTCGAATACGACCTCTACTACATCCGCCATTTCTCGTTCCGGCTGGATGCCACCATCGTTCTGAAGACGATCCACATCATGTTGTTTGGCAAAGGACGCTGAATGAAATTCGACTACGACTTCCTCGCGATCGGCGGCGGCAGCGCCGGCTTCAACGCCGCCCGCGTCGCCGTGTCCCTCGGAAAGAAGACCGCCGTCGTCGACGGTGCCCGCGACCTCGGCGGCCTCTGCATCCTGCGCGGCTGCATGCCGTCCAAGACGTGGCTCTACATGACCGAGGTGCTCCACCTCGCCCGGAAGGCGAAGACCTTCGGCCTGCGCATTCCGTCGGCCCGGCCCGACATCCGCGCCATGCTCGCCCGCAAACGGAAGATCATCGGCGAATTCGCGGCGTATCGCCTGCAGGCGCTCACCGCCGGAAAATTCGACCTTCTCCGCGCCCACGCGCGCTTCGTCGACGCCCACACGGTCGCGCTCTCCGACGGGCGCACCGTGCGCGCGCGCCACATTCTCGTGGGCACCGGATCCAAAGTCAGCGTGCCCGCCGTTCCCGGCCTCGCCGAGGCCGGCGCCTGGACCAGCGACGACGTGCTGGATCTCGATTTCATCCCGCGCAGCGTGATCGTTCTCGGCGGCGGCATCGTCGCCTGCGAACTCTCCCAGTTTCTCCGTCGCCTCGGCGCCCGCGTCATCCTCGTGCAACGCAGCGCGAATATCCTCCGCGACCACTCGCCCGACGCCTCCACCGTCGTCCAACAGGCGTTCGTCGACGAGGGCATCGAGCTTTTTGCCGGCACCCAACTCCGGCAGATCACGCGCGATCGCCGCGGCGTCGCCGTCGAATTCGTCCACGACGGCAAGGTCGTCCGCCGCCGCGCCGACCACCTTTTCAATGCGCTCGGCCGCGAACCGCACACCGCGCCCCTCCAGCTCGCGGCGGCGGGGGTTCGCACCCGGCCCAACGGCCGGATCGTCACCAATCGCTGGCAGCAAACATCGGCGCCCCACATCTACGCCGCGGGCGATTGCAGCGGCCCCGCCGAGATCGTCCACATCGCCATCCAGCAGGGCGAGCTCGCCGCCCGCCACGCCGCCGGCGTGCCCAAACTCAAGCCCGTCGACTACTCGCTGCTCCTGAACGTGGTCTTCACCGATCCCCAGCTCGCCACCATCGGCCGGCTGGAACGCGATCTGACTGCAGCCGGCACGCCTTTCTTGGCCGCCAGTTATCCGTTCAACGACCACGGCAAATCGATCCTCATGGACGCCAATTACGGCTACGTGAAGGTGATCGCCGAACCGCGCCGCGGCCGCATCCTCGGCGCCGAAATCGTCGGACACGACGCGGGCGAACTGATCCACGCCTTCAGCGGCCCCCTCGCCATGAAGGCGACCGTCCGCGACCTGCTCCGGGCCCCGTGGTATCACCCCACCCTGGCGGAAATCATCACGTATCCGCTCGAGGAAATCGCGGACCAGCTCGACGCGCGCTGAAACGCCCCTCGCCGCCCGTCCTTCGCGGCAAGATCAACCCAGCCCCGGCTCCACCGGGGCTTTTTTTGCGCCCCGATTCCGCGGATCAGAAACCCGTCGCCGCCCACACCGCCGCGAAGCCGGCCCGGTTGAAAATCATCCGGTCCGAGGCGACCGCCCCGCGGCGCCCCTCACCGCTGCCTCAGCGCGCGATCGCCAGCAAATCGGGCAAGTCGACGCGCTTCTCGTAAAGCGCTTTGCCGACGATAACCCCGTCCAGATTCGCGTAACGCCCCGCCAGCGCCGCCAGCGTCACCACATCATCCCGCCGGCTCACGCCGCCGCTGGCGATCACATTGAAGGTGCCGATCCCCAGCATCGCTTCCTGCGCCGCGAAGTTCGGTCCCGTCAACATCCCGTCCGTGCCGATGTCGGTGTAGATGATCGTGCGCACCCCGATCGCACCCATGCGTCGGGCGAGATCGAGAGCGCCGGTGCCCGTGGTGTCGACCCAGCCCTTGACCGCCACCTTGCCGTCCTTCGCGTCGATCCCCACCGCGATCTTGTCGCCGAAACTGCGCACCAGGTCCCCCACGAAGGCCTCGCTCTCGGCCGCCCGGGTGCCGATCACGACCCGGCTCACGCCGAAACCCAGGGCCCGCTCGACCGAGGCCCGCGTCCGCAGCCCGCCGCCGAGCTGCACCTTCATGCCGAGCGCCGCGATCGCCTGCACCGCCCCGAGGTTCCGGGGTTCGCCCGCGAACGCGCCGTCCAGATCGACGACATGCACCCAGTCGCTGCCCGCGGCCCGAAACTCCGCGGCGACGGTCGCCGGATTCTCGGCATACACCGTTTCCTGGTCGGCACGGCCCTGCGTGAGGCGCACACAGCGCCCCCCCTTGATGTCGATGGCGGGATAAATCGTCATTCGCCAAAAACGCTTTGCGCCGCTCCCGCCCGGCGCGAGACTAAACCTCATGTCGTCCTATTCCGTTCCCGCGTTTTTGGCCGAACTGCTCCATGCCCGGTCGCCGTCCGGCTATGAAGCGGAGGCGCAGGCCGTGTTCGACCGCCACGTGAAACCGGCCGCCGACGCCTACAGCAACGACGCACTCGGCAACCGCATCGCCACGCTCAATCCGAAGGGCGATCCGGTCCTCATGCTTGCCGGCCACATGGATGAGCTCGGCCTGATGATCACCTACGTCAACAAGGACGGCTATCTCTACTTCGACACCATCGGCGGCCACGACCTGAGCGTCATCTCCGGACGCCGCGTGATCATCCAGACCGCCCGCGGTCCGGTCAAAGGCGTCACCGGCAAACGCGCCATCCATCTGATGGACGACGAGGACCGCAAGAAGGTCCCCAAGAAGCACGAAATCTGGATCGACATCGGGGTCCGTTCCAAAGCCGAGGCACTCGAACGGATCGCCATCGGCGATGTCGCGACCTACGACCACGAGCTCGAAATGTTTTCCGGCAGCATCGGCACGGCCCGGGCCTTCGACAACAAGGTCGGCGCATACATCGTCGGCGAGACGTTGGTCCGCCTTGCCAAAGCCCGGAAGAAGCTTGCCGCGAAAGTCGTGGCCGTCGCGACCGCCCAGGAGGAGATCGGCGTCCGCGGCGCCACCACCGCAGCCTACCTGGTGAATCCGCATCTCGCCGTCGCCGTCGATGTGGCGCACGCCACCGATCATCCCGATTGCGACAATCGCAAATTCGGCGAGACGAAGCTGGGCGGCGGCCCGATTCTGTGCCGCGGCGCCAACATCAATCCCAAGGTCTTCGACCGCCTGGTGCGGGCCGCCAAGAAGCTCCGCATTCCCTACCAGATCGAAGCCGACCCGCGCCCGACCGGCACCGACGCGCGCGCCATCCAGATGGGTCGCGGCGGTATCGCCACCGGCTTGGTCAGCATTCCCCTCCGCTACATGCACACCCCGAGCGAGGTGGTCGACCTGGAGGACGTGGAGCGCTGCGTGGCGCTGCTGGTGGAATTCGCCCTGGGACTCGAACCGGGCGACTACGCCCACTGGTAAGGCCGCGTCGGCGGTGACACCGCTTCGACGCCCGACCACCCGGGCAACCGCCGGCGTAGCCGTCGGGCGATCCGCCCACACCCGCGGCAGGACCGGCGTCCGAACTCCGGGCTAGGCGGCGTCCTGCTTGGGCTCGACCTTGGAGGCGCGCCGCAACGTCGGCTTGCGTTTCCCGGCCACAACCGCGGCATCGACCACGACCTCGGTGACGTCGTCCCGCTGCGGCAGCTCATACATGACCTCGAGCATGAGATTCTCCATGATCGAGCGCAGCGCCCGTGCGCCGGTCTTGAGTTCGATCGCCTTGGCGGCGATCGCCCGGACCGCATCGGGCGTAATCCGCAAGCGCACACCGTCCATCGCGAAGAGTTTCGAATACTGCTTCACCATCGCGTTCTTCGTGCGGAGCAGAATCTTCTCAAGGTCGGCGATTGCCAGCTGGTCGAGCACCGAAACCACCGGCAGGCGGCCGATGAACTCCGGGATCATGCCGAACCGGATCAAGTCCTCCGGTGCCAGCTCCTTCATCATCCGTTCCGGGTCCAGCGAGGCCGCGTGCTGCGCGGTCGCCGCCGAGAACCCGAGGCTGCGCGAGCCTTTGCGCCGTTGGACGATGCCCTCGAGGCCGACGAACGCGCCGCCGCAGATGAACAGGATGTTCGAGGTGTTGATCTGGATGTATTCCTGGTTCGGGTGCTTGCGCCCGCCCTGCGGCGGCACATTGCACGTCGTCCCTTCGAGAATCTTCAACAGCGCCTGCTGCACGCCTTCGCCGGATACATCGCGCGTGATCGAGACGTTCTCCGTCTTGCGGCCGATTTTGTCGATTTCATCGATGTAGATGATGCCGCACTCGGCTTTCTTCACGTCGTAATTCGCCGACTGCAGCAGCCGGAGGACGACGTTTTCCACATCCTCGCCGACGTAGCCCGCCTCGGTCAGCGTGGTGGCGTCGGAAATCGCGAACGGGACGTCGAGGATCTTGGCCAGCGTCCGGGCGAGCAGTGTCTTGCCCGACCCGGTGGGGCCGACCAGCAGGATGTTGCTCTTCTCCACCTCGACATCGGAAAACTCGGGCGAGATCGCCGCCGAATCCTTGGTCTGGCCGGCATCGAACATCAGCCGCTTGTAGTGGTTGTAAACCGCAACCGAGAGGACTTTTTTGGCGTGATCCTGCGCGATCACGAATTCGTCCAGGGTCTTCTTGATCTCGGACGGCTTCACCAGCCGGATGGCCGGTTTGGCCTCCACCGCCGGTGCTTTCACCTCGCGGTCAATGATTGTCTTGCAGACGTTTACGCAGGAATCGCAGATGTAAACGCCCGGGCCCGCGATGATCTTTTTGACCTCCGCCTGCGACTTCCCGCAGAACGAGCAAAGGGTCATGCGCGCGGATTTTGCCATGACCCGGAGAGTGCGGTGAGGTTTGGCCTAGTCGAGGACGGAGTTCGGCGGGTTCTACGCGGCCCGACGGATCAAGCCGCCGTGCGCACCGCGGAATTCACCTCGCGGGTGGAGGTCACCACGTGGTCGACGATGCCATACTCCTTGGCCTCGAGCGCGCTCATGTAGTAGTCGCGATCGGAGTCCTTTTCGATCTGCTCCGCGCTCTTGCCGGTGTGCTTCGCCAGAGCCTCGTTGAGGGTCTTCCGCCAACGGAGAATTTCCCGCGCGGCGATCGCGATATCGGCCGTCTGGCCGCCGGCGCCGCCGCTCGGCTGGTGGATCATCACGCGGCTGTTCGGCAAAGCGAACCGCTTGCCCTTGGTCCCGGCCGACAGGAGCACGGTGCTCATGCTGGCGGCCATCCCGAGGCAATACGTGACGATGTCGCACTGCAGGAAGTTCATCGTGTCGTAGATGGCCATCCCGCCGGTCACGACTCCGCCGGGCGAATTGATGTAGAGGTGGATGTCCTTCTTCGAATCCTCCATCTGCAGATACAGCATCTGGGCGATGACCAGATTGGCGACGTTGTCATCGATCGGCGTGCCGATGAACAGAATGCGGTCCTTCAGGAGCCGCGAGAACACGCTCATGGGCCGCGTTTCGCGGCCGTTGTTGTCCCAGATGGTAACGTCGTAGCTCACAGGAGGATTGGGTCGAAGGTGCGATGCTCAAGCCTTCGGCTCGAGCGTCGTGACCTTAGCCTTGGAGACGAGGAAATCAACCGCCTTGTCGAAAATGATCGCCTGCTGCACGGAGCGGATCTGGTCGCGGTCGGCCCCGAGCGCCTTCGCGATCTTGTCCGGCTTCTGCTGCGTGCGCATCGCTTCGTTGTAGATGAAGTTGTTCAGGTCGTCGTTGGTGACCTCGATCTTCTCCTGCTCGGCGATCTTCGCGAGAATCAGCTGCAGCTTCACACGGTTGTGCGCGGCCTTCTTCGCGCCTTCGAAGAGCTCCTTCTTGTCCTTCTCGAACTGCTCCTGCGGCACGCCGCGGCGCATGTTCTCTTCGATGAACTGCCGCAGCACGCTCTGCGTCTCGGCTTCGACCAGCGAGTCCGGCACCGGGAAATCGACCGCCGCAGCGAGCTGCTCGGTGATCTGGCGACGTTGGTTGGCGCGATTCTGGCGCTCCTTCTGCAGCTTGAGGTTGCTCTTCACCTGGGCCTGCAGGCCGGCGAGATCGTCGACCTGGTGGGCCTTGAAAAACTCCGCATCCAGCGCCGGCAACACCCGCTCGCGGATCTCCTGCACCTCGACGGTGTAGACCGCCGATTTGCCGGCCAGCGCCGGCACGGCCGGAAATTCCGCCGGAAACGCGATGGTGACGTCCTTCTTTTCGCCCGGCTTGATGCCCGCCAGCTGGTTGCCCAGTCCCGGGATGACACCTTCGTTGGCGCCTTCGACTTCCTCCCAGGTCTGCGGCACCTTGCCGTAAAGCTGCTTGTCCGGCGCGAGGTCGGTGATGGCCTGGCCGTCGATCTTGCCCTCGTAGGCGAGCTTGACGTAGTCGCCCTTCTGGGCCGGACGGTCGGCCGCCTTGAAATCGGCCCGTTCGGACCGGAGACCTTCGATGACCTTCTCGACTTCGGCGTCGTTGGCGTCGGTCGGCGCGACCTCGGTCGGCAGCTCCACGTAGGCCGGGAGCGTGAACTCGGGGCGCACGTCGACCGTGATGGTGATCGAAGCGCCCGTGCCCGTGGCGATGGTGCCCTCCTCGACGTTCACGATATTGATGACGTCGAGCTTCTCCTTCTCCATCGCGTCGCGGTAGGCCTTGGCCAGGACCTTCTGCTTGAACTCGTTGGCGATCTCCTTCGCGAAGCGCTTCACGATCATCGCCGCCGGGACCTTGCCGGGGCGAAAACCGGGGATGCTGGCGACCTTCGCAATCTCGGCGACCACAGCTTTGTGCTCCGCGTCGACTTCGCTCGGATCGAGCGCGACGATGAGACTCTTGCGAGTGAGGGAGACCTGATTGAGTTGGACGTTCACGGCGGAGGTGCGGACGGGTTTTGTGTTGAAAGAATTGTCCACGGTAGGGCGCACCCGAGGTCGGTCAATGACGGATTCTGTGCGCTTGCGAGTCCGCCCCGGCGGGCGTTTCGTCGCGCCGATGCCCGCGCTCAGCTCGCTCTCCGGACTGCTCCCCGCCTTGGTTCTCGATACCGCCTCCGCGGTGGTTCAGACGGGTATCCTTCGGACCGACGGCAGCACAAAATGGGAATCGTCGAACGAGGAAGCCGGCACGGGGCTATTTCGCTGCCTCGAACGGCTCGCCGTCGATCCGCGCGACCCGGGGTGCGTGCTTTTTTGCGACGGCCCCGGGTCCGTCCTCGGTATCCGGACTGCGGCCATGGCGATCCGGACTTGGCAGGTGCTGCGATCGGTCCCGGTCTATGCCTACAACAGCCTCGCGCTGCTCGCTCACGCCCGCGGCCGGGCCGAGGTCGGATTTATCGCGGATGCGCGGCGCGATACGTGGCACCACTTCTCCCTCGTTTCGGGCTTTTCCCGCCGCGCTACGGCCGAGCTGTCGGGAACGCTGGCGACCCCCGGGACCTTTCGGCATTGGACGCCCCTGCCTTCGGCCACGGAGCAGGTTCCGTATGTGATCGCGGACCTACTGGGCGCGGCCCAGGAGGCGGATCTTTTCCGGCCCATCGACGGGCCGGATGCATTCCTGCACGAAGAGCCGTCCTACGCGACGTGGACCCCCGCCGTGCACCAGGCCCCCGGACGCTAGGACGAACGCCCCGGTCCCGTCACTTGCCGATACCCGAAGCGCGGAAGCCGAGCGCGCGAAGTTTCGCCAGATCCAGGATATTGCGCCCGTCGAAGACAAACGCCGGCTGCTGCATGCCCGCGAAAATCTTCGCGTAATCGAGCGTCTTGAATTCGTCCCATTCGGTCACGACCGCGATCGCGTGCGCACCCTGTGCGGCTTCGTAGGCCGAACCGACCACACTCAGACGAGGGTCGTCTTTGCCTTTCCCCAGCACATCCTCCCGGATTTCGTGGGCCGGAACTTTCGGGTCGTAAACCACCACCCGCGCCTGCTCGGCCAGCAGGTCGCGGCACACCGCGATCGCCGCCGATTCCCGCGTGTCGTTCGTGTCCTTTTTGAACGCAAAGCCGAAGACCGCGATTTTCTTGTCGGCCACCGTATTGAAGAGCGTGCGCACGATCTTCGCCGCGAAACGGCGCTTCTGCCAGTCGTTCATCTTCACCACGCCGTCCCAATACGCCGCCACCTCGGGCAACCCGAAGTGCTCGCAGAGATAGACGAGATTGAGAATGTCCTTCTGGAAGCAGGACCCGCCGAATCCGACCGAGGCCTTCAGGAACTTGGGACCGATGCGGGAATCCTTGCCGATTGCGTTCGCGACCTCGTCGACATCGGCGCCCGTCGCTTCGCACAGGGCCGAGATCGAGTTGATGGACGAGATGCGCTGCGCCAGAAACGCATTGGCCACGAGTTTGGACAACTCGGACGACCACAGGTTGGTGGTGATGATCCGCTCGCGCGGCACCCAATGGGCGTAGACGTCGGCCAAGGTCTTGATCGCCACCTCGCCGCCCGGGGTGCGCTCGCCGCCGATCAGGACGCGATCCGGCATCTGCAAATCCGCCACGGCGGTGCCCTCCGCCAGAAACTCCGGATTGGAAAGCACCTCGAAGGTATGCCCGCGCGCGTTCGCCGAGAGGATTTCTTTGATCGTCTCCGCCGTCTTCACGGGAATCGTGGACTTTTCGACGATGATCTTCGGTCCGTTGGCATGCTCCGCGATCGTGCGAGCCACCGACTCGATGAAGCGCATGTCGGCCGCCCGGCCGGCGCCCACCCCGTAAGTCTTGGTCGGCGTGTTGACTGCCACGAAAATAATGTCCGCGGCCTTGATGGCGCCGAAAACATCGGTGGAAAAATGCAGATTCTTGCCGCGGGTCGCCTTGACCACCTCGTCGAGTCCCGGCTCGTAGATCGGCAGGGTGTCGGAATTCCACGCGGCAATCCGCGCCGCATTCATGTCGACCACGCGAACTTCGATCGCGGGGGCCTTCAGCGCGATCATCGCCATCGTTGGACCACCCACATACCCGGCACCAATGCAACAAATGTTCATGAGCAGCGGCGAAGCAATGGCAGTGCGGGCCGAAAACCAAGGATGAAAAAGGGCCGACCCGAAGGTCGGCCCTGAAATTCCCCGGATTGGCCTTGTTCAGGCCGGATTGGGCGACGGCGCCGGGCCGCCATGCTCGATCGCGCCGGAGGCGTCGGATGCGGCCTGGGGCTTCTTGTCCGCCAACTTCGGCGGGACCTTGCTCAACGATTCACGCACGACGGGAGACGAAATTGCGCCCGTGCGCAGGATCTCGAGCACATGTTTGCCCTCGATCGTCTCGTGCTCGAGCAACGCTTCCGCCACCTTGTCCAGCGCCGCGCGGTTCTCAGCGATGATTTTTTCCGCCCGCGCATACTGCGTGTTAACGATCTCCAGCACCGCGGCGTCGATCCGGCGCGCGGTGTCCTCGCTCACATGCTGCGAGCGCGTGATGTCGCGCCCGAGGAAAACCGTGTCCTGGTTTTCGTTGAAGGAGATCGGCCCCAGCTCGCTCATGCCGTAGTCGCACACCATTGCGCGGGCTATCTTCGTGGCCTGTTTGATGTCGCCGTAGGCGCCGTTGCTCAGGTCGCCGGTCACCAGCTTCTCCGCGATCCGCCCACCCATCGCCATCGCGATCTGGTCGAGCATCTTCTTCTTGCCGCGCGTCAGGATATCCTTGCTCGGTATGAACGTCGTGCTGCCGAGGCTTTGTCCGCGCGGAATGATGGTCACCTTGTGCACCGGCACCGTGCCGTCATCGAGCACGGCCTGCACGATTGCATGCCCCGCCTCGTGCCAAGCCGTGCCCTTCTTCTCCTCGTCATCCATCACCCGGCGCCGTTCCCGGCCCCACAGGATCTTGTCGCGCGCGTCGTCGACGTCGATCATCTCGACCTTCTTTTTGTTCCGCCGGGCCGCGAGCAGGGCCGCCTCGTTGAGCAAATTGGCCAGCTCCGCACCGGAAAGGCCCGGGGTGCCGCGGGCGATCACCGCGAGGTCCACGTTTTCGGCCAAGCTCACCTTTTTGGCATGCACGCGCAGGATCTGTTCGCGCCCCACAATGTCGGGGAGATCGACGTAAATCTGGCGATCGAAGCGTCCCGGCCGCAGCAGCGCGCTGTCCAGCACGTCCGGACGGTTGGTCGCGGCAATGATGATGACCCCCTCGGTGGTGTCGAATCCATCCATCTCCACGAGCAGCGAGTTCAGCGTCTGTTCGCGTTCGTCGTTGCCACCGCCCAAGCCGGCCCCGCGCTGCCGGCCGACCGCGTCGATTTCATCGATGAAGATGAGGCACGGGGCGCTCTTGCGGCCCTGCTCGAACATGTCGCGCACCCGGCTCGCGCCGACACCGACGAACATTTCGACGAAGTCCGAACCGGAGATGCTGAAAAACGGCACGTCCGCCTCGCCCGCGACCGCCTTGGCGAGCAGCGTCTTGCCCGTGCCGGGCGGCCCCACCATCAGAATGCCTTTCGGGATCCGTCCGCCCATCTTCGTGAACTTCTTCGGGTCTTTGAGAAACTCGACCACTTCGGACACCTCCTCCTTCGCCTCGTCGCAGCCCGCGACGTCCGAAAACGTGATCTTGTCCCGATCCCGGGTGAGCAGCTTGGCCCGGCTCTTGCCGAAGCTCAACGCTCCCCGGCCCGCCTGGCGCAGCTGGCGCACAAAGAGGAAATACAGGAGACCGATGATGATCACGAACGGGATCACCTGGGCGGCGATGGAACTCAGCAGCGTCTGCGACGGCTGCTCCGAAAAGATCTTCGTCTTGCTCAGGCGCTCATGGGTCGCCTCGGTCACGCGTCCGGCCGCCCGGAAATCACGGAACTGGGCGCTCGCCTCCCGTTTGCTCTGCCCGACGATCACCATCCAGTCGCGCCCTCCGCTCGGATCGGACCGCACGACCGGCAGGTGCTTCGCGTCGCGATTGACCAACCCCGCCTCCGCCCGCTCCACCACTTCCTGGATCGTCAGGATCTCGGGGTTGGATGCCATCTGGTTGGGAAACCACAGCAGCGCGAAAACCGCCGCCACGAGCACCAGCCAGAACAACAGCATTTTCGGTTGAAACCGGTCGGGCGGAAGGTTCTTCAAAGCGCGCCGCGACTTCTTGTTTTCGGAATCGGACATTTACGTTTTTGGACTTGGCGCGGACCGTGGATGTTCCGGGAGGCAAAGTCAATTGGCCCGCCCCTCGAAAGTGCTCCTCCGCTTTCCACGGCGCACAAACCGCAACGCCTCGCCGTCGCTGACCGCGAAACCGTCCCGGCCGAGACTCTGCCGGGTGCGTTTTCCGGATTCGACCGCGACGAGCAAGGACTCGAAAGCCGCCCGCGAAGGCTCGCCCGCCGCCGGATGCCGCGCCAGCCACCGGTGCAACGCCCTCCGCCACAACGCGCGCGGCTTGCCGGCCAGGGCACCGAGCCTCAGGCCGCCCCGCGCGTCGATCGGCGCCAGGCTTTCGAGCCACCCTTCCAACGCCTGATCATCCTCATCCAGCAGCAGGCGGGAGCGCGCGGCTCCCGCCACGGCATCGCGGCCCGCCGCGCCGACCCACGGCCCGACCACGGCCAGTCTCACCCGATTGCGGAAGTAGGTTCCCTCCGCATTGGTTGCATCTTCGCGCCAAGTCGCTCCGGCTTCGCGCAACGCCGACAAGAGTTCGTCCTTTTTGAGCGTCAGAAGCGGTCGCACCCGCACCTGCCGCCGTGGAAGCGTCTGCACGGGTCGGGGCGCGGACAGTCCGCCCGACCCGCTCCCCCGCGCGAGCCGCATCAACATCGACTCCGCGACATCATCCTGATGATGCCCCAGCCACACGACGCGGGCATGCTTCGCAAAAAACGCCATGCGCGCCTCGCGGGCCGCCGCCTCGCTGGCGCCCAGCTCCGCGGCCGCCCACGCACCGCCCGCAAACCGGAGACCCAAGGTCAGGGCCGTGCGACGGCAGAACGCAGCGTCCGCCCGTGCCGCCGCGCCCCGCAGGCGATGGTTGAAATGCAGCACGCGGAGTTGCGCGCGACGCTCCGGCCAATGCGCCCACAGCAGCAGCAGGAGCGCGAGCGAATCCGCTCCGCCGGAAAACCCCACGCCCCATACGGTGCGACGCGAGGCCGCGTCCGCCCAAGCCAAGGCCGCCGCGTCCAACCGCTCGCGCGGGATCAACGCCGCCAGCCTGGCCGCCGCCTCACGCAAAGGTGAGATACTCCTTGCCGAAATACGGCACGAGCGCGGCCGGAATCTTCACGCGGCCATCGGGTTGGAGATTGTTCTCCAGCAGCGCCGCCAGCACGCGCGGCACGGCGAGACCCGACCCGTTCAACGTGTGCACCAGCTCGGGCTTGCCGGTTTCCTTCGCGCGGAAACGGATCTGCGCGCGTCGCGCCTGGAACGTCTCGAAGTTCGAGCAGCTCGAAACCTCCAGCCAGCGCTTTTGTCCCGCCGACCAGACTTCGAGGTCGTATTTTTTCGACTGTGCGAAGCCCAGGTCGCCGCCGCACATCAGCAGCACGCGATACGGCAGCCCGAGTTTGCGCAGAATGCGTTCCGCGTCGTCCCGCAGCTTGTCGAGCTCCGCATAGCTCTGCGAGGGATGCACCCATTTGAGCAGCTCGACTTTGTCGAATTGGTGCAGGCGGTTGAGCCCGCGCACGTCCTTGCCGTAGCTTCCCGCCTCGCGGCGGAAACACGGCGTGTAGGCGCAGCGGCAGATCGGGAGCGCCGCCTCGTCCACGATCTCGTCGCGGAAAAAATTCGTCAGCGGCACCTCCGCCGTCGGCACCGCATAGAGGTGATCCGGCGTCGTCTCATACATCTGGCCTTCCTTGTCCGGGAGTTGGCCCGTCGCGGTCGCGCTCGCCGCATTCACGAAGATGGGCGGATTCACCTCGGTGTAGCCGGCCTTGCCGTCCTCATCCAAAAAGAAGTGCAGCAGCGCCCGCACGATTCTCGCCCCGTCCCCGACGTAGAACGGAAAACCCGCGCCGGTGACCTTGGATCCGCGGGCAAAGTCGAAGAGCTTGTCGAAGCCCGCGATCTCCCAGTGCGGCATCGCGGCGGCCGACACCGCCGTCACGTCGCCGTGGGTCGAAAACACCACGTTTTCCTCGGGCGTCCGCCCTTCCGGCACGCTGGCGTGCGGCAGGTTCGGGATCGAGAGCATCGCCTGCTTGAACTTCTCTTCCGTTTCCTTGAGGGCCAGTTCGCGCTCCTTCACTTGCCCCGAAACCGCCTTCATTTCCGCGACTTTCGCGACGAACTCGGGCGAGCCTTTCGGCAGGGCCGCCATCGCGGTGTTGGCCGCCTTCTGCGTGGCGCGCAGGGCTTCGGTTTCCCCCAGCAGCTTGCGCCACGACGCATCGATCGCGAGCACGGCATCGAGGTCGACGTCGAGGTGTTTCTTGGCAATCGCCGCGCGCACGGCGTCGGGCGTTTCGCGAATGAGCTTCGGATCGAGCATGGGAGAAAGTGAAAGTTGGGAGAGTGCTGGGATACCCGGTCGACTTCGGCGCACCGGGCCGAAGGGTCCGGCGGGACCGGCCGACGGCGGCGTCAGTCCTTGAAGCGGGCCCGGGCTTTTTGGAAACGGGTGTAAACGTCCTTGGCCGCCAGGAGCTTCAGATCCCCGACCGGCGCCTGCACCACGACGTTGCTCGGCGCGTTGAGCGGATAGGGCCCGAAGAGCCGGGGGTCGGTCGGGCCGAAGATGCCCAGCACGCGCACCCCGAGCGCCGCCGCCAGGTGCATGGGCCCGCTGTCGTTGGCGATCACCCACTCGGCCCGCTTCACCAGCGCCGGCAAAGAGACGAGGCTGGTGTTGCCCGTGACATTGAAAAATTGCGCCGGCGGGAAGGCCCCGCGGTCGTGCACATAGCTGCTGCCCGCCCAGACCACCTTGCGGTTTTTCTCTTCGCGGAGGATCAGCTCGGTGAGCTGCTTGAAGCCGTTCCAGGTTTTCTCGGCCCGCCGGCTGTCGACGAACATCACGATCGGCTTCCCGCCGCCCCGCGCGTCCGCAAACCGCAGGTTCAGGCTGTCCACTTCGCGAAATTTCAGCGTTCCCCGCAACTCGGGCTTCGCGCCCAGCACGGGGCAAAACTGCAGCAGGATATCGAGCGCATGGCTCTTTTTGCCGTCCTTCGGGAGCGGCACCTTTTCGTTGTAAAACACCCCCGACCACTCGCGGGCATCCGAGCGTCCCACTTTGCGCGCCGCGTGCACCCGCGAGGTCATGAGCCCCGTGCGGAGCAGTCCCTGCATGTCGAACACCACGTCGAAGGTCCGTTTCCGCAGCTGCTTCGTGAGCTTCAGGAAGCCCTTGGCTCCGCCCGCCCGCTCGAACACATACACCTCGTCCACCGCTTCGCAGGCCCGCACGATCGGCGCGAAAATCTCGCGCACGACCCAGGAGATGCGCAACCCCTCGACCTGCGCCTTCAACGCCGTCGCCACCTGCAGCCCGTGCACGATGTCGCCCAGCGACGAGGGTTTGATGATGAGTAGTTCGGTCATGGACGGAAGGCCGCCGGAGCGACCCCGACGGCGGAAACACGGTGTTTCATGGTTTTTACGGGATGAAATCAAACGCCAAATCCGCCGGTCCGCCAGCCGCCGCCGCCGACAAGATGGTTTGCCTCTCGCCCGCGCCCCGCGCCATCACCTCTCCCGCGTGCTGCTTTTCTTCCTGAAACTTCTCGGCCGGCTCACCGCCTCCGCCCCGGAATCCTCCCTGCGCGCTCTCGCGGTTTTCCTCGGCGACTTCATCTTCTTCGTCTTCCCGCGCCGCCGGCGTCTCGTCCTCTCCAATCTCCACCACGCGTTTCCCGACAAGCCCGCCGCCTGGCATCGCGCGACCGGCCGCGAGAGCTGCCGGCGCCTCGTCGAAACCGGCCTCCTCTCCCTCGCCACCCCCTATCTCGGCGAGGCCCGCTACCGGGCGATCCTTTCCGCATCCCCGGAACTGCTGGCCCTCTACGCGGCCCACGCCAGCCATCCGCAACCCACGCTGATCTGCTCCCCCCATATCGCCTATTGGGAGGCGCAGACCGCCAAGCCCCTCGTCGTCCCGGGGCCTTTCCCGGAATTCGGCATCATCTACCGCCCGCTCGACAACGCCGCCGCCGACGCCTTCGTCAAATCCTCCCGCGAGCGCTTCGGCATGAAGCTCCTGTCGCGCAAGGAGGGATTCGCCGAGGCCCTGAAAATCCTGCGCCGCCGCGGCTTCGTCGGCGTCCTCTTCGACCAGAACGCCGGCCTCCAGGGCGCCCTCACCCTGCTCTTCGACCGGGTCTGCTCCACCACCGAGTTGCCCGGCCTCATGGCCGAGAAATTCGATGCCCGCGTCGTCGGCATCTTCCCGCGCCGCCGCGCCTTCTGGCGGGTCGAGATCGGCGCCGCCGTCCTGCATCACGACGGCACCGGCACCGGCGTCACGCTGGCCCTGAATCGCTGGCTCGAATCCCTCCTTCGCGGCGACGACAACCTCTGCGCCTCGTGGCTCTGGGCCCACGACCGCTGGCGCAACCAGGATATGCCGGAGCGCCGTTTCCGCCTGGAGGCCAAGCGCGATCTGCTCGCCGCCGATCTCGTCGGCCGCGGACTCGCCGCCGTGCCGCGCCGCACCCGGATCTGGATCCGCCTGCCCAACTGGCTCGGCGATGTCGTCATGGCGCTCCCCCTCCTGCGCGCCCTCCGCGCCGGCCGCCCCGACGCCGAGATCGTGCTCGTCGCCAAAAAACAATTCCTTCCGCTGCTCGCCGGCTGGCAGGTCGCCGACCGCCTGCATGCGCTGCCGCCCGCCGGCGCCGGCTATTTCGCCCACTTCCGCGCCCTGCGCCACCAGTATCCGGACGTCTGGCTGCTCTTCACCAACTCCGTCCGCGGCGACCTGGAAGCGTGGCTCACCGGCGCCCGGCATCGCTTCGGTCTGGTCCGTCCCGGCAAACACCGCCCGCTCCTTTCCCACCGCTACCGCGTCCCCGCCGATTTCGACGAACGCACCCGCCACCAGCTCGAACTCTGGGAGAATTTTCTGCGCCACTTCGGCCTGGTCGCCCCGGCCGACCGGACTCCGCTCCTGCTGCCCCCGGCCGCCGGCGCCGACCTGCAAGCCGTCCCCGCTCCGGCCATCGCCCTGATCCCCGGCAGCGAAAACACCCCCGCCAAACGCTGGCCGGTCGACCACTGGCGCGCACTGATCGCCGCTTTGCCGGCCCGACGCTTCGTCCTGCTGGGCACGCCCAACGACCGCCCGCTCGCCGACGCCGTCGCCGCGGGCTTCGACGCCGCCCGCGTCGAGAATCTCGCCGGCCGCACCGACCTCCCGGCCTTTGTCGCGCAGCTCCGCGCCTGTCGGGTTCTCGTCACCAACGACACCGGCGGTATGCACCTTGCTAACGCCCTCGGCGTGCCGCTCCTCGCCCTTTTCGGTCCCACCAACCCCCTGCGCACCGGTCCCGTCTTCAGCGGACCCGCCACGATCCTGCAGCCACCCGGGTGTCCGGCGGCCGGCGGCGGCGACCTCGCCGCCCTCTCTCCCGAAACCGTCATCGCCGCCTTGCACCCCCTCCTCGCCCCCGCACGCTCCTGACTCCCCGTGCCGGACGCCTCCCGCGCCGCCCGCGAAAACGCGATCCGCCCCCAAAACGCCCACTTCTCCCGCCGTGCCGCTTCTCACCGTCTCCGACCTACGCACTTCGTTTCATACCCGCAGCGGCGTCTACCGCGCGGTCGACGGCGTGAGTTTCTCGGTCGAGCGCGGCGAAACCCTCGGTATCGTCGGCGAATCCGGCTCCGGCAAATCCGTGACCTGTTACTCGATCATGGGCCTGATCCCGCAGCCTCCGGGCCGCATCGAGAGCGGCACGGCGCTGTTTGACGGCGTCGACCTGCTGCACTGCTCGCCCGCCGAATCCCGGGCCATCCGCGGCAAGCGCGTCGCGATGATCTTCCAGGACCCGATGACGTCGCTGAATCCGTATATGCGGGTCTCCGAACAGCTCATCGAGCCGCTGCTCATCCACGAAAAAATCCCCAAAGCCGCCGCCCTCCGGCGCGGCCTCGAGATGCTCGAATCCGTCGGCATCAACGACGCCGCCCGCCGCATTCACCTCTATCCGCACGAGTTCTCCGGCGGCATGCGCCAGCGCGTGATGATCGCGATGGCCCTGATCACCAAACCCGAATTGCTCATCGCGGACGAGCCCACCACGGCCCTCGATGTCACCGTCCAGGCCCAGATTCTCGAACTCATCAAACGGATGCAGCGCGAGCTCGGCATGGCCGTCATTTTCATCACGCACGACCTCGGTGTCGTCTCCGGCCTCTGCGACCGGGTCCAGGTCATGTATGCCGGCCGCATCGTCGAGACGGCCGACACGCGCACCCTTTTCCACGCTCCGCGCCACCCTTACACCCGCGCCCTCCAGCGCTCCATCCCCGCCCTCCAGTCCAAGGGCGCCGAACTCTACACCGTCCGCGGCCTCCCGCCCGATCTCTCGAAGCCGCTGCCGGGCTGCGCCTTTGCCGCCCGTTGCGACCACGCCGCGGACCGCTGCACCGCCGCGCCCGCCGTCCTCGCCGAAGCCTCCCCCGGCCACCGTCACGCCTGCGCCCGCGCCCACGCCGGCGAGCTCTGACCGCCCCGTTGCCCGGACCATCAACCATCAACTCCCGGCCCCCGTTGCGGGCCCCGCGAGCCCATGTCCACCCCTGTTCTCCAGCTGACCGACGTCAAAACCCACTTCCCGCTCACGCAGGGATTTCTCTTCCGCCGGTCCGCCGGCACCGTCAAGGCCGTCGACGGCGTCTCTCTCTCCGTCCGCCGCGGCGAAGTCCTCGGCCTCGTGGGCGAGTCCGGCTGCGGCAAATCGACCCTTGCCCGCACCGTCATGCAGCTCGTGCCGACGACCGCCGGCTCCGTGTGGCTCGAGGGCAGAAACCTCACCGCCGGCAACACCGCCGAGGTGCGCGATGTCCGCCGCGACCTGCAGATGGTTTTCCAGGATCCCTACGCGTCGCTCAACCCGCGTATGACCGTGTTCGATACACTCGCCGAACCGCTGCGGGTCCACGCCGTCTGTCCCGCCGACCGCATCCCCGCCCGCGTCGCCGAACTCATGCAGCTCGTCGGGCTCGCCCCGCGGTTCATGCAGAAATACCCGCACGAATTCTCCGGCGGCCAGCGCCAGCGCATCGCCATCGCGCGCGCCCTCGCGCTCGAACCCAAGGTCATCGTCGCGGACGAACCCGTGTCCGCCCTCGACGTCTCCATCCAGGCGCAGATCCTCAACCTGCTCGCGCAGCTGGTGCGGAAGATGAACCTCTCGCTCGTCTTCATCGCCCACGACCTCAGCGTCGTTAAACACATCTCCGACCGGGTCGCCGTGATGTATCTGGGCAAGATCGTCGAACTGGGCCCCGCCGCCGACGTGATCGAGCGCCCGGCCCATCCCTACACGCGGGCGCTCGTCAGCGCCATCCCCGTGCCCGATCCCGCCGTGGAGCGCACCCGCCAGCGCATCGTGCTCGCCGGCGACCCGCCCTCGCCGATCAACCCGCCTCCCGGCTGCGCGTTTCACCCGCGCTGCCCGTCCGCCGTCGCGGCGTGCCGGGCCACCGTGCCCGCCCTGGCCCCGGCCGGCCCCGCCCGCGAGTGCGCCTGCCTGCGCCTCGGCGAGATCTGACCTCAGGCGGCCGGCAGGCCGACCTGCCGCAGGGCCTCGTAGCAGGCCACGCCCGCCGCGGTGCTGAGATTGAGCGAGCGCAGGTTCGGATTCGCGTGGGGAATCGTCACCCGGGTCGTGTCCAGTTCCGCGTGCAGCCACTCCGGCGCGCCGGAACTCTCGCTCCCGAACACCAGCCCGTCGCCGTCGGCGAAGCGCACCTCCCAGAAGGTTTGCTCCGCCTTCGTCGTGAAAAGCCACAGCCGCCGCGGCGCGACGGCGCTCGCCCGAAAGGCCGCCCAGTCGGCGTGCTCGTGCACGTCCAGGGACTTCCAGTAGTCCATCCCCGCCCGCCGCAGATTGCGGTCGTTGATCACGTAGCCGAGCGGGTGGATCAGGTGCAGCCGTGAGCGCGTGAGCGCGCACATTCGGCCGATGTTGCCGGTGTTGGGCGCGATTTCGGGCTGAAACAGGACCACGTGCAGCATCGCCCCAGCTTCGTTCGGCCCCGGGTGCACGCAAGCGTCGGCTCGCGCATTGCCTTCCGGCGTCGCCTTGCCCAACCTCCCGCGTCCCTTGCCCACCGTGAATACCCCGTCGCGCCCGTCGATCGTCATGGTCGACGACGAGAAGTCCTACACGGACCTGATGACCCAGCTCCTTTCGGATCATCTCGACTGCCCCGTGCACGGATTCGTGCGGCCGCTCGCCGCGCTCGAGGCCCTCCCCGGCCTTAACCCCGGTGTCGTCGTGACCGACTTCTTCATGCCGCAGTTGAACGGCATCGAATTCATCCGCCGCGCCGCCCCGCTCGTTCCCGCGGCCCACTTCGTCATGATCACCGGCAACAACCTCGAACAGGAGCGCGATGTCCTCGCCTCGCTCGCCGCCCTGAAGGGGTTTCTCCCGAAGCCGTTCGGCTGGCGCAGACTCGCCGACGAGGTGCTGCGGTGCTGGCCGGCCGCCTCGGCCGCGCCGACCTTTCGCGGCGCCACGCTCGCGCGCTGATCGCCCCGGCGACCGGGGCCCCTCGCCGCCGGACGCCTACCCGCGCCGCGCCTTCATCGCCTGATCGACCTCGCGCAGCTGCACCCGCTTTTTCAGGTCGTCCCGCCGGTCATGGAGCTTCTTGCCCGTGCAGAGAGCCACCTCGACCTTGACCAGCGCGTCCTTGAAATACATCCGCAGCGGCACCAGCGCCCGCCCGCCGCCGGTCTCGAGCGCGACGCGGATCTTGTCGATGTGCCGCCGGTGGAGCAGCAGCTTCCGGATGCGCTTCGCGTCGTGATTGTTGATATTGCCGAAGGCGTATTGCTCGATGTGCGCGTTGTAGAGCCACACCTCGCCTTTTTCGACCCGGGCAAACGCATCGTTGATCTGCGCCTTGCCCGCCCGGATCGATTTCACCTCGGTGCCGCGCAGCTGCAGCCCCGCCTCGAACCGCTCGTCGACCGAGTAGTCGCGCAACGCCTTCGCGTTCCGGATCTCGGTGAAACGGACTTTGTCTTTTTTGGCGGCGGACATGGAGGTCGGGAACCTGCCCCGGAATTGCGACGAAGACAAAAAAGGCGGCCTCGTGTCTGCAACCGCAGAACGGGGGCCGCCTGGGGTCAGCGCCGGACGGGGCTCAGGCCTGGGCCAGCTCGTGGCTGATCTTGCCTTCGATGATTTCGCGCAACGCCGTGTCCTCGGGGGAGAGCTTTTCGAGCGACTCCACGAGCGGACGGTTGCCGCGCTTCAACTGCTTCACGCGGCGCGAGACCACGTTGATCAGGATGTTGGGATCCTGGATCGATTTGAGAGCTTCCCGAATGTAGTCGTCGCGCATGGCTGAAAGGATGTCCGGTTAGAGAACCGGCGACGCCAACGAGTGCGGCCCGCCCCGTCAACAGCGAATTCCGGCTTGCCCGCCGCCGCCCCGGGCGCGACACCCGTCCGCATGTTCATCGCTTGGACAACCGTCGCCAGCCAAGCCGACGCCGACCGCCTGGCGGCCGACGTGGTCGCCCGCGGCCTCGCCGTGTGCGTCCAGATCGACGGCCCGATCACCTCCCTCTACCGGTGGGAGGGTCGCCTCGAACGGTCGCAGGAGTTTCGCCTCGTCCTCAAATTCCTGCCCTCGCGCCGTCTCGACCTGGAATCGCGGCTCTTCGCCTCCCACCCTTACGACACCCCCGAATGGATCGTCGTCGCCGCGGACCACGTGGGAGAAAAATACTTGTCATGGGCAAACACGAACTCTAGCCCTCTGCCCCTTTAACAAGTCGCGAACCTCCGTTTTCACCCGTCATGTCACAGCACAAAAGTCTCCAAGGCTCCTCCGGCCTCGTCGTCAAACGCAACGTCCTGAAGCGCTTCGAGCGCGTGGAGCTGCTCCGCAAGCGCAACCAGTGGAAGGCGGGCGACCGCGTGCAGGGTCTGCGCAAGACCAAGCCCGACGTTTGATCGGTCACTTTCGTCCCTTTCCGGCAGGCAGTGATCCGCTGCCTGCCTTTTTTGTGTTCCGCGCCAAAGCCACCCATCCGCCCGCCCCATGATCGACCTCGTCAAGAAGCTCATCGACTTCATCCTCCATATCGACCGCCACCTCGCCGAGATCATCGCCAGCTACGGCCTGTGGACCTATGCGGTGCTGTTCCTGATCATCTTCGCCGAGACCGGCCTGGTTGTTACCCCTTTCCTGCCGGGCGATTCGCTGCTCTTCGCCGCCGGCGCTTTCTGCGCCAAACCCGAAACCGGCCTCAACGTCCATGTCATGGCCGGACTCCTGTTCGTGGCCGCCGTGATCGGCGACACCCTGAACTACTGGATCGGCGCCAAGATCGGTCCGGCGGTCTTCAAGCGCGAAGACTCGATCTTCCTGCGCAAGAAACACCTCGAGCGTGCCCACGCGTTTTTCGAAAAATACGGCGGCCGCGCCATCATTCTCGCCCGCTTCGTCCCGATCGTGCGCACCTTCGTGCCCTTCGTCGCCGGCGTCGGCAACATGACCTACAGCCGCTTCATCGCCTACAACATCCTCGGCGGCTTCATCTGGATTTATTTCTTCACCTACGCCGGGTTCTGGTTCGGCAACCAGCCGTTCGTGCAGAAGAACTTCAAGCTCGTGATCCTGGCGATCATCATTCTTTCGGTCCTGCCGATCGTCTGGGAAATGTGGCGCGCGTGGCGCGAGTCCAAGGCCGAGGCCGCGAAAAAATCCGCCTGATCCGCCGCAGGCGGAGTTCGTCGCCGGGAGCCTTCCGAGGTAGCCCACGCGTGGGCTTACCCGGTTCGTTCGCGCTCCTTCGCCCCGAACCGGCAGGGCCAAGAACCCACCGCCGATCGCCCGCGAGCAGGGCCTGAACTCGCCGCGTAGCGCGGCTTTTGGCTGGTGCGAGCGCCGGGAGTCGAACCCGGATCGACGGCTTCGGAGACCGCTACACTATCCATTGTGCTACGCCCGCGTGATCCAGCCCGGGCATGAAGGTCACGCACCCCGGGCACGTCAAGCCCGCGCGCCGCGCGATCCGCCGGGCGGCCAAATCGCCCTCGGTCCGCCCCTTGGCCAACTGCATCGTTGCGTCGTGCCGCACCGCTTTCCAACGTTCCCGCTCCTATGTCCGCCGAGACCCACGAGAGCCACGCTGCCGGAACACCCGCGTCCGCCCCGACCGATTTCATTCGCGACATCGTCGCTCAGCACGTGGCCGAAAAACGCTACCCGGCGATCGTGACCCGCTTTCCGCCGGAGCCCAACGGCTACCTGCATATCGGCCACGCCAAGTCGATTTGCCTCAACTTCGGCATCGCCCGCGAAAACCACGGGCGCTGCAACCTCCGCTTCGACGACACCAACCCCGTCAAGGAGGACATCGAATACGTCGAGTCCATCACCCAGGACGTCCGTTGGCTCATCGCGGGCTGGGCCGACCACTGCCTCGGCTTCAAAGCCAAGGGCGCCCTGCCCGCCGCCGTCGAATCCGCCGGCCGGCCCGATTTCTACCTCCCCGCCGGCACCTCCGCCGCCGGTGCCACCGAGCCGTTCTTCGCCAGCGACTACTTCGAGCAGATCTACCACTACGCGGTGGAGTTGATCCGCCGCGGCCGCGCCTACGTCTGCGACCTCAACGCCGAAGAGACCGAAGCCTACCGCGGCTCGCCCGACAAACCCGGCCGCAACTCCCCCTACCGCGACCGCTCCGTCGCCGAGAATCTCGATCTCTTTTCGCGCATGCGCGCGGGGGAGTTCCCCAACGGCGCCCGCAGCCTGCGCGCCAAGATCGACATGGCCTCGCCCAACATCTGGCTGCGCGATCCCCTGCTCTACCGCATCCGCCACACGCCGCACCACCACGCCGGCGACAAGTGGTGCATTTACCCGCTCTACGACTTCGCCCACTGCCTCAGCGACTACCTCGAGGGCATCACGCACAGCGTCTGCACGCTCGAGTTCGAGGTGCACCGCCCGCTCTACGACTGGATCCTCGGCTCGCTGGACCTGCCGCGCGCCCTCCCGCACCAATACGAATTCGCCAAGCTCAACATCAGTTGGATGGTGTTCAGCAAGCGCCGCCTGCTTCAGCTCGTCGACGAGGGCTTCGTTTCCGGCTGGGACGATCCCCGCCTGCCCACGCTCTCCGGCGCGCGTCGCCGCGGCATTCCCGCCGCCGCCATCCGCCGCCTCGCCGCCACCGTCGGCGTCACGAAATACGAAAGCGTCACCGACATCGCCGTTTTCGAGCACGCCATCCGCGAGGAACTCAACACCGCCTCCGCCCGCCGTCTCGCCGTGCTGCGCCCGGTCAAGGTCGTCCTCACCAACCTCGCGCCCGGCGAGGTCGTCGAGTGCGCCGCGACCAACAACCCGCAGGACGAAAACCCGACCACGCGTCCCCTCGCCCTCACCCGCGAGGTCTACATCGAAAGCGACGACTTCGCCGAGGTGCCGCCGCCGAAGTATTTCCGTCTCAAGCCCGGCGGCGAGGTCCGCCTCAAATACGCCTGCATCGTCAAACTCGACGAGATCGTCAAAGACGCCGCCGGCGCCCTCGTCGAACTCCGCTGCACCGCCCAGCTCGACACCCGCTCCGGCCAGCCCAACGCCGACAAAAAGGTCAAGGGCACCATCCACTGGGTGAGCGCCACCGAGTGCATCGACGCCGAGGTCCGTCTCTACGAACGCCTCTTCACCGTCGCCGAACCCGCCGCGACCGACGACTTCAAGAAGCACGTCAACCCGCACTCGCTCGAGACCGTCACCGCCAAACTCGAGCCCGCGCTCGCCTCCGCCAAGGTCGGCGAAAGCTTCCAGTTCGAGCGCCTCGGCTACTTCACCCTCGACGCCAAGGACGCCGCGCCGACCGCCGACGGCACGCCGACCCGCCGCGTGTTCAACCGCACCATCACCCTGAAGGACGCCTGGGCGAAAAAATAGCGCCCGCCCGGCCCGTCGCCTCCGGCAGGAAAATTTCCCCCGCGCCCGCCCTTGTGCGGCGGCGGCCGCCCGGCCAACGTGACGGCCCGATCGACGCGCCGCCGCTCGCCCGCCCCTCCCCATGGACGATTCGCTCCTCCTCCTCACCGCCGTCGAAGTCCGCGTCCTCGGTTCCCTCGTCGAGAAGCAGATCACCACGCCGGATTACTACCCGCTCACGCTCAACGCCCTCGTCAACGCCTGCAACCAGCTGACGAACCGCGAGCCGGTCGTGAGCTACGACGAATCGACCGTGGTCCGCGCCCTCGACGGCCTGCGCGAGAAGCGCCTCGCCACCCTGTTCTCCGGCGCCGAAAGCCGCGTCGCCAAATACCGGCACGCTCTCGGCGACGTCCTCCTGCTCACCCCGGCCGAGACGGCCCTGCTCTGCGTGCTGATGCTCCGCGGCCCGCAGACCGTCGGCGAACTGCGCACCCGCTCGGAACGCCTTTTCGTTTTCGACACGCTGCCGGAGGTGGAGGAAACACTCGCGGCACTGGCCGCCCGCACGCCGCAGCCGCTCGCCCTGAAACTCCCGCGCCAACCCGGCGCCAAGGAGTCGCGCTACACCCACCTGCTCTCCGGCCCCGTCGAATTGCCCGCCCCCGGGGTGCCTCCCGAACCGGCCACGCTCATCGTTCGCGCCGAAAACGAACGCGCGGCCCGCCTCGAGCAGGACGTCGCCGCCCTGCGCACCGAACTTACCGAGCTGCGCCGGCAATTCGCCGAGTTCCGGAAACAATTCGAATAGCCGGCCCGCGCCGTCGGACCCGCGCAGGGCGATCCCCGCCTCCGCTTCGCGGCCGCCGCACCGCCGTTTCCCCGCCGTGGCCGTCTCGGCGCTTGCCTCCCGACCGCGCGCTCCGGTTCACTCGCCGGCTGTGAAGCAATCGATCGTCACTCTCGACATGGAAGGCGTCCTCACGCCGGAAATCTGGATCGCCGTCGCCGAGCGCACGCAGATTCCCGAGCTTCGCCGCACCACCCGGGACGAACCCGACTACGACAAGCTGATGCACTACCGCATCGGGATCATGGATCGGCACGGCATCACCCTCTCGAAAATCCAGGACGTCATCGCGTCCCTGCCGCTGCTCCCCGGCGCCCTCGACTTCATCACTGAGCTGCGCCGCCGCACGCAGGTCGTCATCCTGTCCGACACCTTCGAGCAGTTCGCCCAGCCGCTCGTCCGCCAGATGGGTTGGCCGACGCTCTTCTGCCATCGCCTCGTCGTCGAAAACGACCGCATCGCCGGCTACCGCCTGCGCATGGCCGACCAGAAGAAGCATGCCGTCGCCGCCTTCCAATCGCTGAACTACCGGGTCATCGCGGCCGGCGACTCCTTCAACGACACCTCGATGCTCGCCCAGGCCGACCACGGTTTTCTCTTCCACGCCCCTGACAGCATCGTGCGCCAGTTCCCGCAATTCCCCGCGCTGACGACCTACGACGCGCTGCTGCGGGAAATCACCGCGCGGCTCTGACGGGCGGACATCGCGCCCGGCGCCGCCCTGCCCGCGCCCCCGGCGGTCATTGCATCGGGAGCTTGAGCGTCACGCGGTCTTTGCCGCGCAGCACCACCACGTCGACCGCCTGGCCGATGCGGCGCTCGGTGAGCAGACGGCCGATCATCGCGCCCTCGCTGGTGCGGGTGGTCACGCCCGCGAGTTCCACGATCACGTCGTCTTTGAGAAACCCGGCCTTCTTCGCCGCCGCGTGCTTGTTGTATTGGCCCATGCCTTTGACGAACAGCGCGAGCGAGTCGGCGCCGAGCCCGCGTTCCTTGCGACCCGCGTCGTCGAGGTCGGCCACCGTCAGGCCGCCGAGCACCATCGCCCGCATCGACCACGTGCCGACCCGGCGCGAGATCTCGCTCCGCTGCCGCCAACCGTCCGGCAGCGCCAGCGTCAGCGCGACCTCCTTGCCGCCGTCCCGCCGCACGGACGCCGCCAGGCTCCCCGCCGCCGGCGCCCGGTGCAGCGCCCACGAGAAATCCGCGATCGAGATCAGCGGCTGTCCGCCGAGGCGCACGAGCGCGTCGCCGGCCCGGAAACCGGCCCGCTCCGCCAGCGAGCCCGGCGCCACCGCCGTCACGGTCGCCGCCGCGTCCGGCGCCAGACTGAGCCCGATCGTCTCGGCGGCCGGCATCGGAAAGATCCGCTCCGCCGGCACCGCCTCGCCTTTGTCCCAGTAGTAGGCGCGGAACGCCTCGCCGACCTGATGGCAGTGCACGCAGCTCTGCACGACCTTGCCGCCCCAGTTCAGCTCCCGGCCGTATTTGCCCGCCAGCGCCGGTATCTCCACCGGCGTGCGGAACGGCGTCGGGTCGCCCTGTTTGCCCGCGAGCGCGCCGCGGTTCGCCGGATACCCGCGGTGCAGGGCGAGCGCGCCTTCCAGGGCCCGGCGATAGCCGATGGTTTCGCGCGCCTCGGGATCCGCCTGGTGCACCCACGAACCGTAGCGCCCGTAAATCGTGCCGTCCCCGTTGAAGAACATCGTCGAAAACGACAGGTCGTAATCGAATTGGAAACGCGCGAGGTCGATCGCGTTGGCGTTGATCAGCCGCACGCACACGAACTGGTCCAGCAGCGGCGCCAGCGCCGGCTCCGTCAGCACCTGCGCGTCGAGTCCCACGCAGGACAGGCACGGCACGCAGCGGAGCACGACCAGCAGCGGCTTCCCGCTTTTCTTCGCCTCGGCGAAGCCCCGCTCCACGTCGTTGTAGATCCAACGCGCGTCGTTCTCCATCGCGGCCTTGTCGCCGCGCACCGCGCCCTCGCGGTCCTTCACCGCCGCCGCCTGCAGGCCGGCCGTCAGCACCAGCGATCCGACCGTCAGCCTGAACCAGCGGGAAGGGGTAATCATGGACCCGAGTCTGAGCGGGGGCGACGCGGGCGCGCAATCTCGCGCTGGCCGGCCGCGCGTGCCCTCCTCGTCCCCTCCCGCCCGGCGCACCTCACCCCCGCTCCGCCGGGCGCCGGGGCGGTCGCGCCTGCATCTGGAGCGCCCCCCGCCGCCCGGGCGCGCTAACCCCGCTTGCCGGTCAACACCGGCGGAGTCGGGCCGACATTGGGCTTGGTTTCGAGCGTGACGGTGCCGCCGCCGAAGACCATGCGGTAACGCGCCGCGAACGGCGTGCGGTATCGGACGACGTCGAGCGTGAAGGTATCCGGTGCGGTCCAGGCGCCGCTCAACGCCACCGGGCCCGCGTTCGGGCCGGCGGCCGCCTCGCCGCGCAGCCACTCGCGGCCGGACACGGCGAATTTCTCCTCCTGCCCGTCCACCGTCACGGTCACCTCGGTGGCGTCCGCATCCTCCGGCGCGGGCGCCAGCGCCAGCGCTTCGATCTGCTGCGGATTCTTGGGGAAAAGATAGCGCGCCCCCGCTCCCGCCTTGGCGACGCCGGTCGCGGGCGACACGGCCGCCACCGGGCGCGCCAAAGTCAGGCTTGCCAGCTTGGCTTTCAGCCGGGCGTGCGCCGCCGCATCGGCCGGACGCGGCGTCCCCGACGCGAGCGCCGGCAGCAACTTCGGCCACAGGGTGTCGAGCACGCCCTGCAGGTTGCGGGTGCCCGCCGTGATCGCGACCACGGTGTCCTGCTCGCGCAGGACCAGGCAAAACTGCCCGTGCGCGCCGTCCCCGCGCACCGCCCCGTGCCGGCAGCGCCAGAACTGAAAGCCGTAGCCTTGTTCCCAGTCGCTCGCCGGGTTGCTGCCGTTCGACACCCAGCGCGACGTCGCCGTGTCCACCCACGCCGCCGGCACCAGCTGCTTGCCCTGCCACTGGCCGCGCTGGAGGTAGAGTTGCCCGAATTTCGCGATGTCCTCCGTGCGCAGGCTGAGACCGAAACCGCCCATCGAGATGCCTTCGCGGGTCGCCTCCCAGGTCGTCGGCTCGATGCCGAGCGGCGCAAACAGCCGCGGCCCGAGGTAATCCAGCACGCTCTGGCCCGTGACTTTCTGCACGATCGCCGACTGCAGGAACGTCGCCGGCGAGTTGTAGACGAAC
>JACCEB010231300.1_pt1 | contig 51740 bp, 33 predicted proteins | sample 7454761 | NCBI WGS metagenome assembly JACCEB01 (sample SAMN15323454, study PRJNA562643) | freshwater metagenome | isolation source: river surface water | place: USA:Blue River Watershed | collected 2017-08-18
CGCGGGCCTGACGGCGGCGGGCGAGATCGGCGGCGACGACGACGAGGAGTTTTTCGCGTTCGCGGGGCGTGAGGTGCATGAGGCGGAGGGAAGCGGGTAGTGAGTAGCGGGTAGCGGGTAGTCGCGATACGGAAGTCAGGAGATCGAATGCTCGCTACTCACTACCCGCTACTCGCTACTTCGAGGTCAGACCTGAAGGTGCTCTTTCACGACGGCGTCGGTGAGCGTGGCGATGGGGCCGGAGACGACCACGACGCCGCGGTCCATGGCGTAGAAGCGGTCGGCGCATTCGCGGCAGAAGTCGACGAACTGCTCGACGAGGAGGATGGCGAGTTTGCCTTCGGCGCGGAGGGTCTTGATGGCGTTTTGAATCTCCTCGCTCGGGTGTTTGTTCTGCTGGACGAAGCCCTCGAGTTTGAGGCGCTTCAACGTGTCGCCGATCTGCTCGATGATGGAGGGCTGGATGCCCTCGGTCGGCTCGTCGAGGATGAGGAGCTTGGGGTTGGTGAGGAGGGCGCGGCCGATGGCGAGCTGCTGCTGCTGGCCGCCGGAGAGGACGCCGCCTTTGCGGCCGAGCATCTCTTTGAGGACCGGGAAGAGGGAGAAGACGCGCTCGAGGGCGGATTTGGCGTCGGCGCCGCGGCGGCCGTGGACGACGAGGCCGACGTGGAGGTTTTCCTCGACGGTGAGGTGGGGAAAGATCTCGCGGCCCTGGGGCACGTAGCCGATGCCGGCGCGCGCGCGGGCGTCCATGGGGAGCTGGTCGATGCGCTGGCCGGCGAGCGTGATGGTGCCGGTGCGGATGGGCAGGACGCCGGTGATCGAGCGGAGGGTGGTGGTCTTGCCGACGCCGTTGCGGCCCATGAGGGCGACGACTTCGCCGGTGTGGATCTCGAGGTCGACGCCGCGGAGGATGCGGGAGCCGCCGATGAAGGTCTCGATGGCGGAAACCTGGAGGAGGGGCGCGCGACCTTCGGGGGAGCGCGCGGCGTTCGGCGCGGAACGCGGGGCGCCCGACGGATCGGAGGCGGTGGCGGTTTGGCTCATGGCGGGTTGCGCAGTGAGAGGGAGAGCGGAACGCGGGCGCGGTGGGTCAGCGGGTGCCGTGTTTGCCGCGGCCGAGGTAGACTTCGCGGACTTTCTGGTCGGCCTGGACCTCGTCGAATTTTCCTTCGCACAGGACGGTGCCCTGGTGGAGGACGGTGACGACGCCGTTGCGCGCGATCTGTTTCACGAAGGCCATGTCGTGTTCGATGACGATGAGGCTGTGTTTGCCGGCGAGGGAGAGGAGGAGTTCGCCGGTGCGGTCGGTCTCGTCGTCGGTCATGCCGGCGGCGGGTTCGTCGACGAGGAGGACCTTGGGTTCCTGGGCGAGGAGCATGCCGATCTCGAGCCACTGCTTCTCGCCGTGGGCGAGGAGGCCGGCCTTCCAGTGGCGTTTGGCGTCGAGGCGGACGGTCTTGAGGATCTCGTCGATGCGGTCGCGTTCGGTGGAGCCGAGGCGATGGAAGAGGGAGGCGAAGACGCCGCGCGGGCCCTTGAGGGAGAGGACGAGATTATCCCAGACGGAGTGTTCGGTGTAGACGGAGGGGGTCTGGAATTTCCGGCCGATGCCGAGGCGGTTGATTTCGTATTCGTTGAGCTCGGTGAGGTCGTAGCTGGAGGCGGGGTCGGTGCCGAAATCGAGTTTGCCCTGGTCGGGTTTGGCGCGGCCGGTGATGAGATCGAAGAAGGTGGATTTGCCGGCGCCGTTGGGGCCGATGACGGTGCGCAGTTCGCCCTCGTAGAGGTAGAAGTTCAGATTCGTGATGGCCTTGAAACCGTCGTAGGTTTTCGAGACGTCTTCGACGCTGAGGAGGGGGTGGGCCATGGGAGGCGCGCGGGGCGCGCAGGTGAAAGTTGAAAGGTGAAAGTTGCGGGCCTGAGTGCGGGAATCGTGCGATCAGGACTTGGCAGGGGCGCTCGCGGGTGGATTTCCGGGTGAGGGCGGGGTGGTGCCGCGGAGTTTTTTCCAGAGGGCCTTGAGCCGCTCGGGGATGCTGACGATGCCGCCGGGGAGGAAGAGCACGACGAGGATGAAGAGGCCGCCGAGGATGATGAGCCAGGCATCGGGGTAGGCGCGGGTGGCCCAGCTCTTGAGGGCGTTGATGCTGACGGCGCCGACGATCGGCCCGAGGAGTGTGCCGCGGCCGCCGACGGCGACCCAGACGATGGCCTCGAGCGATTTGTCGGGCTGCATCTCGCCGGGGTTGAGGATGCCGACCTGCGGGGTGTAGAGCGCGCCGCCGACGGCGGCGATGAGCGCGGCGACGACGAAGATGAAGAGCTTGAAGTGCGCGGTGGCGTAGCCGCTGAAGAGCACGCGGTTCTCGCCGTCGCGGATGGCCTGTTGGACGAGGCCGAATTTGGTGCGGCTGAGCCAGCGGCAGAACAGGTAGACGAAGAGAACGGTGAGCGCGGTGACGATGTAGAGCCAGCGGCCGGTGGCGGGATCGGCGAGGCTGTGGCCGAGGATGAATTTGAAATCGGTGAAGCCGTTGTTGCCGCCGAGCAGGAGATTGTTGCGGAAAAACATGATCGACGCGGCGTAGGTGAGCGCCTGCGTGAGGATCGAGAAATACACGCCCTTGATGCGGGAGCGGAACGCGAGGTAGCCGAAGAGGTAGGCGACGATGCCGGGGACGATGAACACCATCGCGAGCGCGAACGGGAAACTGGAGAACGGCTCCCAGAAGGCGGGCAGGCGCTCCCAGCCGAGGAACACGAGGAAGTCGGGGATCGGCTTCTTGTATTGGCCGAGATCGCCGATCATGCGCATGAGATACATGCCGTGCATGTAGCCTCCGAGGGTGAAGAAGAGCGCCTGGCCGAGGGAGAGCAGGCCGGTGTAGCCCCAGAGCAGGTCGACCGAGATGGCGAGGAGGGCGTAGCAGAGATATTTGCCCCAGACGCCGATGGTGAAATTGGAGATGACGCCCTGGGCGTGCAGGAGCGGCACGACGACGATCAGCAGGAACGCGATGACCGCGACGGCGATGAGTTCGAAACGGCGGATTTTTTCGGCGCTCATGCGTGCGGGTTCCGGATGGAAATTGAACCACGGATGGACGTGGATGCACACCGATGCACAAGGCCGGACGGCGGCCGCTCGAAACGGGGAAAAGGGGGCAGCGATTCGGTCGGATCGAATCCGTGTTTATCCGTGTTCATCCGTGGTTCCTCAGTCCTCGAGGTTGCGGCTGCGGGTGACGAAGAGGCCGGCGGGTTTCCATTGCAGGAAGAGAATGATGCCGGCGAGGACGAGGATCTTGCCGAAGACGGCGGCGTCCTGGGCGAGATTCTGGAGGAAGCCGCCGATGCCGGGCACCCAGGCCATGCCCGGAGCGATGTGCGGCAGGTATTGCTGCAGCACCTGATCGATGCCGCCGATGCCGAAGGCGCTGAGGATGGTGCCGCCGATCGAGCCGACGCCACCGACGACCACGACCATGAACGAGTCGATGATGTAGCCCTGGCCGAGCGAGGGGCCGACGTTGCCGATCTGCGAGAGAAACGCGCCGGCGAGACCGGCGAGGCCGGAGCCGAGGCCGAAGGTGAGCATGTTCACGCGCTCGGTGCGGACGCCCATGCAGGAGGCCATGGTGCGGTTCTGCATCGAGGCGCGGATGAGCAGGCCGAGGGAGGTCTTCGTGAGCACGAGCCACATGCCGAAGACGATCAGCAGGGCGAAGCCGCAGACGAAGACGCGGTTCCAGCCGAAGATGATGTCGTTCACGGTCCAGTTGCCGCTGAGGTAGGTGGGGCTGGAGACCTGGACGTTGTTGGCGCCGAACATGAGGCGCAGGCACTGCTGGAGCACGAGCGAGACGCCCCACGTGGCGAGCAGACTTTCGAGCGGGCGGCGGTAGAGGAATTGAATGACGCTGCGTTCAAGCGCGATGCCGACGAGCGCGGCGGCGATGAAACTGCACGGCAGGGCGACGATGAAATACCACTGGTAGGCGGAGCCGGAGAGATTCAGGCCGAAGATCGGCAGACTGAGGCCGAAGAACGGAATCGTGAGGCCGGCGCCGAAAATGTTCTGCACGAGATATGTCGTGTAGGCGCCGACGGCGATCATCTCGCCGTGCGCCATGTTGATCACGCGCATGAGGCCGAACGTGATCGCGAGGCCGAGGGCGGCGACGAGGAGGATGCTGCCGAGGCTGACGCCGCGGAAGAGGGTGCCGAGGAAATCCACGACCGAGCGATGGCCTTCGACGGCGCGCACGGCGCTGCGGGCGGCCTCGGCCACGGCGGTGTTTTTCGCGGCGGTGGCTTCCTTCAGGGTGCGGTTGAGGAAGTCGGAGCTCGCGAGCGATTTCAGTTCCTTGAGTTCGGCGAGGGCGGTGAGTTTCACCTCGTCCTTGGGGTCCTTGAGTTGGACGAGGGCGATGGATTCGCGGAGGGCACGCTGCACGCCGGGATCGGGTTCCATCTTCAGCCGGGCCTGGAGGGCGGGGAGCTTTTCGGCGTCCTGCCCGAGGCCGATGGTGAGGATGGCCTTGGTGCGCTTGGCGACGTCGGGATTCACGATGTCCGCGAGGTCGAGCACGGCCTTCATGGCGCGGCGGAGGTTGTTGTTGTGCTCGACGGCGGCGAGATCGGAGCCGACGAGTTTGAGGGGTTTGCCGGCGGCGTCGGTGAGCGGTTTGCCGGTGTCGACGCGGAGGGCGTCCTGGGCGTCGTTGTCACCCTTGGGGCCGACGAGCTGGACGGGAATTTTCGTGGTCTCGTTGGGCGCGTAGAGAAAGAGCTGGTCGCTGCGCCACGCGGTGAGGAGCGGGGCGATGGCCTCGTCGCCGTTGCCGGCGAGCGTGCCGATGAGTTCGCGTTTCACGCTGTCGTCCTCGGCGAGGATGGCCTTCACGATCGTGTCGCGCGCGCCGGGCGCGGCGGCCTCGGCGAGCGGCAGGAGGCCGCAGGCGAAGATGAACAGAATTATGCGTGAGAGGGGTTTCACGAGCGAGCGGCTCATTGCAGGAAGTCTGCCAAGCACCGTGCGAAGCGCGTCGAGTTTTGAGGCATAAAGCAGGCGGTGCGGCGGGAAAGTTGAGGGCGGCAGTCGGCGGGCGCGGAAGGCGGGCCAAAAAAAAGGCGGACTCGAGGACGAGTCCGCCTGGGGAGTGGAGAGAGGGGAATTACTCGCTCTTGGCGGCGCCCTTGGCCTGGAACTTACCCTTCAGCCAGGGCTCGCCGTAGACGTTCTTGAATTCCTTCAGGATCTTGAACTGACCGTCGGCCTTGGTCTCGCCGATGAACACGTTCTTGGTGAGGTGCATGTTCTTCTGCGTGGTGACCTTGCCGCCGGGACCGTCGAACGAGATGCCGGACTGCCACGCGGCGCGGACCTTATCGACATCGAAGCTGCCGGCCTTCTCGACCGCGGCCTTCCAGAGGTAAACACCGACGTAGGAGAGGACCATGGGCGAGCAGGTGACGCGGTTTTCCTTCACGATGCCGGGGACGGTGCTCTTCTTCAGCCAGGCTTGGAAGTCGCCGACGAACTTCTTGTTGGCGGGCGAGTTGATCGACTGGAAGTAGGTCCAGCAGCCGAGCTGACCGACGAGCTTGTCGGCGGGCAGGCCGCGGAATTCGTCTTCGGAGATCGAGAACGAAACGACCGGGCAGGTCTCGGCGGTGAGGCCGGACGCGGCGTATTCCTTGAAGAAGGGAACGTTGGTGTCGCCGTTCAGCGTGCTGATGACGGCGGCGCCGCCGCCGGCGGCGAACTGCTTAATCTCGGCGACGATCTGCTGGTAGTCGGTGTGGCCGAAGGGCGTGTATTTGCCGGCGGAGATGATCTTGCCGGAGCCGTCCTTGCGGAAGCCACCGCCGATGTTCTCGATCGGCACGCCCTTGGAGAGGAGATACTCGAGGAGGACGAGGTTGGTGGTCTGCGGGTAGACGTAGTCGGAGCCGAGCAGGTAGAATTTCTTGTAGCCCTGCTGGATCAGATAGTCGACGGCAGGCGTAGCCTGCTGGTTCACGGCCTCGGCGGTGTAGGCGACGTTCTTGGACTCCTCTTCGCCCTCGTATTGGACGGGGTAGAAGAGCAGGCCGTTGTTCTTTTCGTAGACCGGGAGGACGGATTTGCGCGAGACGGAGGTCCAGCAGCCGAAGGTCACGGCGACCTTGTCCTGTTCGAGGAGCTGCTTGGCCTTTTCGGCGAAGAGCGGCCAGTTGGAGGCGCCGTCGACGACGACGGGCTGGATCTTTTTACCGAGGACGCCGCCCTTGGCGTTGATCTCGTCGAAGGTGAAGAGCAGCACGTCGCGGAGGGACGTCTCGCTGATCGCCATCGTGCCGGACAGCGAGTGGAGGACGCCGACCTTGACGGTGTCAGCGGCGCTCGCGGTGGAGGCGAGCGAGGCACCGAGGGCGAATGCGCCGGCGCCGAGGAGGTTGGTGAGTTTCTTCATGGTGTGAGACAGGGGACTGAAAAGGACAAGGCAGTGGCCTTGGTGGCCGCAGAGCGGCCGGGAAACACGGGGCGGGGGGGGAAAGAGAGGGAAGGTAGGGCGGACGAGTGTGGGCTCGTCGTCCGGCCGGCGCCGTGCGGGCGGCGCGCCCGGGCAGATCGTCGTGACGTGGACGCGCCCTACCTTCGTTTCAGTGGGAAACGGGCGTGGGTCAGCTTACCACTTCAGCACGGCCTGCACGCCGTAGAAGTTGTATTTGCCCCAGGTGTCGCCATCGGCGATCGAGAGCTCGGCGCGAACCGCGAGGTTCGGAGTGACGGTCCAGGTGGGCGCGATGGTCCACTTGGTGTCGTCGCCGCCGCCGTCGGCCTTGTAGCCGCTGACGCGGAAGGCGGTGGAGAATTCCTTGCTGACGGACCAGTTGAGGAAGGCGAGCCAGCCCTTGCCCACATCGTCCTGGATGTCGAACTCACCGGCGAGGGTGACGGTGTCGCTCAGCTTGTATTCGGCCCAGAGGTCGAAGATGAAGAGCTTGTTGGCGGCCTTGTGTGTATCCTCGGAGGCGATACCGGCGAAGATCGTCAGCTTGTCGATGCTGGTGAGCTTCACGTAGGCCTCGATGCCGAGGTCGTCGGAGAACTCGCGGTCGCCCTCGAAGAAGCCCTTGGCGCCGCCGAAGACGGAGTCGCTGATCGAGACGCCGGCGGAGAACTCCTTGGTGCCGTAGTCGAGCTTCACGCCGCTGTGATAGGCGGGGACGGCGAAGATCGTGTAGGCGTAGGTGAGCTGGGTCATGTTGGGCGCGTCGAACGCCTCATAACCGAGGTAGCTCAGGTATTTGCCGCCGGTGATGGTGAAGCCGCTGCCGGCATCGAAGGTCGCGTAGGCATCGAGCAGGCCGGCCTCGTTGGTGGAACCGGCGGCGGGCAGATAGAGGATGCTGCCGTAGGCGCTCACGGGACCGGACTTGCCGAGGACGCCGAGCTTCACGGCGTCGGTGTTGCCGAAGAGCGTGCCGTTCTTGAAGAAGGTCTCGTTGCGCTTGCCCGTGTCCGGATCGGTCGTGGTCCAAGATCCGGCGGCGTAGCCGTTCACGGAGAAATTGTCGTTCACCTTGACGTCGGCGAACGCCGTGAGCGTAGCGGCGAGCGAGACGGTCGCCGCGAGTTTGAAGCGTGTATTCATGTGCTTGGAGGAGGGTTTGATGTAGTTCGGAACACTGAGCGCGTCCCGGGGGAGCAATTAGCAGGGACCTTGCCAAGGCCGATTGGTCGCTCTGGAGTTATGACGCGAGGCTGGATAGTCCCGGGACTTGCAGCAGGTGATTCCGCTCACATGCTGCGCGCGTTCCGACGGGGTGGAGCGTCGAGTTACGGACTACTTTCTCCTCTGAAAACCGGCGTCCGAGGGTGCATCCCGAGCGCGAGCGCCGGGAGAAGTCTCAAATGCATAACTTTCATTGAAAAATAAATCGTCATTAAAAATCCCCATGTTTCGTCGATGGGCTTGGTTGGCCGTGGGCGGGTTCGTGGGCGGGTTGGGCACGGAGGCTCGCGCCGCGGTGGCGCCGTGGGCGTGGACGGTGACCCCGGCGGTTGTGTCCCATTACATGTTCCGGGGGACGCAGTTGGGCGGGCCTTCCTTTCAACCTACGGTGGAAGTGACGCGGGGAGAGTTTTCGGGCGGCGTCTGGGCGAGCGTGCCGTTGGACAACACGGTGCCGGGAGTTTCGGATCCGGAGTATGATGTGTTTGGGAGTTACACGTGGGCGGTGAACGACACGTGGTCGATCGTTGCCGGCGCCACCTGGTATGTGATGCCGCGCGCGGATCGGGCGGCCGGTCTTTACCGGCAGACGCTGGAGGGAAACCTCGGCATCAATGTGACGTGGGCGGGGGTGCGGTTCACGCCGAAGATTTATTTCGACACCGTGCTCGAGGCGGCGACCGCTGAAATCACGGCGGCGTATGCGTTGCCGTTGCAGCGGCTCGGGACGGAACTGGTGTTCACGGGCACGGTGGGGACGTTCAAGGCCGACAACGCGGCGGAGAACGCGAATCCGGCGGTGCGCAACTGGGGCGACTACTGGTCGGCCGGCGTCTCGCTGCCGTTCCAGGTGACGGCCAACGGCCGGGTGATCGCGGGCTTCGCGTATCACCAAGGCTATGACAACTACACGCAGCAGGGTGGTGCGCCCCGGCAGCCCAACCGGTCCGCGATGGGTCGAGGGGTGGTGAGTCTGGCCTACGCTCTGAGCTTCTGAGGAGAGCGGCCCAGTCGGGCCCGGGCCGGCGCGGTTTCTGGCGGTGCCGCGGCAAAATCGCACTGGATTCCCGTGCTCCGGTGACTGACTGTGGCCGGCTATGAAAGTCGGTATCGTCGGTGCGTCCGGTTATTCGGGTGAAGTGCTGGTGAAGCTCCTGCTCGCGCATCCGCGCGTGCAGCTGGCGGCGGTGACGTCGCGCACGCATGCGGGAAAGCCGCTCGCGGCGGTGATCCCGGCGGTGCGTGGGGCGGACAAGGGGCTGAAGTTCAGCGATTCCGATCCCGCCGCGCTGGCCGCGAGCGACATCGATCTGTTCTTTCTCGCGCTGCCCCATGGTGCCGCGGCGACCTACGCCAAGACGCTCGTGCCGGCGGGCAAGCGGGTGATCGATCTCAGCGCCGACTTCCGGATCGCGGATCTGGCGACCTACCAGCGTTACTACGGGGAACACCACGCGCCGGAGCTTTTGCCCGCGGCGCGTTTTGTCCTGCCGGAGCTCACTGCGCCGGCGTGGAAGACGGAAGCGAAGCTCGTGGCGGCGCCCGGTTGTTATCCGACGAGCATCCTCGTGCCGCTCGTGCCGCTGCTGCGCGCCAACGTCATCACGCGCGAGCACATCGTGGTGAACTCCTACAGCGGGGTGAGCGGGGCGGGCAAGAAAGCGGAGGAGACCTATCTGTTCTGCGAGCGGGCCGAGAGCATCAAGGCCTACGGGCTGGTGAAACACCGGCACCTCGCGGAGGTGGAGGAGCAGCTGGCGCTGCACACGGGCGGGAAGACGATCATCCAGTTCAACCCGCATCTCGCGCCGATGCGGCGCGGCATCGCGACGACGATCACGGTCCCGGCATCGCCGGGCGGCACGATCGAGCAGCTCTATGCGGCATGGAAGCAGGCGTATGCCGGCCGGCCGTTCGTGCAGGTGCTGGCGAGCGGCGAGACGCCGGACACGGCGCACGTCGTCGGCACCAATCGCGTCGATATGTCCGCGGTGCACGATCCGCGCACCGGCAACTTCGTCATCACGGTCGCGGAGGACAATCTGGTGAAGGGCGCCAGCGGCCAGGCCGTCCAGATCATGAATCTCTGGTGCGGCTTCGAGGAGACGGCGGGGCTGGGTTGACGAAACCGGAACGCGGAGACGCGGAGAGACGGAGAGACCTTGGGTGGTCGAGGCCGAGTCAATGGCTTTCCGGCCTCCTCTTTCCGGTATCCGGTTTCCGGATTCCGGTCTCCGCCGGTGCGCTCAGCTGCGGTAGTCGGCGTTTTCGCTGACGTATTCGTGCGTCAGGTCGCCGCCAAGCACGGTGGCGGCGGCGGCGCCGTTGCCGATGTCGATCTCGAGTTCGACGCAGCGCTCGTGCGGCGGGAAGTCGATCGGCGGGGCGAAGACGCCGTTCTCGGCGGGCACGCTCGGGTAGAGTTCCGCGGCGCGGAGATGCGCGACGAGCGCGGTCTCTTTCTCCGGGTTCAGCTGGAACACGCCGTCGGCGAAGATCTCCACGCCGCCGAGCCGCGCGGTGAGTTTCGAGAGGTTGGTGCCGGCGGCGTGGGCGCCGACGTATTTGCCGATGGCCTGGATGAGGCGGCCGACGTTCGGGTCGTTGCCGGCGACGGCGCACTTGAAGAGGGGGCCGTTGACGACCGCCTTGCCGAGCTGACGCGCGAGGCCGAGGCTGGCGGCGTTGCGGACGGTGACGCGGATCACGTGGCGGACGCCTTCGCCGTTGCGCACGACGTCCTCCGCGAGGTCGCGGCAGACCTGGTGCAGCGCGCGCTCGAAGGCGCCCCAGTCGGTGAACGGCACGCGGCCCGACGAAAGGGCGACGACCGTGTCGGAGGTGCTGGTGTCGCTGTCGATGCTGATGGCGTTGAAGCTCGCGTCGACGGCGCGGGAGAGCATCTGGCGCAGCTCGGCGCGCGGCACGGCGATGTCGGTGAGAATGTAGACGAGCATCGTCGCCATGTTGGGCTCGATCATGCCGGCGCCCTTGGCGATGCCCACGATGCTGCCGCCGCCCACGGTGGCGCGGCGGATCTTGGGGTAGAGGTCCGTGGTCACGATGCCCTCGGCGGCGGGCAGGATCGACTCGGCGGTCAGCGCCGCGACGGCCTGCGGGAGCGCGCCGAGGATCGATGCTTCCGGCAGGGACCAGCCGATGACGCCGGTGGAACTCGGGATGACCTGGCCCGCGGCGAGGCCGAGCTGCGGGGCGAGGGCGCCGCAGATGCGCTCCGTGGTCTCGACGCCGCCGGGGGCGCACACGTTGGAGATCTTGTTGTTGATGAGGATCGCGCCGACGGACTTTTCCGCGAGGCGGCGGCGGCCGACGATGATGGGCGCGCCGGGAAAGGCGTTGCGCGTGAACATGGCGGCGAAGTCCGCCGTCGGCCGGTCGAGCACGATGAGCGTGAGCGTCATCTTGGCCGGCTTCGGCGCTTCCCGCGGCACGAAGTCGAAGCGCGTGGTGCCGACGCGGAAACCCGCGGGCAGGGCCGCCTGCGCGGCGAGCCAGGCACGATGTGCGGCGCGATTTTCGAAGGAGAGATTGGTGCTCGGCACGGCGGAGTTGTTGGGTCGCGATGGGATGGAGTGAAGAAGATTCTGCGGCGACACGGCGTGTGCGTGATCCGCCGGCGCGCGCGAAAAATTTTATGGAAATGCGCGCCTGCTGTGGCTTATTGCGTTCTTTTCCTCGCACCCGTGACCGCTCTTTTCCGCTCCCTCCACCTTTCCGCGGCGCTGTGCCGCGCGCTCTGACCATGCCGACCAACGTCACAGAGATCACTGCCAAGGCAAAGGTGCTGCTGGAGGCGCTGCCCTACATCCAGGACTTCCGCGGCTCGACCTTCGTGGTCAAATACGGCGGCAGTTTCATGGACGATCCCGATCCGGTGGTGCGCACGCGCGTGGCCTACGACCTCGCGTTTCTCGCCGCGGTGGGCATCAACGTCGTGGTCGTGCACGGGGGCGGCAAAGCGATCACCAAGGCGATGGAGGGCTCCGGCCTGAAGGCGAACTTCGTGAACGGCCTGCGCGTGACCGACGAGGCGACGATCAACGTCGTGAAGAAGACGCTCGACGAGGTCGTGAACAAGGAAGTCTGCGACGCGGTGGCGACGGCCAAAGGCAAGCCGAAGGGCCTGCCGGGCGACACGGTGCTCGTGTGCCAGAAGCTCACCGTCGACGACAACGGCAACCCGGTCGATCTCGGCTTTGTGGGCGATGTCACCGAAGTGAAGGTGAAGCTGATCAAAAAGGAGATCGGCGAAGGCTTCATCCCGATCATCTCGCCCGTGGCCGAAGGTTACGACGGCAAGCCCTACAACGTGAACGCCGATCTCGCGGCGGGCCGTGTCGCCAGTGCGCTGCGGGCGCGCCGGCTGGTCTACATGAGCGACGTGCCCGGACTGCTCTCGAATCCCGCGGATCCGAACTCGCTGATCTCGACGCTCCGCACCTCGCAGGTCGACGACCTGAAAAAGAAGGGTGTGATCGACAAAGGCATGCGACCGAAGGTGCAGAGCGCGGTGCGGGCTCTCGAGGAAGGCGTGCAGCGCGTGCATTTCATCGACGGCCGGCTCCCGCATTCCCTGCTGCTCGAGATTTTCACCGACAAGGGTATCGGCACCGAGATCGTGCATTGAGCGCGGGAAACGGCGGCAGGCGGATGCGTGACGACGGTTCCGCCGGCCGCGGGAGGCCGGGTTCCCGAGCTCGAAGTGTGCAGGACTAATTTGCACGACAGCGTATCGCCCGCCCGCGGCGAAGTTCTCGCCGGCCGCGGTTCCGGCGTGCTCAATCCGCTTTTCGAAATCATCCATCTGCCATGACGAGTCCCTCCATCGTTCGCACCAGCACGGCCGAACTCTACGACGCGCATGTTCTCAAGAACTATGCGCGCGCTCCGCTGACGTTGGTGCGCGGCCGCGGCACGCAGGTCTGGGATGACGCGGGCAAGGTGTATCTCGACTTCACTTCCGGCATCGCGGTCAGCGCGCTGGGGCACTGCCACCCGCACTGGGTGGCCAACGTCCAGCGGCAGGCGGCCGAGTTGATCCATGTCAGCAACCTGTTCCGCAATCCGCAGCAGGGGGAACTCGCGCGGCGGATCGTCAGCTACGCCGGGCCGGGCCGCGTTTTCTTCTGCAACAGCGGCGCCGAGGCCAACGAGGTGCTCATCAAGCTCGGGCGGCTCCATGGTATGCAGAAGGCGGGCGGCGAAGAGGCGAAGTGCTACAAGATCATCTGTGCGAAGAATGCGTTTCACGGCCGGACCTTCGGCGGGATGAGCGCGACGCCGCAGGAGAAAATCCAGAAGGGCTTCCGTCCGATGGTGCCGGGCTTCGCGTTCGGCGAGATCAACAACCTCGCGAGTTTCGAGGCGCTGATCGACGCGCAGACGTGCGCGATCTTCGTCGAGACGATCCAGGGCGAGAGCGGCATCAATCCGTGCACGCCGGAGTTCCTGCGCGGGCTGCGGCAGCTGTGCGACAAACACAACCTGCTCCTCCTGCTCGACGAGGTGCAGTGCGGTGTGGGCCGGACGGGCCGGTTCTACTCCTTCGAGCATCATGGTGTGACCCCGGACGCGATCGGCATGGCGAAGGGCATCGCGGGTGGTTTTCCCATGGGCGCGATGTGGGTCCGGGACCGCTACGCGGAGCTGTTTCACCCGGGCAATCACGGCACGACCTTCGGCGGCACGCCGCTCGCGTGCGCCGCGGCACTCGCAGTGCTCGATGTCATCGAGCGTGAGAAGCTGATCGAGAAAGTCCGGGTGCAGAGCGGCCCGTGGCATGAGGCCCTGCGCGGACTCGTGCGGGAGTTTCCCAAGCACGTCGCCGAAGTGCGGGGCCTCGGCTATCTCGTGGGCGTGCAGATGACGGGCGATCCCGGTCCCTACATCGCGGCCCTGCGCGAGCAAGGGCTGCTGGTCCCGAGCGCCGGCAACAACGTCATCCGGCTGCTGCCGCCCCTGACCGCGACGGCGGACGAGCTGGCGGAATCGGTGCGCCTCTTCCGGGCCGTGCTGACGGCCAAGGCCTGAGCCTGGTTTTTTCGCTCGTGGGCGCGGCGCGTGCTGCCTAGAGGGTTTTGTTTTTCATGAAGCACTTCCTCAAAGAAACCGACTTCACGCGGTCCGAACTGCCCCGGCTGTTCGCGTCGGCGCGGGAGCTGAAGCGGAAGCGCGGCAGCAAGTCGGCGCCGAAGCCCTTGGCCGGCCAGACGTGGGCGCTGATCTTCTCGAAGTCTTCGACGCGGACGCGCGTGTCTTTCGAAGTCGGCATCCATGAGCTGGGCGGAAATCCGCTTTTCCTGAACAAGAATGACATCCAGATGGGGCGCGGGGAGACGATCGAGGACACCGCGCGGGTGTTGTCGCGTTTCGTGCACGGGCTGGTGGTGAGGACTTTCGACCACCGCGATGTGGAGCGGCTCGCCGCGGCCGGCACGGTGCCGGTGATCAACGCCCTCACGGATTTTCTGCATCCCTGCCAGATCTACACCGATGCGTTCACGATGATGGAGCGCTGGGCAAAGGGCACGACGGGCAAGGCGCTGTTCGATTCGCTGCGGGGGCGGAAGATCGCGTTCCTCGGCGACACGGCCTGCAACATGGCGAACTCGTGGATCCTCGGCGCGAATCTTTTCGGCATGAAGATCTCGCTCGCGGGACCGAAGGGATTTGCCCCGGGCGCGGAGCTCGATGCGGCGCTGGTGCAGGAAGGCTTCGAGCCGAAGCGGGCCTATCAGTTCACAACGGATCCGATGGAAGCCGTGCGCGGTGCGGACGTCGTCTACACCGATGTGTGGGTGAGCATGGGCAAGGAAGAGGAGACCAAGGCGCGCATCGCGCAGATGTCGCCGTATGCGGTGACCGGCAAAGTCTTTGCCGCCGCGAAGCCCGATGCGCTCTTCATGCACTGCCTGCCGGCCCATGCGGGTGAAGAGGTCACGCAGGAGGTTTTGGACAACCCGCGCTCGATCATCTTCGACCAGGCGGAGAACCGGCTGCACATGCAGAAGGCGGTTCTCGTCGCCCTCGAGGCGTCCCGCCGGCGGCGCTGAGCCAGCGCGGCTGAAGTTTGGGGCGGGCCGGGTCCGGCCCGCCGATCTCACCGTGTCCCGCTCTCAGTTCTCGAGGATGTAGGTGTAGCGCGTGTCGAACTTCTGAAAGAGGCCGGTCGCGAGATTGCCGTCGTCGATCTTGGCGTCGATGTCGCGCATATCGGCATCGGTGGCGGTGACCGACACGGTGGAGACACCCGCGGCGACGTTGATGTTGCGGTCCCAATTCCAGCGGCCGCCGACGGAATTGCGGGCTGTCCAGACGCGGCCGACTTCTCCGTTCATGCCGACCGGGACCACGCCGGCGCCGGCGTTGGGCGGCCATTCGCCGTTCTCGAGCGAGTAATTTTCGAATGCCGTCACAAACGTCCTGAGATCGGAGATGAAGCGGTTGTTCCGGGCGCTCTGCCGCACCCGGTTGAAGGCGGGCAGGGCCATCGCGGCCAGCAGGCCGATGATGATCACCGCAATCATGATCTCGACGAGGGTGAAGCCCCGGCGGGAAGACGGATGCGGGACGAGGCGGCGCGAGATCATTTGGGGGAGGCTGGTGGTTATCCTGTGCACGAAACCGGGGACGGGGGCAATCATCGGTTGCGGGCATCGCGGGACAACGCCGGCGAGGTAAACGGCCGATGAAGATGGGAATGCGTAGCGCTGCGGAGACGTTGCGTGTTTCCCCGCACTGGCGGGGCGCGGCGATTTTCCTTTTGCGCGCCGCGCCGCGGGCTCCACACACTCGCCGTTCATCCATGAAAATCGTCCTCGCCTACTCGGGCGGACTCGACACGTCCGTCATCGTCAAGTGGCTCCGCGAAACCTACGACGCGGAGATCGTCACCTTCGCCGCCGACATCGGCCAGGAGGAGGAGCTGCGCGGTCTGCCGGAGAAGGCGAAGAAGACCGGGGCCTCGAAGCACTACACGCTGGATCTCACGGAGGAATTTGCGCGCGACTTCATCTATCCGATGATCCGCGCCAACGCGGTCTACGAGGGCCAGTATTATCTCGGCACCTCGATCGCGCGTCCGCTCATCGCCAAGGCGCAGGTGGATATCGCGCGTAAGGAAAAGGCGGATACGGTGGCGCACGGTGCGACCGGCAAGGGCAACGACCAGTGCCGTTTCGAGCTGACCTACATGGCGCTCAATCCGCGGCTCGCGATCCTGGCCCCGTGGAAGATCGAGAAGTTCCGCGACCTGTTCCCCGGCCGCGCGGAGATGATCGCGTATTGCGCGGAGCACAAGATCCCGGTCGAGGCCTCGCTGAAGAAGCCGTATTCGATGGATCGGAACCTCCTGCACATCTCCTACGAGGCGGGCATCCTGGAGGATCCGTGGTTCGACCCGACGACGCCGGAGAACAAGGGGATGTTCAAACTCTCGGTCTCGCCCGAAGAGGCGCCGGACAAGCCCGAATACGTCGAGCTGGAATTCGAGAAGGGCAACTGCGTCGCGGTGAACGGCAAGCGGCTCACGCCCGCGGGCGTGCTGAAGGTGCTGAACAAGCTCGGCGGCAAGCACGGCATCGGCCGCGTGGACCTCGTCGAGAACCGTTTCGTGGGCATGAAGTCCCGCGGCGTTTACGAAACTCCGGGCGGCACGATCCTGATGCAGGGCCACCGCCAGGTGGAGTCGCTGACGATGGACCGCGAGGTCATGCACCTGCGCGACTCGCTGATCCCGAAGTATGCGGAGCTGGTCTACTACGGGTTCTGGTTCGCCCCCGAGCGTGAGGCGCTGCAGGCGCTGGTCGACGAGAGTCAGCGCTATGTGAGCGGCACCGTCCGGCTGAAGCTCTACAAGGGCAACATCATCACCTGCGGCCGGAAATCGAAGTATTCGCTCTACGACATGAACATCGCGTCGATGGAGGGCGTGAAGAGCTGGTATAACCAAAGCGACGCGACGGGTTTCATCCGGCTGAACGGCCTGCGGCTCCGCGCGCGCAACATCGCGCAGGGCGGACCGAAGGTCTGAGCCGGACGTTGCGGCCCGCCCGCCCGCCTTCGCTCCGATGCCCGGTTGGTCCCGCTTTCTGCCGCCCCGTCTGCTCGCGGGGTTTGCCTGGGCGGCGGTGGTCGCGGGAGCGGCACCCGCTCCCGCGGTGCCGGCGGGAGGCCAGGATTGGCCCCAATGGCGCGGCGCGCAGCGGGACGGGATCTGGCGGGAGACCGGGATCGTGGAGCGGTTCCCCGGGACGCCGCTGCCGCGGCGCTGGGCCGTGCCGGTGGGCGCGGGCTACAGCGGGCCCACGGTCGCGGCGGGCCGGGTTTTCCTCACCGACTACGACAAAGCCACGTCGACGGAGCGCGTGCGGTGCTTCGACTGGCGCACCGGGACCCCGTTGTGGACGGTCGCGTATCCCTGTTCGTATTCGGATTTCACCTACGAGGCGGGGCCGCGGGCGGCGGTCACGGTGTGGGACGGCCTGGCGTATGCGCTGGGCGCGGCCGGGCATCTCCACTGCATCGAGGCGGCGACGGGAGCGATCCTCTGGCGGCGGGACCTGCGGGCCGACTACCGGATCCGCATGCCGCGGTGGGGTCTGGCGGCGCATCCGCTGGTCGAGGGTGACCTCGTCATCACGCAGATCGGCGGGGAAGGGGATGCGTGCGTCGTGGCCTTGGACCGGCGGACGGGCGCCGAACGGTGGAAGGCGTTTCCGGACGAGGCTTCCTATGCGCCGCCGATCGCGATCGAGCAGGCCGGGCGCAGGCTGGTGGTGATGGCGCTCGGCTACCGGCTGGTCGCGTTCGAGCCGGCGGACGGCACGGTGCGCTGGACGCACGAGCAGCCGAAGGGCAGCTGGCCGATCGCGATTCCCGCCCCGGCGGTGCAGGGCGACCTGATGTTCTTCGCCTCGGCGCATGCCGGGTCGCATCTCTACCGGCTTGCGGCGGATCGGACCGAAGTGGAGGTCGTGTGGTCGCGTGGCCGCCGGCCGCGCACGGACGACACGCTCGCGCCGGTGATACCCGATCCGCTGTTGATGAACGGCCTCGTGGTCGGGGTGCAGACCGACGGCGAGCTGCGGTGTCTCGACCTTATGACGGGCCGGCGGCATTGGGAGACGGTCGAGCCGATGCCGAAGGCGTGGCACGCGACCCTGCATCTCGTTCGGGCGGGAGAGACGGGCGATCGCGCGTGGCTCTTCACCGAACAGGGCAACCTGATCCTCGCGCAGCTGACGGCGGCGGGATACCACGAGCTGGCGCGGGCGCAGGTCCTGGAGCCGACGGCCGAGCAGGGGCCGCGCGGGCGGTCGGTGACATGGGCGCATCCGGCGTTTGCCTACCGGCATATTTTCGCGCGCAGCGATCGCGAACTGGTGTGCGTCGATCTTTCGGCGGGGCGGGACTGACCGCGCAAGGAGCGGAGCCGACGGAAAACAAAAAAGCCCGCCCCGGTCGGAGGCGGGCTGGAGGGGAGGCGCGGGGCGATCAGGGCAGTTCGTAGAGTTCGACGAGGACGACACCGGTGGTGCCCCCGGTCACCTGGGCGGTGTAGCCGCCGGGTTGCAGCGTGGTGACGATGACGGCGTCGCGCGAGTTGGCGGGGAAGGCGAAGGCGCCGACGGAATTCTGGTCCGCGAGGGTGCCCGCGGCCCAGTCGTCGTTTTCGGTGAGTTTGGTCTGGCCCTGGAAGAGCTCGAGTTTCGGGTTGGGCATGGTGCCGGAGAGGCCGAAGGCGGCGAGGGCGGGGCCGCTGGCGCGGACGAGGACGCGGCGCGGGCCGTTGCCGGAGAGGCTGAAGCCGACGATGAGGGTATCGCCGCCGGTGCCGCCGAAGGTGCGCGCGGAGAGGTTGGTGAAGCGCGCGGACGAGGGGTTCATGTTCGCGCCCGGGGTGGCGTCGTAGAGCTCGATGAGGCCCGTGCCGGTGGCGCCGCCCTTGCCGGTGAGCTGGATGCTGTAGCCGCCGGCGGCGATGCCGGTGCCGTTGATCGCGGCGTCGCGCGAGCTGGCGGGGAGAGGAAACGCGCCGACGGCGGCGCTGGTGGTGGTGACGCCGGCGTCGTTGGCCCAGTCGTCGTTGCTGACGACGGTGGTGGTGCCGCGGAGGACGGTGAGGACAGGATCGGCGAGGGCGTCGCCGACGCCGAACGGCGTGAGGGCGGGCCCGACGCCGCGGATGAGGGCGGACTTGGACGCGGTGGCGTTGCCGCCGACGGTGACGCCGACGATGAGGGTGGAGTCGCCGGAGCCGGCGCGGGCGCGGACGGAGACGTTGCTCAGGTAGGAGAATGTGGTGGCGCCGCCGGTCGTGCCACTGCCGCCGGTCGAACCACCGCCGGTGGAGCCGCCACCGGTGCCGCCCGTGCCGCCGCCCGTGGAGCCGCCGCCGGGGCCGCTGCCGGTGGCGGTGTCGGAGGCGGTGAAGAGCTGGGTGGCGTTGTTACCCACGAGCCAGAGGCCGTTGGCGAAGAAGGCGAAGTTGTGGTTGGCGAAGTTGCCGCTGCCGAACTGCTGGGTGGTCCAGGTGGTGAGCGCGCCGGTGGTGTGGAACACGTAGGGCGAGGCGGTGAAGTTGTTCAGGTTCTGCGAGGAGCCGGCGACCATGACGCGGGCGCCGGTGGTGGCGGCGCCGGCGGCGCCGAGTGCGGAGAGCGAGATGCTGGCGGGCGCGGCAGGGCTGGCGCGGCCGAGCGCGGTCCACGTCGCGCCGTCGGGGCTCGTGTAGAGACGCGCGGCGCCGCCGTCGGCTTGGACCGCGGCGATGAACTCGCCGCCGGCGTAGGCGAGGCCGAGGACGAAGTTGATGCTGATCGTCTGGGGAAGCGTGACGGTGGTCCACGTCGCGCCGTTGGTGCTGCGGTAGACCTGGCCGCCGACCTGTGTGGCGGCGACGAAGACTCCGCCGCCGGCGACGAGGTGATTCACGCGGGCGTCGGCGCCGCCGAGATTGGTGCGGGTCCAGGCGATCGCGTCGGGGCTGTAGGCGACGTTGGAGCCCGCGGGGGAGTTGGAGGCGAGGCCGCCGGCGACGTAGAGGTTGCCGGAGCCGACGGTGGTGTGGGCGACCTTCCAGAGGGTGCCGGCGCCGGTGGTGCGGGCGGTCCAGGTGGTGCCGTCGGGGCTGGTGAGGATGTTCTGGGTATTGCCGGAGTCGCTGCCGTTGCGTTCGCAGGGCACGACCCAGAGGCCGCCGCCGAAAGCGATACCGCGGACGACGGGTGCCGTGGGCAGGTTGGTGACGGTCCAGGAGACGCCGTCGGCCGAGGTGGCGACCTGCGACTGGAACGTGCCGGCGGTGGTGCCGGAGCCGTAGGCGGTGACGGCGTATCGGCCGTTCCCATACGCCGCGGCGGTGTATTGGAGACCGGCGGCGACGCCGGTGTTGCGTTGCGTCCAGGTGAGGTCCTGGGCGTGGAGCGTGGCGCTCGCGCAGGCGAGGCCGAGGAGGGTGCGGAGGCGGAGCATGGAAAAAGGGCGGGAAGGGAGGCGGAGGAATTTCACGGACGGCGTGAAAAGAAGCCGGGGCCGCGCGGTGGCGCGGCCCCGGCCGAAGGTGCGGGCACGCGCCGGCGCGCGCGGTTCACGGGTTGTGGCGAGCGGCGGGTGGAGAACGGGTCAGGGCAGTTCGTAGACCTCGACGATGGCGATGCCGGTGGTGTTGTTCACGCCGCTGACCTGGGCGGTGTAGGCGCCGGGGCTGAGCGTGGCGATGAGGGCGGCGTCGCGGGAGCCGGCGTTGAGGGCGAAGGCGCCGACGGCGGTCTGCGTGGCGTTCGGCGTGGCGGAGGCGTCCCAGTTGTCGTTGCTGGCGATGACGCGGGTGCCGGAGTAGACGTCGAGCTTGGGGTCGGCGAGCGTGCCGCCGACGCCGAAGGCGGCGAGGGTGGGGCCGACGGCGCGGATGAGGACGCGGCGGGAGCCGGTGCCGGAGACGTTGAAGCCGGCGATCAGAATATCGCCGCCGGTGCCGACCTCGGTGCGGGCGGAGATGTTGACGAGGCGCGGGGTGGAGCCGGTGACGCTCGCGGTGGGCGTGAGATCGTAGAGCTCGGCGAGGGCGACGCCGGAGCGGCCGCCGACATCGGTGAGTTGGACGGTGTAGCCGCCGGCGCCGAGGTTGTTGCGGATGAGGGCGGCGTCGCGGGAGCCGGCGTTGAGGGCAAAGGCGCCGACGCCGGACTGGGTGGCGACGGGGGTGGCGGAGGCGTCCCAGTTGTCGTTGCTGACGAGAACGGTCTGGCCGGTGTAGAGATCGAGCTTCGGGTCGGGCAGGGTGCCGTCGACGCCGAGGGCGCCGAGGGTGGGGCCGATGCCGCGGATGAGGAGGTTCTTGGTGCCGGACGTGTTGGCGCCGCCGATGTTGAAGCCGACGATGAGGGTGCGGTCGCCGGCGCCGGCGATGGAGCGGATGGAGAGATTGGAGAGGTAGGCGTTGGCGGGGAGCGGCGCGGTGACGGTGAGAGTCGCGACGGAGCTGGTCTGGTTGCCGACGGAGTTGGAGACGCGGACGGCGTAGCTGCCGGCGTTGGTGTTGGCGACCGAGGCGATGGTGTAGGAGGCGGACGTGGCGCCGGGGATGACCGCGTTGTTGAAGAGCCACTGGTAGCTCAGGCCGCCGCCGGCGGCGGTGACGGAGAAGGTGACGGAGCCGCCGGCGGGAACGGACTGGCTGAGGGGCGCGGCGGAGATCGTGGGCGCGACGGGGGCGGCGGCGGGGGCGTCGCCGACGACGACCTGCGAGGTGCTGGTGTAGCCGACGATGGTGGTGTCGCCGACGGCGAAGCCGCGGTCGACCATCCGATTGAAGGGCATGACGCCGATCTCGGTGAAGGCCGCGTTGTTGACGGTGGTGCCGATGCGGAAGGTGCCGGCGCCGGAGACGCCGGCGATGGCGACGCGGTAGCCGGGGCCGACGGCGGTGACACCGGAAGAAGCGGAGGCGTTGTTGGTGGCGCCGGCGCGGGTCCAGGTGAGGCCGTCGGAGCTCACGAGGGCCTGGCCGAAGGTGGCGAAGTTGGTGTTGGAGCGTTCGTAGACGACGAACTGATTGTTGAACGCGACGACGCGGGTGTAGCCGCCGAACGCCGTGAGGCTGGGCACGGGAGTCCAGGTGAGGCCGTCGGTGCTGCGGAAAACGGACGTGGCGGTGGAGACGCTGGCGAAGGTGGCGACGAAGATGCCGTTGTTGAATGCGACGCCGGTGGCGCCGCTGAGGGTGCTGCCGCCGGTCGGAGTGGGAGCGGAGCGGGCGGTCCAGGTGGCGCCGTCGTTGGACGTGATCCACCCGAGATCGAGCGGGGCGACGTAGATGCCGTTGCCGTAGGCGAGGTCGACGAGGCCGCCGCCGGTGGCGATGCCGCCGATCTGGACGGTCTGGACGGCGGACCAGGCGGTGCCGTTGGTGGACGAGTAGATGGTGGAGCGGCCGCCGCCATCGCCGCCGACGGTCCAGAAGCGGTTGTTGACGTAGCGGACGGCGCGGATGCCGGAGACGCCGCTGGGAATGTTCTGCCGGGTCCAGGTGGTGCCGTCGGGCGAGGTGAGGACGAAGTCGGCGACGGGATTGTTGGACGAGGCGCTGAGGACGAAGGTCCCCGCGCCGTAGGCGAGGCCTTGGATGGACGCTCCGCCGAGGGCGGCGGTGGGCGTGGTCTCGCGCCAGGTGGGAAGGGACTGGGCGAGGGCGCTGGGGGTGAGAGCGGTTAGGGTGAGAGTTAAGGTGGAGAGAAGCGCTGCGACTTTCATCGCGCCGATTCTAGGGCATGGGTGAGGATTTGTCCTTACGCGGGTCTGCGTAAGGTCGGCGGAAAACCGGAAGGTGAAAGGCGGAAGGGGGGTGGGAACCGGCTGAAGAATTTCGCCAACGGGCGAAATTTTTGGAGTGAGCTGCGGCGGAATGGCCGCGGCGGGGAGAGGAGGCGCCGCTGATCGCGGCGAGGGATCGGGGTAGTTGGAAGTTGAGGGTTGAGAGTTGAGAGACGGATGAGGGGCCTGGGCTCGTTGGGGTTTCGTGGCGGCTGGATTTTTCGGGCTTCGATCGTGGGCAAGAAAAAGCCCGCCTCGGGAGGAGGCGGGCGTAGAGGGAGAGGCGGGTTTTGTTCAGGGCACTTCGTAGACTTCAACGAGGGCTTCGCCGGTGGGGGCGGCGGTGGCGCCGAGGACTTGGATCGTGTAGGCGCCGGGTTGGACGAGGCTGAGCGTGGCGGCGTCGCGGCTGCCGGCGTCGAGCGGGAAGGCACCGACGTAGGTGCTGGCGAGGGCGAGTTCGCTCACGAAGTCGGCGGAGCCCCAGTCGTCGTTGGCGAGGATGGCGCGCTGCTGGCTGTCGAAGATCTGCAGGCGGGGATCGGCGACGGTGCCGTTCACGCCGAAGGAGGCGAGTTTGGGGCCGATGCCGCGCACGAGCAGGGTGCGGGGGCCGGTGCCGCCGATGACGAGGCCGAGCGTGAGGACATCGTCGCCGGGGGCGGTCTGGCCGCGGACGGAGACGTTGACGAGTTTGCTCGTGCTGGTGCCGCGGAGGGCGTCGGCGTCGTAGACTTCGATGAGCACGATGCCGCCGGAGCCGGAGGCGTTGGTGACCTGGACGGTGTAGTCGCGGCCGGCGGGGAGATCGGTGAGCAGGGCGGCGTCGCGGGAGCCGTCCGGGAGCGCGAAGGCGCCGGTGGCGGAGAAGGCGTTGCCGATGGTGGTGGCGGACCAGTTGTCGTTGGTCGCGACTTCGGTGGAGCCCTGGAATACGGTGAGTTTCGGATCGGCCATGGTGCCGCCGAGGCCGAAGGCGGCGAGGCCGGGGCCGATGGCGCGGATGAGCACGCGTTTAGAGCCGGTGCCCTGGACGACGAAGCCCGGGATCACGGTGGCGCCGGAGGCGACGGCGGTGCGGACGGAGATATTGGCGGGGCGCGAGGCGTCGGGGGAGAGCGTGATGGTGGCGGCGTTGCTGGTGACGGCGCCGTTGGCGTTGGTGACGCGGACGGTGTAGTTGCCGGCATCGGCGGCGCCGGCGTTGTTGCGCAGGAGGATCGCGCCGGTCTCGCCGGCGAGCTGCGTGCCGTTGCGGAACCATTGATAGGTGAGGCCGGAGCCGGTGGCGGAGGCGGCGACGGTGAACGTGCCGCCGGGGACGATGGTCTTGGAGACGGGCTGGAGGGCGAGGACGGGCGAGCCGACTGCGCCGACGGTGATGGTGCCGGCGGTGAGCCGGACGGTGCCGAGGGCGTTGGTGACGTCGACGGTGTAGGTGCCGGCGTTGGCGGCGGTGAGGGTGTCGACGATGTAGGGGTTGGCCGTGGCGCCGATGAGGCGGACGTTGTTGAGATACCACTGATACGTGTAGGTGCCGCCGCCGGTGACGGCGATGGGGAGCACGAGGCGGCCGCCGGCGGCGAGCGTGGTGGTGGCGGCGACGAAGCCGGGGGCGACGGCGGGGCGCGCGGTGGCGGCGACGGCGTTGCCGCTGGTCACGGAGCCGGCGCCGGCGAAGGCGAAGCTGCCGGCCCAGGAACCCCAGGAGGCGGAGCTGACGCCGTTGCGCGTGGAGGCGGGATAGCTGGCCTGACCGGGGAGAATCGTGACGGTGACGGTGCGTGTTTCGCCGAGGGCGAGGACGCCGGCGTGCACGGCGGCGCGGGCGACGGAGGAATCGTCGGTGTAGACATCGGTGCCCCAGACGGCGCCGGAGTTCACGCCGGTGACGGTGAACTGGAAGGTCTGGCCGACGCGGTTGCGGTAGCCGACGAGGTTGCTCGGGGCGACGGCGACGGTGGGGGCGGGGTTGTCGCCCGTGCCGGCGACGAAGGTGGCGCTGGCCTGGAGGGCGTATTCGGTGATGGCGGCGTTCGAGTCGGGGGAGAACGGGCTGCCCATGACGGGGCGGCTGCTGGAGACGAGGACCGAGGCGGTGGTGATGCGGTAGATCGTCAGGGCGGGGCCGCCGGTGAAGGTGATGCTGCCGTTGGTGGCGATGGTGCCGGCGAGGGTGCTGGTGGAGGCGCCGTTGGTGATGGTGACGGCGACGCTGCCGGTGGTGCTGACGGTCGCGCGGTAGGAGGCGCCGCTGACAACGGACGTGACGCCGTTGCTGCGCTGGAGGAGGTTGCCGGTGTAAGTGCCGGCGTAGGCGGCGAGGGCACCGCCGGTGCCGGAGCCGCCGCCGGTGGAGCCTCCGGTCGAACCCGCGGTGGCGGTCACGGTGACGCTGGTGACGGCGGAGGTGCCGGCGGCGTTGGTGGCGGTGAAGGAGAAGGTGAAGGTGCCGGCGTTGTTGAATTGGCCGGTGACGAGGCCGGAGGAAGGATTGATGGCGACGGGGGCGTTACCGCCGGTGTTGGTGAAGGAGGTCGCGGCGGGGCTGGTGGTGATCTGATGCGTGAAAGGCTGGCCCACGGTGGCGGCGAGCTGGGTCTGACTGGTGATGGCGGGCGCGCCGGTGCCGCCGCCGCCGGTGGCTCCGCCGCTGTTGATGGTGAAGGTGCCGGTCTTGGTGGCCGCGATGCCGTCGGCGCTCATGGCGAACGCGCCCGGGATGAGAGCGGCGGCGCTGGGAGTAAGAATCAGCTGCACGGGCGAACCGCCGACGAGGTAGCCGTCGAGCCGGATGAGCGTGGCGCCATTGACGACCGAGGCGGAGTAGGAGCCGGAGGTGAACGCGGCGTTCCCTTGCGCGATCGGCATCGTGTAGGTGGTGCCGGTAAAGGTGATCGAGAAGATGCCGGTGCCGGTAAACGGCGCGAGGGCGACGACGCTGTTGAGCGTGAGCGTCCTGCCGGGGAGCGCGGCCGGGGCGATATCGGCCGCGGTGGCGGACTGGGCAACGGAGCGCGGGACGGCGGCGCCGAGGAAAACGACGAGCGCGACGGCGATGAGGCCGGAGAACGAACGCCGGTGGTCCGTTGATTGCGACGCGAGAGGTCGGGGACAGGGAAGGAGCATGAGGATGAAGCGACATGCCCATTCTAGCGGAAGGATAAGTAAGTGTCGTTACGCGGGTCTGCGTAAGGTGAACGCGCGCCATGTGCGGGGCGCAAACGGTCGAGCCGGGAGCCGGAAGATGAGGAAACGATACTCCGCGCGGCGGCGGGGTTGCGCGGAAATCCGCGGCGAATGCAGAAGCGAGGAAACGGGGACGCGGAACTCGGCGACGCGCGGGCTCAGCGCGAAGGGCGGAGGATTTCGTTGGCGCGGAGCGAGAGGGAGGCGCGGTTCTCGACGCCGAGGCGCTCGAGAATGCGTTCCATGTGTTTGTCGATCGTGCGCGGGCTCGTGGCGAGGATCACGGCGATCTCGGGATTCGTTTTGCCCTGCGCGACCCAGTAGGCGACTTCGGCTTGGCGCGCGGTGAGGCCGAGGGCGAGCAGCGCGGACGGACCCGGAGGGGCGTGCTCCTCTTCGAGCGCGATCATGACGAGATCGTCGCGGCCCGACTCCGTGAAGCGGCGGGCGTGGAGCGTGGCATCGCCCGGGGCATTGCGGAAGGTGCCGCCGGCGGAGAGCGCGGGCGGCGGCGAGGACGGGAAGTATTTCGCGAGCAGGTCGTGCGCGAGGCGGGTGCCGAAGAGCAGTTCGCCGTGGCGGCCGTAGAGGAGGACGGCGCGGTCGAGGGAAGACGCGAGTTGGGACTCGGCATCGAGGCGGAGGGCGACCTCGGCTTCGAGCAGGGCGTTCTGGGCCTCGAGGGTGCGGCGGGTGGCGCGGAGTTCGAGCTGCACGCGGACGCGCGCGACGAGCTCGGGCACGTGGACGGGTTTCGTGACGTAATCGACGGCGCCGGCGGCGAAGGCGCGGACTTTCTGTTCCGGGGCGTCGATCGCGGTCAGGAAAATCACCGGGATCGCGGCGGTGGCGGGGCGCGCGTGGAGCGAAGCGCAGACGGCGAAGCCATCCTCGCCGGGCATGACGACGTCGAGGAGGATGAGGTCGGGCTGGCTGCGTGAGAGCACATCGCGGGCGGCGGCGCCGCTGTCGGCGAGAAGCACACGGACGCCTTCGCGGCGGAGTGCATCGCAGACCACGCCGAGGCTGGCGGGGGTGTCGTCGACGACGAGGACGGAGGGGAAAGGCACGGGCTGGAAAAGTGGGAAACTTGGAAAACTGGGAAACGGGGGAGACTTGGGAAACGGGGCTCAGTCGAGCAGGGAGCGGAGGCGGGGGAGTTGGAAGCCGGCGGCGGCGGCATCGAGTTGTTCGCAGAAGGCGGCAGCGGCCGGATGTTCGGTGCGGACGCGGAGCACGGCGGCGCGAAAGGCCTCGAGGTCGCCTTCGGCGAGGACATCGCGGAGCTGCTGCCGGGCGGCGGGGGGAAGCAGAGCGGCGGTGGCGGCCTGGTTGTTGGCGGAATGCGGGGCCGGCGGCTGCGCGTGGTGCCAGGCGAGCGCGAGGAGCTGGCCGATTTTTTCGACGAGATCGGAGGAGCGGAATGGTTTCGGCAGGAAGTCGTCGCAACCGGCGGCGCGGGCGGCGGCGGGGTCGAAGCTCAGGACCGAGGCGGAGGTGAGGAGGACGCGGAGTTGGGCGCCGCGGGGCTCGGCGCGGAGGCGACGGGTGAGTTCGAGGCCGTCCATGCCGTCCATGCGCAGATCGACGATCGCGAGGTCGGGCCACGGTTCGGTGCCGTCGGCGAGGTGTGCGAGCGCCTGTTCGCCGCTCTCCGCGACGCCGCAGGTGAAGTCGAGCGGCGCGAGCAGATCGATGAGCAGGCTGCGGTTCACCGCGTGATCGTCGACGATCAGCACGCGCCGGCGCGGTCCCGCGTAGCCGGTGACGGTCGGGGCACTGGCGGCGCTGGCGGGCGTGGCGAGGGCGGGCAGGGCGAGGGTGAAGGAGAACGTGGAGCCGACGCCGACGGTGCTGGAGACCTCGAGGGTGCCGCCCATGCGTTCGACGAGGGCGCGGGCGAGGGCGAGGCCGAGGCCGGTGCCGGGAGCGGTCGGCCGCGTGGCGCGGGCCTGCTCGAACGGCTGGAAGAGACGCGCGAGGTCGGAGGCGGCGATGCCGGGGCCGGTGTCGACGACGGAGAAGCCGAGGGCCACGGGTCCGGCGCCCGGAGCCGGAGCCGCGGTGATGCGGAGCGTGACCGAGCCGCGGGCGGTGAACTTCACGGCGTTGCCGAGCAGGTTGTCGAGGATCTGGCGGAGTTTCTGGGCGTCGCCCTCGACCCAGACGGGCAGGGACGCGGGGAGGTCGGACAGGAAGACGAGGCGTTTGCCGGCGGCGGCGGGTGCGTGGGCGGCGGCGACATCGGCGAGCAGCTCGGCGAGGGCGAAGGGAGCGGGGCGGAGCTCGATCTTGCCGGCCTCGATCTTGGCGAGGTCGAGCACGTCGTTGATCATGCGCAGGAGGTGCTCGCCGCTCTGGTGGACGATGCGGAGGCGTTCGCGCTGATCGGTGGCGAGGCGGTGGTCGTTCTGGAGCAGCTGGGCGTAGCCGATGACGCCGTTGAGCGGGGTGCGCAGCTCGTGGCTCATCGCGGCGAGGAAGGCGCTCTTGGCGCGCGACGCGGCCTCGGCCTGGTCGCGGGCGGTGGCGAGATCGCGGGTGCGCTCGGCGACGATGGCCTCGAGGCGGCGCCGCTCGCGTTCGGCGCGGCCGAGGCGCCAGCGGACGAAGCCGAGGGTGAGGCCGATGAAGCCGAGCACATAGGCGGCCCGCGCGAGGGGCGTGCGGTGCCAGGGCGGCGCGACGTGGAAGACGAAACGCAGCGGGGCGCTGTCGCGGCCGGCGGCGTCGGTGGCGATCGCCTCGAGGGTGAACGGGCCGCCCTCGAGGTTGGTGTAAGTGGCTTCCGGATACGAGCTGGGCGGGCTCCAGCTCGGTTCGCGGCCGACGAGGCGCGTGCGCCAGGTGAGCGCACCGGCGTCGAGCCGGCCGGGGCTGAAGCGGAAGACGAGGCGGCCGGTGCCGGCGGCGAAGCGCGGCGACTCCGCCGGGCCGGTCAGCGGCTGCGGAGTCTCGCCGGCGAGGATCGCGCGGAGGCGCGGGCGCCAGGCGGCGGGCGGCAGGGCCGCGAGCCGCGACGTCTCGATGCGGGCGACGGCCTGCGGGGACTTGGCCCAGACGACGTCGTGGTCCGGGTCGGCGTAGAAGGCGAGGAAGCCGGCCGCGCCTGCGATCGGCTGGAGCGACGCGGGGGCGGGGTGCCAGACGGCGGGGCCGCGGGGATTGCCGGCGGGAAATTCATACCGGCCGAACGGCCGCTGCGCGGGGGCGGCGACGCGGCCGCCGCTGGCCCAGAGGCGGCCCTGGCGATCGAGGGTGCCCGGATAGCTGAAGCGCGGGCCGTCGGGAAACTGGAAGGCGGGCTCGGGGGAGAAGCGGCGGCGGGTTTCGTCGAACTGCCAGGTGCCTTCGCTGGTGAAAAACGCGAGGCCCCACGGGGCGTGGAAGGCCGCGGTGTAGCCGCGGGTGGGCGGGAGTCCCTCCGTTTCGCCGAACTGATCGGTCGTCGGGTTCCGCCAGCCGTCGGGGCCGGCGGCGGCGCGCACGCGGAAAAAGCCGCGGGCGCGGGTGCCGACCCAGATCGTGTCGGCGCCGACCGGCGTGATGATTTCGGAGGAGCCGAACGCGGCGGCTTCGTGGTCGATGGTGAAACCCGCGGCATCGAGGCGGGCGACGATGAGACTTTTGTCGCCGCCGAGATAGATGCGGCCGGGGGCGTCGGGCGTGGTCCAGACGACGGTCAGGTCGTCGTTGCGCTGGAGGATCGAGGTGAAGCCGGTGTCGGGCCGATACCGATACAGCGTGTTGGTGGTGGCGACGAGCAGACCGGAGGGGTGGGCGGCGAGGTCGTTGATCGTGGAGCTGGTGCCGGGGATGGCGGCGAAGCGGGCGGGCGCGCCGGTGACGGGATCGCCCGGGACGAGACGGTGCACGGCTTCGACGACGCCCCCGTAGAGCACGCCCTCCTGGCGGGTGAAGGAGCGCATGCCGCCGGGCCCGGGGCCGTTGCGCTCGTCGAAGAGCGTGACGGGGGTGGCGAGATCGAGACGCACGAGGCCGTTGGTGCCGCCGGTCCACAGGCCGCCTTCCCGGTCGACCGCGAGGCCGTAGGTGGTGTTGCTCGGGATGCCGTGGGACTTGTCGTAGCGGACGAGCGCAGTGCCGTCGGGCGTGACCAAGGCGAGGCCGGAGGAGCGTGTGAAGGCGCCGATGCGGCCGTCGGGCAGGGTGAGGAGGCCGAGGGGGCGCAGGTTGAGCAGCGCGGTGGCGGCGGGGCCGGACCAGGGCGTGGCCGTGTTGCCGTCGCGATCGAGCACGAGGAGTGCGGCGGGCGAGGCGAGGGCGAGCAGGCGGTCATCGGGCAGCGCGGCGAGGCCGGTGACGGTCGCGCGGGCGAGCGGCGAGTTGGCGGCGAACGGCTGCCAGGCGCGGCCGTCCCAGCGGTGCAGCCCGCCGCCGACGGAGCTGGCGTAGAGGGTGTCGCGCACGGAGTGGACCAGGGTGCGGCCGGGCACGGGCGGTGGCGTGAAGTGGAACGTGCCGTCCTGCCACACGAGCCAGCCCTGCTCGGCGGCGAAGGCGACGGTGTTGCCGGAGGCGCGGGCGCCGCGGACGTTGCCGAGCGGCAGGGCGGCGGGGGGCACCTGGGCGACGAGCGAGTGATAGACCGGGGAGCCGTCGGGGCCGTCGGCGAAGTAGCCGATCTCGTCGTCGCCCGAGACATGGATGCGGCCGTCGGGCGTGGCGACGAGGCGCCAGGCCCAGAGCGCCGGATAGGGGAGACGTTCCCAGCGGACGCCGTCGAAGCGGTGGAGCGCGCGCTGCGAGGTGACGTAGAGGCGGCCGTCGGGGGCGAGCGCGAGGTCGTTGATCTGGTAGTGGCCTTGGTAGCTCTCGGGGAGATACCGCTGCATGATGGGCAGGCCGCGCTCGGGCGCGAAGGCGGCGGGAGCGGCGCCGGCGAGGGGCGCGGTGCCGAGGAGGGCGGCGAGGGCGGGGCCGAGGAAAAGCCACGGGGCGAGGGCCGCCCGCCCGGGGAATCGAAGCCGGAGGGAGGCGGGGACGGCGGGCGTGCGAGGAAAGCGGATACGGCTGGATGACCCGGACGGCACGGGGTGACGAGACGACGCGCCGCGGCGAGCGTCAACCGTGCGGGCGGGGCTTACGTGGGTTCACGCAAGGCCGGGAGGCGGTTCCCGAGGGTAGATTGGGGGGCCGGAGGCGCCGGGGTGCGCGCCAGGGCGTCAAGCGGGCGGTGCGGCGGCGAGGATGCGGGCGAAGGTGGGGGCGTCGACGTTGCCGCCGGTGCACACCACGCCGACGCGGCGGCCGGCGACGGTGTCGCGTTCGGCGAGCACGGCGGCCAGGGCGGCGGCGGCCGCGCCCTCGGCGACGTTGTGCGTATCCAGAAAATAGGCACGCATGGCGGACGCGATGGCGGCGTCGGACACGCGGACGATCCGGCTCACTCCCGCAAGGATGGCGGCGAGGGCGCCGGGGTGCGGGGTCGAGCACGCGAGGCCGTCGGCGAGGCGCGTGGTGGCGGGATGCGAGACGAGCTGCCGGGCGGCGAACGAGAGGGCGATGCCGGGGGCGAGGTCGGCGGCGACGCCGACGACTTCGGTGCGCAGGCCGAGGGCAGTGCGGGCGGCGAGCATGGCGCAGATGCCGGAGCCGAGGCCGATGGGCACATAGACGGCGTCGAGCGGCGGCGTGTGGCGGAGGAAGGCGAGGGCGGAGACGGCGTTGCCGAGGACGAGGTCGGGGTGGAACGACGGGACGGGGTGCAGGCCGCGGGTGGCGGCGAGGTGGCGCGAGTGTTCGAGGGCGGCCTGGAAGTCGTCGCCGTGCTCGATCAGCTCGGCGCCGAGGGCGCGCATGGCGCGGTTTTTCTCCGGGTTGTTGCCGTGGGGGACGACGACGGTGGCGGTCAGGCCGTGGCGGCGGGCGGACCAGGCGACGGCCTGGCCGTGGTTGCCGCGGGTGGCGGCGATGACGCCGCGGAGGTGCGGTTCGCGGGCGACGAGCTGCTCGAGGTAGGTGACGAGGCCGCGGATCTTGAAAGCGCCGAGCGCGGTGTGGTTGTCGTGTTTCACCCAGAGCTCGCAGCCGGTGCGGGCGTTGAGCAGGGGCCAGGAGAACTGCGGTGTGGGCGGGACGAGGGCGTCGACCAGCGGGGTGGCGGCTTCGATCCCGGCGAGAGAGGGCAGCGACGACATGCGGGCAGCGTGGCCGGTGCGGGCGGCGCGGCAAGGGAGCGGGCGTTTACGCAGGTATGCGTATTCCCGCGGCGGCGGGGGTGCGCCAGAATACGCGGGCTCCCGCTCTCCCGTTTCAACTCCCCCCTTCCTCATGATCACGAGAACTTCCTTCCGGTGCCGGTGCGTGTCCGCATGCCTGGCGTTGGCCCTGTCGGCGGCGACGGCGTTTGGCGCCGCGGCCGGCAAACAACTTTGGACCGCCAAGCTGCCGGGCGAGGCGAAGTGGCATGCGCTCACGGGGCTCGGCACGCTGCTGGTGGGCACGGGCGAGGCGATCACGGCCTTCGATCCCGAGAGCGGGCAGCTGCTGTGGACGCGGAACGAGTTCAAGAAGACCTCGCCGCACAATGCGCGCGAGCTGCCGGGCACGCCGTTCCTGATCTGCAACACGTCGGAAGGCCTGGGCGGGATGAAGACGACGCTCTTCCAGATCGATTATCTTACGGGGAAGACGATCTGGCAGACGCCGGAGCTGCAGGCGCAGTATCTGGGCACGATTCCGGTCGTGGAGAAGGACATGGTGCTGTTCGTGCTGAGCACCTACGGCAACGACGGGAAGGAGGCCGGAATTTACGTGAAGGCCTTCGATCTGGAGGGGAAGGAGAAGTGGGCGACGAAGTTGGCGAAGTCGGGTGGAATCCCGCTGCACGTGGCGGACAACTCGGGCCGGTTCATCCCGACGATGGATCTCTCGGGTTATCACGATCCGCTGGTGGACAAGGACGAGATCTTCCTCGGTTACCTCGGCGTGCACTGCATGGACCTGACCACGGGCGCGCTGAAGTGGGGCGTGGAATTTCCCGCGGGTGCGCAGGGGCTGAAGAAGACGTATGCGCCGCTGCGGATCGACGGTGACCGGATCTACGGCGGTGGCGGCGGCAGCGTGTATGCGATCGACCGGAAGACCGGGCAGCAGATCTGGAAGAGCGACCGCATCTCGGATTACGCGGGGCTGTTCAAGGCGCGGGACAACGCGATCGTGGCGCAGCTCGAGGTGGTGAACGGGAAGATCTTCTCGCGCTACGGCGGCAATTTTTCGGACGGCAAGACGGTGATGCTGCGCGAGCCGCTCGGCATTGTCGTGCTCGATCCGGCGGACGGGAAGTCGCTCTACCATTTCGACAAGGCGAAGGAAGGCATCACGAACATGGTCGTCGTGCCCGAGTCGAAGCTCGTGGTGTTTGCCGACGGGGCGAATGTCTACGGCATCGACACGGCGGCGGGCGCGCCGGTGGAGGCGTTCAAGCTGCCGATCGAGTTCAAGCGCAAGATGGGCATGGGCGGCGTGGCCAAGATCGGCCTCGGGGCGCTCGGCGGCGTGACGGGCATCGTGAAGGCGACGGTCTCGGCCAACAAGGCGCTGCTCGATGTGCCGGTCGCGGTGAATCTCGTGAACGGCAAGGTCGTCGTGCAGGGCAAGCAGCACCTGCTGGGCTTCGATCCCGTGACGAAGACCTCGAACTGGTCGCTTTTCTACGGCGCGCCGAGCGACGCGCTGGGCAACGCGGCGATGTTTGCCGTCACGGCGGCCGCGGCGCTCTACGGCAACGGCCAGGCGGCGGCGGGCGGCTTCGGCTCGAGCGGCTACAACAGCGGCGTGAGCACGATCCACAGCAATCTCGACCGCTACAACCAATACACCGAGAAGGCCGCGAAACGGGCGGGCGGCTCCAAGTCGGCGCAGGGCTACACCTACATCGTGACCAAGCTCGAGAAGGACATCGGCGTGGTGGGCGTGAACCTCGCGAACGGCGAGACCGACCGCGAGCTCGCGCTGAAGGAGAAGGAGCCGGACTACCGCGTGGATGAGGCGATGAACCGCGTCTTCCACTTCAAGGGGAAGGACACGGTGGTCGTGTATCAGTTCTGAGTCGACGGTCCGCCGCCGGAGGGTCGGGCGCATCGGCGCCTCGTAAGACGGGCCGGACGGCGGCGAAAACAGTTTGTCGGGACCATAACGCACGCCAGTGCAGCGGCCGCCCCGGGTGGGGCGGCCGCCTTTTTTGGGGCCGGGGCGGGAACGGATGGGCCGCGGTCAGCGGTGCCGCGCCGCGAGGTGGGCGGCGATAATCGCGGGCAGGCTGGAGAAGTTATCGATCTTCTCGAGCACGGCCCGCACGCCGATGCGCTCGGCTTCGGCGGCCTGATCCGGGGGGATGTAGCCCGAGATGATGAGCACGGGAAGGTCGGGCCGGACCGTGAGGATCTGTTGCGCGAGCATGATGCCGGACATCTCGGGCATCGCGAGGTCGGTGAGCACGAGGTCGAAAGCGTCGGGTGCGGCCTTGAAGCGCTCGAGTGCGTCGGCGGGCCGGGAGAAGGTGGTGACCTGGAAGCCCGCGAGGCGGAGCGTGTGGCGGGCGACGAGCAGGAGGGCTTCCTCGTCGTCGACGAACAGGATGCGGCCGACGGCGGCTGTCGGCGGTGGCTGGGCGCGTGCCGGTGTGCCGGCGGCGGCGGACTCCGGCGCGGGGGCGACCCGGAAATAGAGGTCGAACGTGGTGCCGGCGCCGGCGGTGCTCTCGACGAGGATCGCGCCGCCGCAGCCGCGCATGATGCCGTGCGCGACGGAGAGGCCGAGGCCGCTGCCTTCGCCGACGGGTTTGGTGGTGAAGAAAGGATCGAAGATGCGCGGGAGGTGGGCGGGAGCGATGCCGTTGCCGTTATCCTGCACGCGGACGCGCACGTGTGCGCCGGGCCGGAGATCGGGATGCGGGAGCGGATCGCCCTCGGCAAAGGCGCAGGTGGTGACGGTGAACGAAACCCAGCCGGGGCGCCGGCCGAGGGCCTGCCAGGCGTTGGTGCCGAGGTTCATCAGGACTTGATGAATTTCCGTGGGGTCGGCGGCGACGGGGGGGACCTCGGCGGGCAGGGCGACGCGCAGCTCGGTGGTGGCGGGGATCGTGGCGCGCAGCAGGCGGGTGACCTCCTCGATGATCGCGGGGAGCGAGGCGACGCCGTGGCGGCGGGGATTGGGCCGGCTGAAGGCGAGGAGGCGGCGGACGAGGTCGCGGGCGCGGAGGCCGGACTCGTGGATGCGGTTGATGAACTCGACGGCGGGCTCGTCGGCGGGGAGATCGAGGCGCGCGAGCTCCACGTTGCCGAGGACGGCGGTGAGGATGTTGTTGAAATCGTGGGCGATCCCGCCGGCGAGGGTGCCGACGGACTCGAGTTTCTGCGCCTGGCGCAGTTGTTCCTCGAGGCGGGTGCGTTCCAGCTCGTTGCGTTTGCGGGCGGTGATGTCGGCGGTGACGCCGATGAGCCGGGCCTGCTGCGGTTCGGCGGCGTCGGTGAGCCGGTGGGCCTTGACCTCGAGCCAACGCACCTCGGGGCCGGTCGTGAGCTGGATGTGGGCGAGTTGGGTGGTGCGGCCTGCGAATGCCGCGTCGAGCAGCTGGCGGAACTCGGCGGCGTGCGCCGCATCGAGGCCGGCGGCCAGGGCGGCGGGATCGTGCCCGAGCGGGCGGCCGTAGATGGCTTCGGCTTCGGGCGAGGCGAGGAGTGTGCGTGAGGCGAGGTCGATTTCCCAGGAGCCCATGCGGGCGGCCTGCATCGCGAGGCGGAGGCGCTCCTCGTTTTCGCGGAGGCGGCGCTCGGCGTGCATGCGGGCGATGGCGGCGCCGCATTGATCGGCGAGGGCGCGCAGCCGCTGCACGTCGGCGTCGGCGTAGCGGCGCGGGGTGTAGCTCTGGATCGAGATCATGCCGATCGTGGTGCCGGCGCGGAGAATCGGCACGAAGACCATCGAAAGGCAGATGCGCCCGGGGTGGCCCCAGGTCGAGAGCGCGGCTCCGGCGGCGGAGTCGTCGCCGGGCTCGCGTTGCAGGAGGAGCGACTCGCCGGCGAGGACGGGTTGGAGTCGCGGTGAGACGGTGCGGGTGACGGGCGGGACGGAGCTCGGCTCGGTGGCGCCCTCCGCGGTGTCCTCCATGTAGGCGGCGGCGCCGGTGTCGTTCTCGACGAGAAGAAGGAAGAAGGCGTCGTGCTGGAAAATCTGGCGGCACGTCACGGCGATGGCGCGGCCGAGTTCCTGCGGGGGCAGCGAGGTGTTGAGGGCGGTGGCGAGGCGGCGGAGGGCCTCCTGATCGGCGGCCTGGCGGCGGAGGGCGGAGATGTCGCGCGCGATGAGGGCGGCAAACTCGAGCGTGCCGTCGCGGCGCGGGTGGGCGACGAGGACGGCGGAGACGGGGATGTCGCCGACTTCGCGGTGGGCGAGGGCCAACTCGCCGTTCCAGGTGCCGGAGCGGAGGGCGGAGCCGAGGGCTTCGGTGAAGGGCCGGCGGGCGGCGTCGGCCAGCAGGCGGGCGGCGGAGGTGCCGGTGAGGTCTTCGCCGGGGGGCAGGCCGATGAGCGCGCGGCCGGCGGGGTTGAGGAAGAGGACGCGGCCGGCGGCGTCGCTGAAGAGCACGAAGTCGGTTGTGTTTTCCAGCACGAGGGCGAGCCGGGCCTGGGTGGCGGCGAGGCGTTGTTCGCGTTCCAGCTGCTGGCGGACGCGTTGCAAGCGGCGATGCCCGGCGAGCCAGAAGCTGCCGCCGACGAGACCGATGACGGCGCCGGCGGCGAGTGTCTGGAACCAAAGCGTCTGCCAGTAGAACGGCGCGATCTCGACCTGCAGCACGGCGCCGTCGCGGTTCCAGATGCCGTCGCCGCCCGAGGCCTGGATGTGGACGGTGTGACTGCCGGGCGGGAGGCGGACGAAGGTGATCGACGACTCGCGTTGCGGCTCGCGCGACTGCGGCGCGCCGTCGAGCCGCACGAGGAAGCGCTGCTTGGCGGGCGAAGCAAAGTCGAGGGCGGCGAACTCGACGTTGATCGAGCGGCTGCCGGCGGGCAGGCGCACGGAGTCGCGGGCGCCGGAGAGCGGCAGCGTCGTCAACTCACCGCCGTCGTGCGGCAGGTAGGTGAGCGACTCGAGCCGCACGGCGGGCGGATTCGCCTGCCCTTCGAGCGCGGCGGGATCGATCATGGCGGCGCCGCGGATGAGTGCGAACCACAGCCGGCCGGCGGGGTCGCGGGCGACCGCGGGTTGGGTGGCGAAGGGAAACTCGATGTTGCGCAGGCCGTCGTCGGCATCGAACACCTGGACGCGGCGGTCGGAGGCGGGGTCGAGGGCGAGCGCCCACAGGTCGGAGGAGAGCACGCGCACGATACGGCGTTCGCCGCCGAACCAGATGTGGCCCTCGGCATCCTCGACGAGGGCGTGGACGTTGCTGCCCGCGACCGCGCCGTTCGTCGGGAAGGTGCGGAGGCTGCCCTGGTGAAACACGGAGAGCCCGTGCGCGAGGGTGCCGATCCAGAGGCGGTCGTCGCCATCGACAAGGATCGTGCCGATCTGGGCGTCGGGAACGAGTTGGGCGATCAGCTCGGGTTCGGCGTCATCGCGGCAGACATACAGTTCGTTGCGCCGCGCGATCACGATGGCGCCGTCGCGCCTTTCGGCGAAGAGCGCGGGACCGCGGACGTGCGGGAGCGTGACGAGGGCGACGCCGGTGGCGGAGCGGCGGGCGAGGGTGCGATCGCCGCCGATCCAGAGGCGGCGGCGGGAGTCCTCGAAGAGGCTGTGCACGGTCTCGTTGTCGGGGAACCCGGGCAGAGGTTCGCGCGCGAGGCGGTCCCCGACCAAGCGGTGGAGGCCGTTGACCGTGGTGCCGCACCAGACTGTGCCGTCCTGGCCGCGCAGGACGACACGCACGTGGGAGGAGCCGGGGTAGTCCGGCGGCGGCAGCACGGGCACGGTGGGGTTTCTGCCGTCGAAGCGGTGCAGCGCGGTGCCGTTCGGCGCGAGAAGAATGGTGCCGTCGGGCTGGGGCGAGAGGGAGAGAATTTCCTTCTCTCCGATCGCCGACGGTCGACCGAGATAACGGAAACGCACGGTGCGGAGCCGCGTGAGACCGCCGACGCCGGCGCCGACCCAGATCACGCCGTCGGGTGCCGGATAGACGGTGCGGACGCCGCCGGCGCTCGGCATGCCCTCGGCGTCGCGGAGGTTGAGCACGGCGCCAGCGGAGGAAATGCGGAAGGCGCCGGCGCCGAGCGATGCGAGCCAGAGATGACCCTGGCGATCGAACGCGGATTCCCAGAATTGCGTGACCGGCTGATCGAGCGGCAGACGGGAGACGGCTTGGCGGTCGCGGACGCGCACGATCTCACGGGCGGAAATGAGCAGGGCCTCGCCGGTCGGAGCCTGGCCGAGGCCAAGCACCGGTCCGGCCAGCGCCACGTCGTCGGCGAGCGGTTGCCAGCGGTCGCCGGTGAAGACGTGGACACTGCCGCCGCGCGCGGCGTAGAGGGTGCCGCTGCCGTCGTAGGCGCAAAAGGTGCCGCCCTGGCCGGGCGGAGTCGGGAGGGCGGTGAAGCGGTGGCCGTCGAAAAGGGTGACGCCGCCGTTGAAGCGGCCGAACGCGAAGGGTTTCGCGGGATGCTCCGCGTAGCTGCGGACCGGATCGCGCACATCGCCCCAGTCCGCTGCGTCGGAGTAGTTGTGCCACGCGCGTCCGTCGTGCCGCACGAGGCCGCGCTGCGTGCTGAACCACGTGCCGCCGCGGGCGTCGCGATGGAGGTTGATGATCCCGATTCTCCCGAGGTGCGGAATCTCGGGCGGGGCCCAGTGGCGGTAGGTCTGGCCGTTGTAGCGGACGAGGCCGCGGAACGTGCCCATCCAGAGCGAGCCGTCGGGGGCCGGGGCGATGCCGGAGCAGGAATTCTCGGGGAAGCCGGAGTCGGGCCCGACGATCTCGGCCTGATAATGACTGCGAAACGTGACGGGCTCCGGGCGGGCGGGGGCGGACGTGGGGCCGAGCAGCGCGAGAACGGCGCCGGCGGCGAGTTTCAGGCCGATCCGGATCGCGGCGAGTCCGGGCGGGCGGAGAAACACGTGCGACAGCGGCGCCATGCGAGCGTCAGAAGGCCGGGAGGAATTGCCCGGGGGTGCCGGCCGCGCCGGTCCGAGGAGGCGGCGGGCGGCGGGGAAGTAGGATCGGCGCGATCACTCGGCGGGGGCTGCAGCGGCCGCGGGCAGGGCGATGGTGCGTGCGGCGGGTTCGGGGTGCTGGCGGTAGAAGAGCGCGGTGTGCCCGACCGAGCCGACGCAGATGCAGCGGCCCTCGTCGGCGATGCGCGTGCAGAGCTCGTCGCGCTCGTCGCGTTCCACGCCGAGGAACCGGAGCTTCACGAGTTCGTGGGCGCGGAGCAGGCGCTGGAGTTCCGCCAGCAGTTCGGGCGTGGGTCCGGCGCGGCCGACCTTGAGGGCGGGCTGGAGCGTCTGGCCGCGGCCGCGAAGGAAGGAGCGCTGCGCGCCGGTGAGAGGGAATTCATACATGGGAGAAACGGTATGGCGGCGGCGGGGGCGGTTGGCGCGGAGAAAATCAGCCGAACGTATCGAGGGGCAGCAGGCGGAGCTGCCCGGGGGCGAGGTCGCCGAGCGTGAGCGGGCCGAAGCGCTCGCGGTGGAGCGTGAGCACCTCGGCGCCGACGGTGGAGAACATGCGGCGCACCTGATGGTAGCGGCCCTCGGTGAGCGTGAGCGTCGCTTCGCGCGGGGCGACGAGCGCGAGTTCGGCGGGAGCGCACGGCGTCGTTTCACCTGCGAGCAGGAGCGTGCCGCTCGCGAAGCGCGGGATGAGCTCGGGCGTGAGATCGGTGTCGACGGTGACGCGGTAGACCTTGGGCACCTTGTGGCGGGGCGAGGTGAGCCGGTGCACGAGCGGCGAGAGATCGGTGAGGAGGAGGAGCCCGGAGGTGTCCTTGTCGAGGCGGCCGATGGAGGTGACGACGGGGTTGCGGTGGCGCCAGCGGGGCGGGAGCAGCGAGTAGATATTGGGGCCCTCGCGTTCGTCGTGGGAGCAGACGAGGCCGAGGGGTTTGTGGACGAGGGCGAGCAGGCCGTCGGGTTGGTCGAGCGGTTCGTCGTCGACGCGGACGGCGGCGGGCGGCGCCTTCTGCGCGGGGTCGTCGGCGGGCGCGCCGTGCACGGTGACGCGGCCGTCCGCGAGCCAGCGCCGGGCTTCGCTGCGCGAGCAGTAGCCGAGGTTGGCGAGGAGTTGGTCGAGGCGGCGCATGGGCGGAGGATTGGCCGCGAATCGTGCGGGTGGCGCAAAGCGAAAAAGGTCGCGTCGGTGGCGTGGCGCGGGACGTAAGTGAAGGGATGCTGCGGTGGCTGCTCCTCTCTCTGGCCCTGAGCCTCGGTGCGCTCGGGCTGTTCAACGTGTGCCTGGCGCCGCCGTGGTCGCCGTGGAAACTGGGCGTGCTGGCGGGAGAGTTCGGGCATGGGCTGGCGCTTGTCGGCGTGGGGCTGGCGGGGGCCGCGTGGGCGTTGCGGAGCGGCGGTGGAATCGTCGCGGGCGCGACCATCGCGGTGGCGCTCGCGGCGACCGGGCTGCTGCTGCTGCCCACGTGGCAGGCGGGCCGGGTGGCGCGCGAGTTGCCGGAGCGATTTGCGACGCAGTTTGGACCGGGCGCGGCCGGGGCGGCGGGGGTGGACGCACGCGCGCGCGATCCCGGGGTGTTTTCGGTCGGCGGGTATCTGGGCGGGAGCGAGTCGGAGGTGCGGGTGGAGACCTTCGAGGTGAGCGCGGGGCTGCCGGTGGATTTTTATCGGGCGGTGCGGCCGGATGGAAAACCGGCGCCGGGCGTGATCGTGGTGCACGGGGGCGGGTGGGACAGCGGTGACCGCACGCAGCTGCCGGAGTTGAATCACTGGCTCGCGCGGCGGGGCTACGCGGTGGCGGCGATCTCGTATCGGCTCGCGCCGCGGCACGTGTGGCCGGCGCAGCGCGACGATGTGCTGGCGGCGATCGCGACGCTCAAAGCGCGGTCAGCGGAGCTCGGGCTCGATCCGCAGCGGCTGGTGCTCCTGGGGCGTTCGGCGGGAGGGCAGATCGCGCAGGTGGTGGCCTACACGGCGCGCGATGCGGCGATCCGCGGGGTGGTGGCGCTGTATGCGCCGTCGGATCTTTTTTTCGGCTACGTGAACACGCACGAGGAGGACATGCTGCGGTCGCCGGCGTTGATGCGGCAGTATCTCGGTGGATCGCCGGAGCAGGTGCGCGCGCAGTATGAGTCGGCGAGCGCGCTCAACTTCGTGTCGCCGGCGGTGCCGCCGACGCTGCTGCTGCACGGGTTGAACGATGCGCTGGCGTGGCACCGGCACAGCGAACGGCTGGCGGCGCGGTTGGCGGAGGAGAAGGTGCCGCACGTGTATGTGTCGCTGCCGTGGGCGACGCATGCCTTCGACTTCCATCTGCGCGGCCCGGGCGGGCAGATCACGACGTGGGCGGTGGAGCGGTTTGTCGCGGCGGTGACGGGCGAAAGGCGGAAGTCGGAAGGCGGAAGGTGAAAGGCGAAAGGTGAAAGTCGGAAGGCGAAAGGAGTGAGCAGGAAGCCAGGAAACCAGGAAACGGAGGGAGGCGGGGTAAATTCGAAAACCAGGAAACCGGGAAGAATCCCAGGCGGGATTGATTCCGGGTTTCCTGCTCTTGGCTTCTGGTTTTGTGGCTTCTGAATTCTTCAGGCCTTCGTGGCGGCGGGGCGGCGCTGCTTCAGAATGCGCGCGATCTGGAGGAGGAGAACGGGGCCGAAGATCCAGACGACCTGGAGGGGGAAGAGTTTGCGGGCGTCGGCCTGGTGGTAGATCACCAGCGCGGCGGCGGGGTAGACGAGGCGGTGGAGATTTTTCCAGCGGCGGGCACCGAGCCGGCGGACGAGCGAGTGGAGGCTCGTGATCGTGAGCACGAGCAGGATCACGAAGGCGACGAGGCCGGTGAGTTGAAACGGCTTCTGCAGCTCCTTGAAGGCGGTATCGAAGGATCCGTCGTAAACGTGCCGCAGATGAGCGAGCAGGTGCAGCGCGGCGTAGACGAACGACGCCACGCCGACGAGGCGGCGGTGGCGGTTGAGCGCGAGGGCGATTTCGGACTTCGGGAAGAGAACGCGCAGCGGCGTGAACGTGAGCACCACCGCGAGGAGGATCGCGGCGATCAGCCCGAAATGGAGCAGGGTGGACTTGAGCGGATCGGGGTCGACCGGCGAAGGCCGGAGCACGGGCCACGCGGCCCAGACGAACGGCGCGACGAGCAGACTCCAGATCGTGAGCTTGGCGCGGAGAAGCCGGGCGAGCACGGGCCGGAAAGGCGGAAGGCGGAAGGCGAAAGTCGGAAGGCGGTAGAGGGACGCGCGGCGCTCAGTAGAATTTCCGCAGGTCCATGCCCTTGTAGAGGGCGGCGACTTCCTTCTCGTAGCCGTTGAACATGAGGGTGCGCTGCCGGCGGCCGAGCGCGCCGCCTTCGCCGATCACGCGTTCGCTGGCCTGCGACCAGCGCGGGTGGTCGACCTGCGGATTCACGTTGGCGTAGAAGCCGTATTCGGAGGGCTGGAGGACCTGCCACGAATTGCGCGGCTCGCGGGCGGTGAATTCGATCTTCACGATCGATTTGCCGTATTTGAACCCATACTTCCACGGCACGACGAGGCGGAGCGGGGCGCCGTTCTGATTCGGGATCGGGCGGCCGTAGATGCCGGTGGCGATGAAGGAGAGGTCGTGCATCGCCTCGTCCAGGCGGAGGCCTTCGAGGTAGGGCCAGTCGATCGAGCCGCGGCGCTGACCGGGCATGACCTTCGGGTCGTGGAGGGTGGTGAACGAGATGTATTTCGCCTCGGGCTTGGGCTCGGCGAGCTTGATGAGTTTCGCGAGCGGGAACCCGTCCCACGGGATGACCATCGACCATGCCTCCACGCAGCGGAAGCGATACACACGCTGCTCGGCGCCGCCCATTTTCATGACGAGATCGTTGGCATCGATCTTCAGCGGATTGCTGCAGAGGCCGGTGATCTCGACGGTCCACGGCTCGGGATTCCACTTCGCGGAGTTGGGTTTGGGGTCGGCCTTGTCGGTGCCGAACTCGTAGAAATTATTGTAGCTCGTGATCCACTCGTAGGACGTGGGCTTGAGGGCGGGATCGCGGAAGTCGGGGTTCACGCGCGTGGGGAAGCCCGCGGTGGTGGCGCGCGCGGCCGACGGCAGGAGCGACGAGGCGGCGAGTGCGGCGGCGCCGGTGCCGAGCGTCTTCAGAAATTCGCGGCGTGGGCGGAGCGGGTCGTGCGTGCGCGGACGGAGCCGGTAGGCACTCTCGGGGGTGGCGGCGGACTCGGGGAGTTCCCAGGATTTCGGAACGCGGATGAGCATGGGAGTGGGAGGATGGGGGCGACCGGATTATTCCCGGACGGCGCGCTACTAAAGACAGCCGCGGCGAAAAGGCACGAAAGGACGTGAAATTTTCCGCGGTGGCGGAACGCGTCGGAAACGGCGGGCGGACGCGATCGATGCGGGCGCAGGAAACGCCGCCGATCGGGGGCGGTATGGCGCGGCTCCATGCCTTTGGCGCTTACGTAGGCCGAATGAAATCGGAGATCGCTACTACCAGGCGCCGCGGAGGCCGAGGAGGACAAGGCGCGGGGTGCCGACGTTGACCACGCCGTCGGCGGTGCGGCCGGTCTCGAGGCGGGCGTCGAAGAGGTTCTCGCAGGTGAGGAAGATCTCGAGCTGCGGTGTGAGGGCGCGTGAGACGCCGAGGTCGGCGAGCAAGACCTCGCCGAGGGTGAGTTGGTTTTCGTCGTCCTCGAACTGGCGGCCGATCCAGCGGGCGCGGGGAGTGAACGTGAGGCCGGCGGGGGCGCGCCAGCTGGCGCCGAGGGCGGCGCTGTGGCGCGGGACTTGCGCGACGCGTTTGCCGACGAGGGCGGGAGCGACCGTGGTGCGGCGGACGGCGGCGTCGTTGTAGAGATAGTCGGCGGTGACGGTGAGCGTGTCCGCCGGCTGGAAGCGGGAGGCGAACTCGAAGCCGCGGACGCGGGTGCGGTCGAGGTTGAGGCGCTGGCGGCCGACGCCGCCGGCGGCGATAAATCCGAAAAGCGGATACGTGCCGGGGCCGCGGGCGAGGGTGACGTTGCCGACGGCGTCGCGGAGGTCGTTCCGGAAGGCGGTGGCGCCGACGGTGAGAAACGGCGGGGCGGCGCGCGGCGGGGCTTTGGCCTCGGGAGCGGGCGCGGGGTGGCGGCGGAGAGTCCAGGTGGCGCCGAGTTCGGCGGTGCGGACGCGCTCGGTGTCGAGGGCGGCGTTGGCCTCGGTGACGTTGGGGCCGACGCGGAAGGGGCGATAGAGCTCGTTGAGGGTGGGGCGGCGGAAGGCCTGCTGGGCATTGGCCCGGAGGCGGACGGCGGGCGTGAGCGTGTAGACCAAGCCGGCGCTCGGGCTGAGCGAGGTGCCGTCGCGGTCGGCGTAGCGGTCGTCGCGGGAGAGAACGCCGGTGACGCGGTCGCCCTCGCGGCGGTGGCCGTCGGTGTCGGTCCAGCGATCGAGGCGGATGCCGGCGGTGGCGCGGAGGCGGGACGCGAGCGCGCGTTCGTGCAGGGCGAAGAGGCCGGCGACGTGCTGCCGGCCGCCGGCGACGCGGAGGCGCGTGAACTGGCCGGCGGTGAACGTGAAGTGTTCGCGCGTCTCGCCGCGGGTGAAGCGGGTATCGGCGCCGAGGTTGGTGCGGGCGTCGCCCGCGTGCTGCCAGGTGCCGGTCCAGGCGGCGCCGAGCGCGGTGGACGGAACGGCGAACTGATCGCTGGCGGGCGTCTCGGCGGTGCGGGTGGCGTTCACGCCGCTGAAGGTGGAGGCGAAGCCCTGGGATTGGGCGTAGGCGGTGGCGTGCCAGGCGAGGTGTTCGCGCGGCTGGGCGGCGAGATCGACGGAGAGGAATTTCTCGCGGGAGCCGTTGTGCTGGTAGGGGGTGCCGTTGTTGCGGCGCTCCTCGAAGGCGCGCGCGGTAGTGACGACCTCGATACGTTCGGTGACGGCGTGTTTCCAACGCAGGGTGAGCCAGTGGTGCTCGCTGCCGGCGGGGACATCGATGGGGCCGCGGCGTTCGGGGGCGACGAGGCGGAAGCCGTCGGTGCGGAACGAGCGGCCGAGGAGTTGCACGGCGCCCTGGCGTGTGGGGACGAGCAGGGCGAGCTCGGCGCTGCGCGTCCCGTAATCGCCCACGGTGGCGGCGAACGTGAGGCTCCCGGTGTGGACCCAGCGGCCCGGCGCGGGCGGGCGATCGAGGAGCTCGAGGCGCGGGCGAAGCGGGAGCGAGAAGAGCTGGAGGACGCCGCCGAGGGCCGCGTTGCCCCAGGCGGTGGCGCCGCCGCCCGGCACGATTTCGGCGCGGGCGAGGCCCTCGCGCGGGAGTTTGGACCAGGCGACCCAGCCACCGAAGGGATCGTTGAGCGGGACGCCGTCGAGGAGCAGCAGCGAACGGCTGGCTCCGCTCGGGCCGAGGCCGCGGAGCGAGACGCCTTGGGCGGTGGGGTTGGCGGAGAGCGAGTCGCTGCGGCGAAACAGGCTGAACCCCGGCACGCTGCGCAGGGCGGCATCGAGCGTGGTGGCCGGGGTGTGGCGCAGGGTGTCCGCGGGCAGCACGCGAAGCGTGGCCGCGACGGTGTCGGGTCCCTGGGGCGTGCGGCCTGCGGTGACGACGAGGGGGCCCATCACGTTGAACGGCAGCACGGGCGGGGTGCCTTCGCCGACGGCCGGAGAGCCGACCAGAAAGCCGAGGTAGCGCGGCAGGCCCGGCGGAACAGTCGGGTCAGGCTGCGGGCTGACACCGATGCCGCCAAGGGCCTGCCGGGAATCGGGGCCGGTGGCGGCGCCCGGCGCGACGTCGGCCGATCGGACCGATGCGGCGAGGCATCCGAGACCCAGCGAGACGACAGCGAGGCGGAGAGAGAGAGGCAGGGGCACGAGGAGGACGGAAAGGGACGGGAGAGGGAAACGCTGCCCGGTGAGGCGCAGCGGGCAAGGGAGGCGTTGCGTGCGAGCCGGTGTTTATGACGAAACCGCGGGGGTGCGCGAAGTTGCGATTATAGGCTCGGCAAGCGTCCGGGCATTTGGGATGGGTGGGCTTCCGCGCCCGGCGCGGAGCAACTTATGTCACTGTGGGAATACAAGGTCATCACGAGCGGCAAAGGCGGATTCGCCTCGCCCGCCTTGCTGGAGAAATTTCTGAACGATCTGGGACGCGACGAATGGGAAATCGTCACGTTCCAGACAGCGCCGGATAACTTCCTGGCGTTTACGGGTCTGGCGCGCCGCACGACGCAGCGCGACTGGACGTTGGAGGACGCGGCGGCGGCGGCGGCGAAGGCCGAGGCGGAGAAGCTGCGCGCCGAGTTCGAGGCGAAATTCAAGGCGGCCAACCAGCCGGCGCCGGCGGAGGAGCGTTCGCCCTCGTTTATCGAGGAGAAGCTCACGGGCGACGATGGTTTCCGGAAGCCCGTCGACACCTCGCGGGACGACGAGCCGGAAGCGGCCGACGACGAGAAGGACGATTGGGACAAGCTCACGGCGGCGGAGGAGGACGAACTCCCGACGTTCTTCGAGGCAATCAAGCCGCACATGCGGCGCAACCAGCGCGGGCCGGGCATGTCGGTCGGCGTCGAGTATCTGGCCAAGAAGTGGGATCAGGCGGAGGACGACGTGAAGGCGGCACTCGTCGAGTGCGGCTTCACGCTCCCGGCCGATGAGGACTCGAAGGCGGAATATCTCGAATACGACGGCGATCTCTACTGGCTGAACATCAATCGCCGCGGCGAACTCTGGATCAACACGAAGGAAAAACCGCGGCAGGTGTTCCGTTCGGTGAAGGCCACGAAGCTGGCGGTCGAGGAGGAGGCGCCGAAGCCGGCGACCGTCCACGCGGCACCGGCCGAGGGTGGGGCCGAGAAGACGGAGTCGGGCGAGTCCAAGCCCGAAGGCGCCGCGCCGGCGGCCCCGGTCGAGGGTAGTGCGACGGCGGATACTGGGGCGGGCGGCGACGCAGCGCCGGCGCCGGAGAACAGGGGCGGTGGCCGGCAGCTGCCGGAAGGCCCGGACCTGCTGCGCAAGATCCGTCCGCACATGCGCCGCAATCGGCGCGGTCCCGGTGGCTCGGGCAGCAGCACGTTCCTGGCGCGCGCGCTGCGCGTGAAGGAGGACGATCTGAAGGCGGCGTTTGTCGCGCTCGGGCTTACGATGCCGGCGACGTCGGGCGACAAGGAGGTCTATACCGAATTTGGCAACGAACTCTGGTGGCTGAATCTGGATTCCCGCGGCGGGCTCTGGATCAACGGCCGCGAAAAGCGCTCCGGCGAAACGCTGGCGGCGGCGAATGCGGCGGCCAGTGCCGAGGCCGCGCTGGCGGGCGATGCGGCGGCTCCGGCGGCCCCGGAGGTCGCGGCCGCAGCAGCTCCGACCGAGTCGGCTCCTGCCGCGGAGACGGTTGTGTCGGCGGGGGTGACGGAAGCGTCACCGGCGCCGGCCGCTGAATCGGCGGCCGCTCCGCTGAGCGAGAGCGAGCGTGGGCGCGAAGTAGCTCCGGTGCCCGCGCCGACCGAAGCGGCGGCGGCGCCCAGCGTGGCGGAAGCACCGGCCGCGCCGGCTCCGGCCGTGGCGCCCGAAGGAGTGAACAATCCCGTGCTCGCCGGCGTGCGGCCCCTGCTGAAGGAAACGCGCAGCGGTGGCATCGCGGGCAAGATCGACCGGTTGGCGCAGGATCTCGGCAAGAGTTCCGACGATCTCGTGGCGACGCTGGTCGGCGCGGGTTTGAAGGTCCCGGAGAAGCCGCGCGAGAAGCCGGTGTTGGTCGAGCATGCGGGCGAAAGTTTCTGGCTGAACCGCAACGGCCGCGGGGAACTCTGGCTCAATGCGAAGGCTTCGAAACTGGCCGCGGAAGACGCGGCGGACGAAGCCGACGACGAGTCGGCGGCGGATGGCGAGGGCGCGGAAGCGTCCGAGGCCGGAACCGAAGGTGGCGAGGGCGACGCGGAGAAGAAGCCGCGTCGGTCGCGCGGCCGCGGCCGCAAGAGCGAGTGAGTCGTCGGCGGGCGTGAGCCTGCGCGACGGCGCGAGGTGAAATCGGGGCGGCTTTCGGCGCGTGGCCGGAAGCCGCGGAGGGGATCGCGTGCGGGAGAGGCAGACCGCGCGGTGAACACCGGCGCACGGAAGCGGACGGAGCGGGCGTTGACGTGCCGGCGTGGCGGGCTTCAGCTCGGCGCATGTTTACGATCATCGGGGGCGACGGGCGGGAGTATGGGCCAGCGACCGCTGAGCAGATCCGCGGGTGGATCGCGGCGGGGCGCGCGAATCTCGAGACCAAGGCGCGCGCGGTGGGCGCCGAGGAATGGCGGCGGCTCGGCGACTACGCGGAGTTTTCGCCGCAGGCGAGCATTCCGCCGCCGGTGACGACGATCGGAGCGGGTGCGACAGTGCCGATGGCGGCGGCAGCGGGTGCGACGGGCGCGACGCCGGAACTGGCGGGCCGCGGCACGCGGCTCGGTGCGGCGGTGATCGATCGGATGTTGGCCACGATCGTGGCGCTGCCCGGTGTGGCGATGATGTGGCCGGTTTTTCTGCAACTGATCACGGCAGGCATGCGCGGCGAGCAGCCGGACCTCGAGGCGATGAGCACGGGCTCCTTCATCCTCGGCATGATGCTGGCCGGCGCCGGCTGGCTGGCGCTGTTCATCGTGCAGGTTTACCTGATCAGCACGCGGGGTCAGTCACTCGGGAAACGCATGCTGGGGGTCCGGATCGTGAAGTATGCGGACAACGCGAACCCCGGATTTCTGCACGGCTGGCTGCTGCGCAATTTCGTGCCCGGCGTCATCGGCGCGGTGCCTTACATCGGTCTGCTGTTCGTGCTGGTGGACCTGTGTTTCATTTTCGGCGAGGAGCGCCGCTGCGTGCACGATTACATCGCGGGCACGAAGGTCGTGAAGGTCTGAGGCCGGCGGAGCGGTTTGCGGGCGCGCGTCGCTCCGGATCGGGGTTCAGGGCGCCGGGGGCGCGAATCACTTCTTTTCGCCGAAGGTGGCGCGGATGTAGGCGAGGACGGCGCGGCGTTGGTTGGCGTTGATGATGGCGCCGAAGGCGGGCATCGCGGCGGATTCCTTGCCGTCGGCGATGATCTTGAGGAGTTCGGCGTCGGATTTCGCGAGGCGGGATTTGTCGTCGACGAAGTTGGCGGCGCCGCCGGGCACGGGCAGGCCGCGGCCGTCGGGCTGGTGGCAGGCGACGCAGTAGAAGCGATAAACTTTTTCGCCGGCGGCGAGGAGGGCGGCGGTGGGGGCGTTGTTGGTCTCGCCGGGCGCTTCCTTCGCGCCGAGCGAGGTCTCGCCCGGCTGCGGGAGCCGCGTGGTGCCGCCGACGGTGCGCGCGCCGTCGCGGAGGCGGTTGGCGGTGTAATAGGCGAGCGGGTTGGCGAGGGGTTCGCCGGACGCGGCGCGCAGCGTGGGGACGGAGAGTTCGTAGACGAAGCCGGGCTGCAGCTCGGCGAGGACGAGTTCGACGCTGCGGCCATCGGCGGCGGCGTGGGCCGCGGTGACGGCGACTTTCGCCTCGTCGACCCACGGCGAGCCATACTTCACGTGGTAATAGTAGCGGAAGCGGGTGAGCTCGTAGCTCGCGGGGGCGGCGAGCTGCGTGCGGTCGATGGGCTGCGTGAAACTCACGCGGAAGCCGCGGTCGGTGAGTGTGACGGCATGGAGATCGGGCGACGCGGTGCCGTCCCACGCGATGCGTTGGAGGCCGTCCTCGCCGGCGCCCCAGCCGGCGGTGGCGGCGACGTAGAGCGCGCCATCGGGGCCGAAGGCGGCGCGGGTGCCGCCGGCCTTGTAGCGCGCGCCGGTGACGTAGGGGGCGAGTTCGTTGCGGCCGAGAAACGGGAAACACGCGCCCTGCCAGGCGCCGGCGACCTGCTCGAGGGTGGCGCGGACCATGAGGCGGCTGTAGTCGCCGACGAAGACGTGGCCGGCGAAGGGGCCGAATTTGCCGCGCGAGAGGTCCCACACGGGTTCGCCGGGGGAGTTGCCCATCGGGCCGTGCGGGAAGACGACCGCGGGAGTCTTGAGCCGCTGGAAGAGTTTCTCGGTCGAGAGGGCAGCGCGATCGTATCCGGATTCCCACTTCAGGCTCGCGGCGTGGCCGTGGAAATCGCCGGGGGCGACGTGGAGGAGGCCGGTGGCGGGTTTGTAGTCGCCCTGGTTGTCGGTGACGAAGAGTTCGCCCTCGGGGCTGACGCCCATGCCGTTGGCCTGGCGGAAGCCGCTGGCGACCGGGGTGAAGGTCCCGTCGGGCGCGATGCGGACGATCCAGCCGCGCCACGGCGTCTCGGAACGGTGGCCGGCGGGCTCGAGCACGTGCGTGAGGTCGCGCGGGCCGCGGGTGGGCAGCGTGGGGTAGGCGTCGGCTTCGGCGCGGTCGCGGGTGATGGTGGAGTCGAGCGAAGGCTGGCCGTAGAAATTGCCGGCGCGGTCGCGGGCGAGGCCGAAGAAGAACTCGTGGTAATTCTGGGAAAGGCCCCACTTGGCGCCGAGGGTGTCGAAGGTGTCGGCGGTCCCGTCGCCGTCGGTGTCGCGCGCGCGCAGGACCTCGGGGCGGTGCGCGATGAAGAGCGTGGATTCCGAATCGGCGACGAGGCCCATGGGTTCGTCGAGGCCGCGGGTGAAGCGTTGCCAACGGGCGGAATCGGCCGCGCGGATCCAGACCTCGCCGAGGCGCGTGGCGATGACGAGCGAGCCTCTGGGGGTGAACGTGACGGCGGCGATGCCGCCCTTGAGCGCGGGCGGGAGGGTGACGTTCTCAATCCGGTAGCCGGCGTGGGCGGGCAGGGCCGCGAGGAGGAGGAGCGGGAGGGCGGCCAGTCGGCGGCGCACCCGGGAAGGCAGGTGGGCGATCATGGCGCGGCGGGCGGGGCGAGCGGGAGTTCGAGGAGGAAGGCGCCGTCGCGTTCGCGGCGGAGTTCCTGCGCCGGGCGGCCGGCGACGACATGCCACCAGCGGGCATCGGCGCCGGCGGCGATGTGGAACCGCCGCTGCAGGGCGGCGCCGTCGGGCCGGGCGCGGATCTCCTCGCGGACGGGCGTGCCGTCGACGGTGTAGCGGAACTCGATGGCGTCGCCGCGCAGGCTGTAGCCGGTGAACTCGACGACGGGGGCGCGGGCCGGATCGCCGCGGCGGAGCGGGGCGTCGCCGGATTCCTGATACGCGACCGGGCCGAGCAGTTTGGCGGGGGAGAGGAACTTGCCGGGGCCGGGGCGGGTGGCGGAGAGGTCGACGAAGCCGCCGGTCCAGACGTAGCTCACGGCGGCGCGGATGGGGTCGAAGCAGAAGTGGATGCCGCCGGGCAGGCCGACGGCGAAGCTGCTGGGCGAGGCGCCGTGCGGGAGGAAGGTGCGCTCGAGGAGGAGCTCGGCGCGGGCGGCGGCGACGGCACCGAGAGCGAGCAGGGCGACGACGGCGCCGTGGAGCGGGCGCGCGGCGGGGCGGGAGAAGGTGATCATTTCCGACGGGTGAGGAACACGAAGGCGCCGAGTTTGGAGGCGGTGAGGACATCGGGCACGCCATCGCGGTTCACGTCGATGGCGGTGACCTGGGTGCCGAGCGCGGAGTGGTCGTCGATGAGCTGCGGGACGAACTTCGCGCCGCCGGCCGCGGCGCGGTCGCGGCGGAGAAGGAAGGCGTAGTTGACGGGCGTGCCCATGGGCTCGACGTCGCCGGTGGGGCCGTGGGCCCAGCGGCGTTTGCCGGTGACAACATCGGGCAGGCCGTCGCCGTCGAGGTCGGCGAGCGTGAGCGCGTGCGGCTGCGAGAAGGCGACGCCGAATTGTTTCTCCTCCTCGCGGGTGCCCATCATGCGGTGTTCGACGAAGGTGATGGCGCCGGTGGCGTCGCGCTGCTGCTCGAACCACGAAAGGCCCCAGCCGTGGGCGTTCTTGGCGGTGATCAC
>JACCEB010537815.1_pt1 | contig 51515 bp, 47 predicted proteins | sample 7454761 | NCBI WGS metagenome assembly JACCEB01 (sample SAMN15323454, study PRJNA562643) | freshwater metagenome | isolation source: river surface water | place: USA:Blue River Watershed | collected 2017-08-18
CGATCGCTGATTACATTGAATTCCTTGATCAGCGCAATCGTTGATCCCAGACCTTGCTCTACATTGCCGCGTACATCGAGCCCCTCATCAAGCTGAGGTTCTTGGGGAAGATAGCCGACTTTCAAATTAGGCATTGGCCGAGCCTCGCCCTCAAATTGCGAATCAACGCCTGCCATGATTCGCAGAAGACTCGACTTACCCGAGCCGTTTAGCCCGAGCACACCAATTTTTGCGCCTGGAAAAAATGATAACGAAATATCTTTGAGAATAACTCGCTTGGGTGGTACCACTTTCCCCACGCGATTCATGGTGTAAACATATTGGGCCATTGCGCACTCTCAGCGTTAGAATCAGAAGTTGCACATGGTATCGCGTTGCAGAGACTCTATGTTTACGTGGCGAAGTCTGTGTACCACTCGCCCTGTGCATGTGCGGCACGCGAGTTCTGCGCCATCTCGTGCTAGCCTTTAGTTTTGTCACCATCCCGTCTCATTTGTTTTTGCGAGACGCATTTTCAGGAGAAAAAGACGATGAAATTGACTAAGCGACAGCTTATTGCGTCGATTGCTTGTGCGGCGGCGGCATGTTCGATCAGCAGCGCGCAAGCGCAGAATAAGTGGGATCTCGCCTCTGCTTACGCGGCTGGTAATTTCCACACGAAACTTCTTGGCGAATTTGCAAGCGAAGTCGATAAAGCAAGTCAAGGTAAATTAAAAATTACGGTCCATGCAAATGCCTCGCTCTTTAAGGCGCCAGAAATCAAGCGCGCGGTTCAGGGTGGACAAGCGCAGGCTGGTGAGATTCTTCTCGTGAATTTTCAAAATGAATGGCAGCTCTTCGGCGCTGATGGCTTGCCATTTTTGACCGACTCTTACGAATCGGCGATGAAACTCTACAACGCACAAAAGCCCTTCCTGGAAAAGAAACTGGGTGAACAAGGGATGATGCTTTTGTATGCGGTGCCCTGGCCGCCCCAAGGTATCTTTGTTAAGAAAACGCTCAATAGTGCTGCCGACCTAAAAGGGGTTAAATGGCGCGCTTATAGTCCTGCGACAGCAAGGATCGCAGAACTTGTTGGAGCCCAGCCTGTGACAATCCAAGCGGCTGAGCTTTCCCAGGCGATGGCGACCGGCGTTGTTGAGTCTTACATGTCTTCGGGCGCAACCGGCGTTGATACCAAGACTTACGAGCATATCAAGCATTTTTACGATACCCAGGCTTGGATTCCCAAAAATGCTGTGATTGTGAATAAGAAGGCCTTTGACGCGCTTGATGCAGGCACCAAAGATGCGATTCGCCAGGCATCAGCGAAAATTGAAGCTAAGGGTTGGGAAGAGTCCAAATCAGTGATGACCAATTCGCTAAACACCCTTAAGTCGAACGGTATGACGATTCATCAGCCCCCTGCCGCGCTCAAGGCCGATATGCAAAAGGTCGGCGATACCCTACTCAAAGAGTGGCTGGCCAAGGCGGGTCCCGAAGGGCAGAGTTTAATCGATGCCTACCGCAAGCCGTAAAGCGCTCGACTTGCTGTATGACGGTGCCGCCGCGCTCGCGGCACTGTTCATGCTGCTTTTGTTGGCCGCGGTTTTGTCTTCAATACTGGGTCGGGAGTTTCACTTCATGATCCCGGGAACCGATGCTTACGCGGGCTATTTTATGGCTGCTTCTGCTTTTCTCGCCCTAGCACATACCTTAAGACGCGGAGAACACATACGCGTGAGCCTTGTTTTGTCACTGCTGCCTCAGCCTTGGCGAAAGCGTATGGAGATCTGGGCAGGTATGGTGAGCGTCGTTTTGGGAGCTTTGTTGGCGATTTTTTCGGTTCGCCTCGTGATGCAATCGTTGAGTTATAACGATATCTCAACTTCCAATGACGCAACGCCTTTATGGATTCCGCAGTTGAGCATGGCGATTGGAACAGTCATTTTTTTTATTGCATTGCTGCATGACTTGGTCGACACCATAAGCGGCAAAAAGCTCGCAAGTGAAAGCACGGCACATCATGAATGACCTGCTCATTTCAGGTTTATTAGTGCTCGCTCTCTTTCTTATTCTTGGGTCTGGGGTGTGGATTGGCCTGACGCTCTCGGGTGTTGCCTGGATCGGTATGCAGTTATTCGTATCGAGACCAGCGGGTGATGCGATGGCAGTTACGATTTGGGGGTCATCGTCGAGTTGGACCTTGACAGCGTTGCCGCTTTTTATCTGGATGGGAGAAATCCTTTTTCGTACGCGGCTATCGGAAGACATGTTTAAAGGCCTTGCACCCTGGCTGCAAGGCCTGCCAGGCCGACTGCTTCACACCAATGTCGTGGGCTGCGCGATCTTTGCTGCAGTCTCAGGTTCAAGTGCTGCAACCTGTGCCACGATCGGCAAAATGACTTTGCCAGAGTTGGCGCGCCGAGGTTATCCTGAGCCTATGGTGATTGGCACGCTTGCAGGGTCCGGTACCTTGGGGCTCTTAATTCCACCTTCAATCATTATGATTGTCTATGGTGTTGCGGCTGAAGTGTCAATCTCCAAGCTCTTTATTGCCGGCGTATTCCCCGGTATCTTGTTGTCTGTTCTGTTTTCTGGTTATATTATTTTTTGGGCCTGGCGTTATCCTGACCAGATTCCCAAGGCCGATAGTGATCCCAGCCTTCTCGAAAAGCTAAAGGCATCCAGCAGCCTTGTGCCTGTTCTACTTTTGATTGCGGCAGTTTTAGGCTCAATTTATGCAGGTATCGCTACAGCAACCGAAGCGGCAGCTTTAGGCGTCGTGGGAGCGCTTTTGCTGTCGCTCTTACAAGGCTCACTATCATGGGCGAGCTTTAAGGAATCACTGCTCGGGGCCACCAGACTGTACTGCATGATTGCGCTCATTCTTGCCGGTGCAGCATTTCTCACGCTTTCTATGGGCTATATCGGCCTGCCGCGCCATTTGGCAGAATGGATTGGTGGATTAGGTTTAAGTCGTTTCGAGTTAATCGTAGCTTTGATGTTTTTTTATATCCTATTGGGATGCTTTCTCGACGGTATCTCGATGGTTGTTCTGACGATGGGGGTCATCATGCCCACTGTTCAGGCGGCAGGTATCGATCCGATTTGGTTTGGTATTTTTATTGTGTTTGTGGTGGAGATGGCTCAAATCACGCCACCTGTTGGCTTCAATTTATTCGTGCTCCAAGGCATGACGGGTCGACAGTTGACCTATGTAGCGAAGGTCACCTTGCCTTTCTTCGGTTTGATGATTATTGCTTTATTAATTCTATATGTTGTACCCGAGCTGGCGACCTGGTTGCCAGCGCAAATGAAGCTCTAAAGAAGTTGAATTTAAGCTTATGGCCGCCGACTACGATGCGATTATCGTTGGTGCAGGTGTTGTCGGTGTCTTCACAGCCTGGGCCTTGCAGGAGCGCGGTTTAAAGATTTGTTTAGTCGATCGCGAAGTCGGACCTGCTCAGCAAACTTCTGCAGCAAACGCTGGCGTGATTGCCCCTGGTTATGTTGCCCCCTTCGCCTCGCCCGGTGCTGCGAGGAAGGCCTTCATCAATTTATTTCAGGAAGATAGAGCCTTCTCTTGGGCGCCGAGTGCTAGCGCGTCACAATGGCATTGGCTGCTCCGTTGGCTAAGCCAAGGCAAGCAGACGAGGTATGAGCGCAATCGTGCTTCTATGTTTGCACTGGCCACTTATAGCCAAGCCTGTTTGCACGAGGTGGCAAATAGGCTCGGTCTGAGTTATCGATCGGTTCCTGCTTATCATGTTGTTTTTAGAACGAAAGAAGATTTCGAACGATCTCAAAGCCTCAGGCAGCAACTCAATAACGCTGGCCTTGTGCACCGAGTTTTGAGTCGCGATGAGCTTTTTGCGTTTGAGCCATCACTTCGTGATGCTCGCCTTCCGATTGAAGCAGCCTTGCAGGTTCAAGGCGATGAAGCTGGAGACTGTCGCGCCTTTGTCATCAAGCTTTGGGAGCAGTTAATGGCCGGCGGCATGCATTGGCTGGGTTCTACTGCGGTCGATTCGATCAGCACCGTATCATCCTCGCTCAGTGAATGTGTGCTTGCCGATGGCCGCAGGCTACGTGCAAAGCATCTTATTCTAGCGGCTGGTCCTTGGAGCCTTACATTACTTAAGGGGCTTAAGCACAGGATACCCATTTATCCGATTCGTGGGTTTTCGCTGACTTGGGATGAAGCTTCAATCCCGGCGTCAGTGCTACCCCGCTTGCGCCAATTAGGCACAGCGCTCATGGATGATCGATATAAAATTGCAATCACGCCTTTGCACAGCCATGGCACAAGCAGCCTGCGCGCTGCGGGTATGGCCTTGCTCGGCCCACCGGCTGCCAGCGATCGCATTGCCTTAGCGCGCCAGCGCGAAGCGGCGAACACCTTATGGCGAATCGCTTCCCAGTGGTTTAGCGGTCTCCCGCAAGCGACATTTGATCAAGCCAATAGCCATGCGAGGGATTTGCCGCGCTTTTGGATTGGGTCTCGCCCCATGCTTCCTGATGGTCTACCGGTTATTGGATCATTAAGCCAGCATGCATCGCAGAGCGGTCTATGGATTAATAGCGGTCATGGCAGCACCGGCTGGGCCATGGCCGCCGGTAGCGCCTATTTGCTTGCGGACTTAATCCTTGGGGCATTACCAAGCTGCGATTCGCTGGCCGTTTCAAGGCTGCCTTCGAAGGCGATTGGCTCAGCGAGTCTGGAGGCAAGATCGAACAGGCTGGGGGCGAGACCTTCTACATACCCCATTGATACGATGGATTTCAGCCCATTGCGATGGTGCAGAAGAGCTCAAAATTGATGTAAAAGTGATCGATGTTGCATAGCCAAACAAGCAAGCCCCAGTGGGCATATCGCCAAGAGGACGTCCGTGCTTTTGAAGCCACGCAACTTGAGCGTTGGACCGATGGCGCGTTGATGAAGCAGGCGGCAGCGGCAGTTGCTGCTGTCGCGGCTTCGCGCATGCAGCAACTGCCTCAGGACAGCAAAATTCTTGTTCTCGCTGGTCCCGGAAACAACGGCAAGGATGCCCTGCTGGCGATGAACTTGCTAGCCCAATACGGTTGGGATTGCCAAGCCATTGAAGGGATTCATGGGTCGAGCTTGGATAGGCTTCATGACGGCTTGCCTGAACGTGGACTCGTGATCGATGGCTGGCTTGGCTTGGGTCAGCGCACACCTTTGTCACAAGAGCTTAGCGCAGCGGTGGACCAAGTCAATCGCTGGCGTGTTGAGCGCAGCAACCGCTATTGCATGAGTATCGATATACCGACTGGATTAAACCCCGATGCGGGCTTCGTCTGGCCAACGGCGATCGTGGCCGATGACTGTGTGTCCCTATTGCTGCCCCTTCGAGGACTGTTTACCGGTGAGGCGAGAAACTTTTGGCATCGCCTCCACTACGCCCCGCTCATGACCCCGCTAATCGATGTTGCTTCGGATACACAGGGTCATCGTCTTATTGCTGATGCTTCTATTTTCTCAAAGGATCGCCTTGCTTATCGACCGGCCAATGCGCATAAAGGTTTGATGGGTGATGTTGTTCTGATTGGCGGCGCAAAGGGGATGGATGGTGCACTCAGACTCGCAGCACAGGCCTGTTTGGCAATCGGTGTAGGCAAGTGTTTTGTCTTGCCCCTTAACCAAGAGGCAAGGACATCAGCATATCCGGCTCAGGTTATGCAACTTGAAGCGGCTCAAGTTCGTCAGCTCAAAGCAACGGGGCGAGGACAAGTGCTCGCGATCGGTTGTGGACTAGGCAAAAGCGAGCTTGCTAAACAATACCTTGCTGACGCCATTGAATCACCGCTTGATTTAGTGCTTGATGCCGATGCCTTAAATTTGCTGGCAGATGACCAGCGCTTGCTACAAAATTTGCGAGAAAGCGTACCTGTTAAACAATCGAACCTTGATCATGCCAAGGTGCCAAGGCGTGTTGTCTTAACGCCTCACCCGCTCGAAGCCGCAAGGCTACTTAGACAGTCGCGCGACGATATTGAGCGCGATCGGTTTGGCGCCATTGATCGGTTGGTCCAACTCACGGGCTGTACCGTCATCCTCAAAGGCGCAGGTAGCTTGGTTCAGTCGCCACAGTCACAGAGTTTCATCATTGATCGTTCAGCGCCTGCACTTGCACAAGCCGGTTCTGGCGATATGCTTTGTGGCTTGGTCGCTGCGCTACTGGCAAGGCATCGCTTGACTTCCTCGCAAACACTTGCAGCGGCTGCTGCTTTTCTTCACGCCGATGCCGCTGCACGATGGGCCGAAATCGAAGGTCGAAGCGCTGGTATGCCCTCCAGTGCCTTCTTAAGCATCGTTTCGAATCGCTTTGCCGCCATGGCTTGAGGTCAATGCGATGACAGTTTTTTAGTTTGGCTTTGGGAGCGCCCCTTTATCGTGGCGTGCCGCGGCCGGCGCTTAAGCGAATACCCGCATCACAACGTGATGCAAGCGCTTCGTCATGAGTCACAAGGACGAGGGTTGTACCGTAGCTTTTGTTTAAATCAAACATTAGGTTGGCAATCCGTTCGCCTGTTTGAGCATCCAAACTGCCCGTCGGTTCGTCGGCAAGCAGTAGCTGCGGCCTTATGGCAAAGGCGCGCGCGAGACCAACCCGTTGCTGTTCGCCGCCCGATAAGGTGCTTGGATAATGCTTGGAACGATCGCTAAGGCCAACTTCGTCAAGCAGGGCAAGCGCTTGCTTTTTTGCATTGGAACGTCCCTGAATTTCAAGCGGCAACATAATGTTCTCGAGGGCTGTGAGCTGTTGCAATAATTGATGGTTCTGAAAAACAAAACCCACATGCTGACCGCGAAAGCTTGTTCTCCCCTCTTCTGTCATGGTCGCGATGTTTTTACCAAGTATTTCCAAGGAGCCCTTACTTGGTAAGTCCAGGCCAGCCAGCAAACTCAATAGGCTTGATTTTCCAGAGCCTGAAGGACCGGTTACGCAAAAACGACAGCCGCGAGCTACAGAAAAACTCAGACCGTCAACAATGGCCAGTTCACGATCTGCATCACGAACAATGCGGCTTAAGTCCTTTGCGATAATGGCATGCATGAAAAATCCACCGAATCAAGGAAGCGTTTTTTGGCGCCGAAGGTCGCATGTGATGATGGTCGCAACGCTGGGCTTTATGGGTTTGCACTGTATTCAGCTGCCCAGTGTAGCGGCAAGTGATAAACCCGCGCCGCAGCAAAACCAATTTGCGCCGCGGCAAACCCTATTGGTTTTGGGCGATAGCTGGTCAGCTGAATACGGACTGCAGCGCGGTCAAGGTTGGGTGTCGCTCTTGGACGCAAAACTCAAGGCCTCACCAACCTACAGGGATATCCGGATTATTAATGCCAGCATAAGCGGAGAAACCACCGCAGGTGGCGTGAGCCGCCTGCCAGCACTATTGGAAAAGCATCAGCCGCGCTGGGTCGTGATTGCACTCGGAGGTAATGATGCACTAAGGGGATTGCCCCTGGAGACCACGCGTTCGCAATTGTTGGCCATGATCAAGGCATCGAAGGCGCGATCGGCAAAGGTTTTGTTGATTGGCATGCGTATGCCTCCAAACTACGGGAGCTACGGCCAATCATTCGAACGCCTCTTCCCAGTACTTGCCAAGGAGCAGCAAGTCGGCTTGGTGCCTTTCTTGATGCAGGGCAAAGAGTTTGATTTAAGTCTCTTTCAGGCGGATCGAATTCATCCCAATGAGGCTGCCCAGCCTCATATGCTTGCTCAGGCGTGGCCTGCCATCGAAGTCTTGGTGCGCCCAGCCGGAGTCGAACCGGCACGATCGCAATGATCGAGGGATTTTAAGTCCCTTGCGTCTACCTGTTTCGCCATGGGCGCGAATCAGTGATGCTCGAAGTATACGCAGATCACCCGTGTTGTGCACGGATCGGCCTCCAACGCACAGTAAGCCGCCGATCTACGTTATGATCCCGGGACTCTCACATAACGGCTAATCCATGAGGCAATTGTTTCTTCGTTTTGCAGTGCTTGCGCTTTCGGTCTGTATTGTGTACAGCCTATTTGACATTGCCACATCGATCAAAGGCTCCGAACCGATTGGCGAAGCACCCTGTCCCACTGCATGTAAAAACCCTTAAGCTTGCAAAAGGAGCTTTGGCGTCTCGGCAGAGCATTTGACGAACACATTAAATGGTTTATTTGGGTTGGAGGCGGGGGTCGGAATCGAACCGGCGTCCACGGCTTTGCAGGCCGCTGCATAACCACTCTGCCACCCCGCCAGGAGTGCCAACATTCGTGCGTGTAAGAAGCGATGGAGCGGGAAACGAGTCTCGAACTCGCGACCTCAACCTTGGCAAGGTTGCGCTCTACCAACTGAGCTATTCCCGCGTTATGACTAGACTGTGAAGTATGGCTCGAAGCGCGGCTTTTGTCAAAATAGAACGACGTCTCATGAGGGCGGCTGCTATGTAATCGATGCATGACGCCAATAAACGACGCAATGTGGACTCAGCAAGCATCAGTCCTTTCGCGTAGGGTCCATGGCAACACGAAGATGCGGCCATGCTTGATTCAGATAATAGAACATAGACCAAATCGTCAATATTGCTGCGACCAGCACGAGCCACTGCCCGAGCCTAAGCACATCAATACCAAACCAGGGCCTTCCCCAAAGTAACATCGGTATCGATACAAGCTGTGCAACGGTTTTGAGTTTTCCTACCCAGTGGACGGCAACGCTTTTGCGTTGGCCTAGCTCTGCCATCCACTCCCGTAAGGCCGAGATAGTGATCTCTCTGCCGATGATCACAAAGGCTACCCACGCCTCGACACGCCCTAATGTTAGCAACATAACAAGCGCTGCAGCCACAATCAACTTATCGGCAACCGGATCCAAAAATGCGCCAAAGGCCGTTGTGACGCCGAGCTTGCGAGCCAGCCAACCATCGAGCCAGTCGGTTGCCGCAGCCACCATAAAAAGCGCCGTTGCTAACGCATCGCGCAGCTCACTCCGCATGGGAAGCACGTAGAGAATAACCAGCAATGGAATGGCAACAACCCTTGCCCAGGTTAACCAATTAGGGAGTTTCGCAATCATGTGCGCAGCTGTTGGTACAAGGTCTCAGCGAGACGCTTCGATACACCTTCGACTTGCGCAAGTTCGTCGATGCTCGCAGCCATGACGCCTCGCAAACCACCAAACCGCGTTAGCAGGCGTTGCTTTCGCCGTGGCCCAATGCCTTCGATCTCATCAAGACGAGACTGCTGTCTTGCCTTATCGCGCTTGGCACGCATCCCAGACACCGCCACTCGGTGTGCTTCGTCGCGGATTTGTGCAATCAGCATTAAGACTGCCGAATCAGGGGCTAATTCGAGGGCAGCTCGTCCGTCTGCAAAAAGGAGTGTTTCAAGACCGACTTTGCGTCCCTCCCCTTTGGCAACCCCAACGATTCGCTCGAGTGGAAATCCCTGTGCAGTGAATAAGCGACTCGCCACCGCAACTTGCCCCTTTCCACCATCGATGAGTACGAGGTCCGGGAGCGCTTGCGGGTTGCCCGCGTAGCGACGCTCGAGTACTTGTGCCATCGCAGCATAGTCGTCCCCTGCTGTAATGTTTTCAATGTTATAGCGGCGATAAAGTTTGGCTTGCATGGCATGCTGTTTGTATACCACGCAGCTTGCCTGAGTAGCTTCGCCTGCGCTATGGCTTATGTCGAAGCACTCGATCCGAAAATCATTGGGATCCATTTCGTTGTGGGGTGCGAGCAGCGCAATTAAGGCTTCAGTTCGGTCCTGAGCACTCGAGCGTTGCAATAAGTGTTGCTTTAAACCGATATCTGCGTTGGCTTGCGCTTGCTGATGCCACTGCCGCCTTACCCCTTGTGGGCTCTTCAACCACTGAACATTGTATCCAGCCTGCATATCGCACCAATCCCTTAAGCTGTCGCTCGGTGCAAAACTTGCAACGATGACAGCAGGCAGGCGTGCTGATTCGTAATAACCCAAGACAAATCGTTCTAAAAGTTCCGCCTGAACTTCATCACCCCATGGATCGGTTTCGTTTTGGCCAGGCAGTGTCAGAAAAAAGCTGCGATCGCCCAAATGTCTGCCACCACGGATACTTGCAAGGACCAAACATGCCCGACCACCCTGCTGCGCACAGGCCATCACATCAACATCATGATCACCTTCGGACTCCATGGACTGTTGCTGTAACACCTTAGCAAGTGCTGACATCCGATTGCGGAAGATAGCGGCCTTTTCAAATGCCATGTCGGCGCTATGTTTGAACATCAATGTTTCGAGTTCATCAAGGACTTGCTTGCTGTCACCCTGTAAAAAACGCAAAGCGCGATCAACATCTTCACGGTATTCGATGTCGCTGATAAGGCCAACACAAGGCGCACTGCAGCGACCAATTTGGTGCTCAAGGCACGGCCTCGTGCGATTTGCGAAGACTGTGTCGTCACAAGTCCGTAAATGAAAAACCTTTTGCAGAATTTGCAAACTCTCCTTGACTGCCCATGCGCTCGGAAATGGGCCAAAGAAATGACCTTTAGCTTCGGTTGAGCCTCGATAGTAAGAAATCCTTGCAAACCTGTCCTTACTCACGCGCAGGTAAGGATAGGTTTTATCATCTCTAAACAAAATGTTATAGCGGGGTTTGAGTTGCTTGATGAGATTATTTTCAAGCAATAAAGCTTCGGTTTCGGATGCGGTGATGCTGAACTCAACAGCTGAGACTTTAGCCACCATATGCGCGATGCGTGGGCTCAGCTGGCGTTGGTGAAAATATGACGAAACCCGTCGCTTAAGGTTGCCCGCTTTGCCAACGTAAAGCAGCCCCCCGTCCCGATCAAACATCCGGTATACGCCCGGACGCTGCGGCAAGCTCGCTATGAGCGCAGCGGCATCAAAGCTTGGAGGCGGCGCTGGTAGGTCTTGCTGCTTTTCCATGTCAATTGGGCAAGAAGTTCGTCGGCTAAGTCAGGGCGGTTACAAACTAAGACCATATCGCAGCCGGCTGCGAGCGCTGCGTTTGCACGGTCCTTAATCGAGCCAGCAACGCTGGCTGCTTCCATGGTGAGGTCGTCACTGAAGACAAAACCATCAAAGCCCAAATCCTTTCGCAAAATGTGCTTGATCCAGGTCTTGGAAAAACCAGCCGGATTCGTATCGACCGAGCTATAAACAATATGCGCTGGCATGACCGATCGTAAAAGTCGGCCAAGGCTTTGATAGGGCATTGCATCGACTGCAAGTATTTGGTCGAGCGGTCGGTCGTCGATTGGTAAGGCGAGATGTGAATCTTCACTCGCCCAACCGTGGCCAGGGAAGTGTTTTGCACAATGCGACATTCCTTGCGCATGCAGGCCACCAATCAAGGCTCGAGCAAGCATCGTCACCACGCGTGGGTCATGATGAAACGCTCTATTGCCGATAACTTCCGAGTGGCCATGATCTAAATCTAAGACAGGTGTAAAACTTAAATCAACACCGCAATCGACTAATTCGCTTGCGATACATTCACCCAGCTCTGAAGCCTTACGGCAGGCTTCAAGCGGGTCTTTATCCCACATGTCGCCAAGTGTGCGCATCGGTGGAATCGCAGAAAAACCATCGCGAAAGCGCTGTACCCGCCCACCTTCATGGTCGACTGCAATCAGTAGTGATGGCGTCCGAATCGCATGGATCTCATCGCAAAGCGCCTTGAGTTGTCGCTTGGATTTAAAATTCCGTGCAAAAAGTATGACAGCGCCAACAAGCGGGTGTCGAAGCCGTTCACGCTCATGTTCGGTGAGTGTTGTTGACTGCAGATCCACCATAACCGGACCACGCATAAGAGGCAAGGCTTTAAGGGTCATTGCATAGGCTCCATGGTTTCTAGTATGACAAAGGCGATGGCCGCATCTTGTTCATCGCTAATGGATACATGGGCTTTAATTCCTCGCGTATCGAGCCACGCCGCAAGATCACCATGAGCCTTTGCATAGGGCTTACCGCTGCGATCATTGAGCACTTCAAGTCGGGGCATGAGCATCGGTGAGCGTAGCCCAAGGCCCATGGCCTTAGAAAACGCCTCTTTAGCGGCAAATCGCTTGGCAAGATAATGAACGCCCTGACGCTGATGACGCTGCAAGCGGCGATGAAAAACTTCAAGCTCTTGCGGGCCAAGTACGCGCTTGGCGAAGCGACCACCCCATCGTTGATAGGCAGCGTCAACCCGGTGGATCAATACACGATCGATACCTATGCCGAAGGTTGGCATACACGCTCACGGATCAATCGCTTCATTTCTCGAACAGCATCTCGTATGCCAACGAAGATTGCACGAGAGACGATAGCGTGACCAATGTGAAGCTCGCGAATCCCAGCAAGCGATGCAATCGGTTGAACGTTTACATAATTCAGCGCATGGCCTGCATTAAAACGCATGCCCAAGCCACGAATCGCTTCGCCAGCCTCGGCGATTTTTCGAAGCGCCTCAAGCACCGCAGGGCTTTGCGCGTCTCTGCCGCCATCGAAAAAGGCCGCAGCATAGGGCCCTGTGTGAATTTCACAGACTTTCGCACCGACTCTTGCTGCAGCTTCAACTTGGGCTAACTCGGCATCAATGAAAACGCTGCTCATAATGCCCGCCTCGGAAAGCTTGGTGATTACGTCTCGCAAGCGCTCTTCTTGCGACACAACATCAAGACCACCTTCGGTCGTGATTTCGTGACGACCCTCTGGCACGAGCATCGCCATCTGCGGCTTAATCGTGCAGGCAATATCGACCATCTCGTCGGTGGCGGCCATCTCGAGATTAAGCTTGATATGCGTCAGTTCGACAAGCCTTCGGACGTCTTGATCCTGAATGTGACGGCGATCCTCGCGCAAATGAACCGTGATGCCGTCGGCTCCTCCCAGATGGGCCTCAACAGCGGCCCAAACCGGATCGGGTTCATAGGTGCGCCGAGCCTGCCGGACTGTTGCGACGTGATCAATATTTACGCCGAGTTCAACCATGGTTTTCTCTCACAATTCGCACCGATTCAAGATGATTCGCTTATTCATCCGCTGCTGACCCGATCGCTTGATGCGGCGTACTCGACCGTGTCATTGCCTGGAGCTCAAACAGCATTTTACGGGTATGCAGTGCGCGGCCTTCGAGGCGATGACTCAAAATCCGCCGCATCAGTCGCTTAGCCTGTTGACGCTGAATACCATGCTCGAGCACCCCTTGGCCAAGTGCGTGCAATGTGTGTCCATCAATTAACTCCCCATGATCGTCTTCCCGGGCACTATGCTCACGTCGAAAGCCTTCATCGGGTATCCAGCGATACTGGGCATGAGCTTCAAGCTGCGCCCCATCACAATCGATTTGCACGTCGGGTGCATAGCCTGACTCGCGCAGCAGAGTCCATTCAAAGCGGCGCAGGCATTCTTCGTGTTCGATCGCCTCAAGCTCGGTCAACTCGATTAGCGCCTGTAAATAAGCGTCATAAAGCTGTGGATGTGCATCATCTCGTGGCAGAAGCCGCATTAAGAGTTCGTTTAAATAAAAAGCACACATCAACGCTTGAGCTTGCGGTGCTTCAATGCCTCCTACCCATTCGGCTCCCGTGAGGGTCTGCAATTCGCCTTTTCCGATCCAGGCAAGCCGCAGCGGTTGAAAGGCTAGAAGCACCGGCCTAAGTTCGGAGCGAGGTCTTCTGGCGCCTTTTGCGATCAGTGCTATCCGCCCATGGTGTCTTGTGAACACATCGAGTACGAGGGAAGTCTCTCGCCAGGCAACTCGATGCAACAAAAAACCTGGCTCATCACTGATCCGCTTTCGCCTTTGGGGGGAATCCGCGCCGGCCATCGGCTATTGACCATAACCATATGCCGCAAGGCCCAGTTCATTGGAGGCCCAATCGTCCCGAACTTTTACGTGAAGCCCAAGGAAGACTTTGCTGCTAAAAAGACGCTCCATGTCACGTCTTGCATCGGTCCCTATGCGCTTGATGCCCTGCCCCCCCTGCCCCAGCACAATCGCTCGCTGAGCCTCACGCTGGACGACAATCGAGGCTTGGATGCGTCTGAGGGAAGGCTCTTCGCTGAACTGCTCGATAAGCACCGTGCTTTGATAAGGAAGCTCATCGCCCAGTAATCGAAACAATTTCTCCCGGATGATTTCTGCTGCCAAAAAGCGCTCGGATCGATCGGTAAACTCATCAGGCTCAAATCGCGGCGCATCAATCGGTAGATGTGCTTTGCATACCCGGAGTAGGACGTCAATTTGCGTGGCGCGTTCAGCAGACACTGGAATGATCGCCTCAAAACGGGTGCGTTGCGACAAATCTTGCGCAAGTAAGTAAAGCTTGTTTTGAATCTTTACGCGATCGATTTTGTTTAGTACCGCAATCTTTTTGGGGTGTTGATCTAAACGTGATAACACTTGAAGATCTTCATCAACCAAGCCTTGCGAGCCATCAATCACCCAAAGCACCAAGTCCGCCTCATCGATCACCTGCTCGGCCGTGCGATTAAGCATTCGGTTCATGGCCGATCGCTGCTTGCGCTGCCAGCCTGGCGCATCGAGAAAAATCAGCTGGGCATCGGGCTCGGTGCGCAAACCCAGAATACGATGCCTTGTGGTTTGAGGACGGTGTGAGGTGATTGCCAATTTTTGCCCGATCAGGCGATTCAATAGGCTTGATTTACCTACGTTGGGCCGCCCCACAATAGCGATCGTCCCGCAGCGATGCTCGAGCGCATTAGGGCTAATCGGCTCATGGTCCGTAGGGCTTGGCGGCATGGATATGGTCATTTAATGTGATGGCTTAGTCGCCATGCGTCCAAGACCTTGGCTGCGGCTGCTTGTTCAGCTTGCCGTTTGCTTCTACCGCGACCCAGCGCCCTTAAATCAAGTGCATCGACTGCACAGCAAACTTCAAATTCCTGTGCATGGGCCTGACCGCATTGAGCTACCACGCTATAGTGCGGAATCGGTAGCTTATGGTGCTGTAATTGTTCTTGCAATTGGGTTTTTGGATCTTTAAGCAGCGTCATGGGATCAAGCGCATCAAGGTGAGCGTTAAAGCGCGTTGCGATAAAAGCCTTGGCCGAAGGCATCCCACCGTCATGAAAAATCGCACCTAGGCAGGCTTCAAAAGTATCGGCCAACAAAGAAGCTCTCGCTTGAGCTTGATTTCGGCGTTCACCCTCGCCAACACGTACATAGGTCCCTAAATCAAGCGACTTGCCGATGTCGGCGAGGCTTGACTCGCGCACTAGGCTTGCCCGCATGCGCGAGAGCGATCCTTCGTCGAGCTTTGGAAATCGTTCAAATAATTGTTGCGCAATCAAGAGATTCAAGACAGCATCGCCCAAGAACTCAAAGCGTTCATTATGGGGTTGACCGTAGCTACGGTGTGTAAGCGCTTCCTCGAGCCAGTGCAAATGGATAAAGCGATAGTCGAGGCTTTCCTGTAATTGATCTAGTAAAAGCGGCCAATGCGCTTGAGATCGCTGAAGTTCATCCATATGAAGAAAGCGCGTCCAACTATGTTTTGCTCTGGTACAAAACCCCAGAAGCGGCTATCGAGACTGTTGTCTCGATTATCGCCCATCATGAAGTAATGTCCCTGCGGAACGACACATTCAACACTGTCGGCGTCGAATCGACATAAATCTTTTTGCTTGAAGCTGTCCATCGGGTGAACAAACGAAGGTTTGCCGGGTTCGGTCAAGACCAAATGTTCACGATCGCTTAGCTTTTCTCGATACTGCTTGGTATAGGACAGGCGATCAGCGTCAAAGAATTCCCCGTCAGCTCTTAAGTCGACTGCTTTGCCATTGACGCTGAGGCTGCCTGCTCGCCAAAGCACTTTATCGCCAGGAACACCAACGAGTCGCTTGATGTAATCAAGGCTGGGATCGGGGGGGTATCGAAACACCACCACATCACCGCGCTGGGGTTGCCCCATATCGACGATCTTCTTATGAATCACGGGCAGCCTAATGCCGTATTCATACTTATTGACAAGGATTAAATCACCGATCAATAAAGTGGGAAGCATCGACCCTGAGGGAATACGAAAAGGCTCGGCTACAAAGGAGCGCAAAAGAAAAATAACAAAAAATACAGGAAAAAGTCCCGCTGTGTAGTCAACCCACCAAGGGTCGCTTTGTTCGGGGTCCCGCCGCGGTGCCCAAACCCATCGATTTAAAGCCCACATCGCTCCGGTAAAGAGAACAACGAAAAACAATATCAGTGAAAAGTTCATCGATCGTCAACCTGCAATACCGCTAGGAAAGCCTCTTGGGGGATTTCGACGGTTCCTACTTGTTTCATGCGCTTTTTTCCGGCCTTTTGCTTTTCAAGCAATTTTTTCTTTCGTGTGATGTCGCCACCATAACACTTTGCAAGCACATTCTTGCGAAGCGCTTTGACATTCTCGCGCGCGATAATGTTTGATCCGATCGCAGCCTGGATAGCAACGTCATACATTTGGCGTGGAATCAGCTCTCGCATCTTCGACACCAACTCTCGGCCTCGGCTTTGAGAAACCGAGCGATGAATCATCAGCGACAGCGCATCGACCCGGTCGCCGTTGACAAGGACATCGAGCTTAATAACATCGGCTGCTCGATACTCAAGAAATTCGTAATCCATGGAGGCGTAGCCGCGTGATACCGATTTAAGTTTATCGAAAAAATCAAGAACGATCTCATTCATCGGCAGCTCATAAGACAGATGAACCTGACGGCCGTGATAAGCAAGATCGGTTTGCACGCCCCGTTTGTTGGTGCAAAGTGTGATGACCGCGCCCACATAGTCCTGAGGAACAAAGATCTTGACTGCGACCATGGGTTCGCGGATTTCCTCGATCTTGGACGGATCAGGCATTTTTGAAGGGTTCTCAACACGAAGCAAGCTGCCATCACGAAGGATTAACTCATAGACCACCGTTGGTGCGGTTGTTATGAGATCCATGTCGAATTCACGTTCAAGCCGCTCTTGCACAATATCCATATGCAAGAGTCCCAAAAAGCCGCAACGGAACCCAAAGCCAAGGGCCTGCGAGACTTCGGGCTCAAATTGAAGCGAAGCATCGTTAAGTTGAAGCTTTTCAAGTGCTTCGCGCATCGCCTCGTACTGGTTCGCCTCCACCGGATACAAGCCTGCAAACACCGATGGCTTGATCTCTTTAAAACCAGGCAGAGCGCTTGACGCGGGAGCTTGAACATGGGTGAGCGTATCGCCAACCTTCGCAGATTTGAGCTCTTTAATGCCTGCGATGACAAAACCTACCTCACCCGCAGCAAGAAACTCTCTGCTTTGTGATTTGGGCGTGAAAACACCCACTTGCTCGCAGACATAATGAGTGTCGGTCGCCATGAGCCTTATGCGATCACGTGGCTTTAGGCGGCCATTAACGACACGAACCAACATCACAACGCCCACGTAATTGTCGAACCAGGAATCAATGATTAGAGCTTGCAAAGCCTCGGTTTCGCTGCCGCGCGGTGGCGGAACCCTGGCAACCACGGTTTCAAGGATTTCTTCGATCCCTACCCCCGTTTTTGCGCTGGCACGCACCGCATCGCTGGCGTCGATACCGATCACATCCTCGATTTCTTCCGCCGCCGTGTCGGGGTCTGCAGACGGAAGGTCCATCTTGTTGAGCACCGGGAGCACTTCAACATTCAGCTCGATAGCGGTATAGCAGTTTGCGACTGTTTGAGCTTCGACTCCCTGCGTTGCATCGACCACTAACAAGGCGCCTTCACAGGCTGAAAGCGATCGGCTTACCTCATAGGAAAAGTCAACATGCCCGGGTGTATCGATTAAATTCAGGCGATAGGTTTTCCCATCTTTGGCAAGGTAGCGCAAGGCCGCAGTCTGCGCCTTAATGGTGATGCCCCGCTCCTTTTCCAGGTCCATGGAGTCAAGAACCTGGGCTTCCATTTCACGATCACTAAGTCCACCGCAGCGCTGAATCAAGCGATCTGCGAGGGTGGACTTGCCATGGTCAATGTGAGCAATGATCGAGAAATTGCGGATATCTTGCATTGATTTATCGTCCGGGACGAATCGGTACAAACTGTGCTGAATCGCCTCGTCGCACTAACGCAACGACGGCTCTGTTCCGATCAAGCTTTGCAACAACCTCGTTGAATTGGGCAAGGTTGGCAATCTCTTGGTTATTGATCGAGAGAATCAAGTCACCTGCCTGGATGCCTGCTCTGGCAGCGGCACCATCGGCACTGTCGACCTGAACACCGCCTCTAAGCCGCAATTGGCTCCTTCGCTCATCGCTGAGCTCGGAAACGACTAGGCCGAGAAAATTACTGGGCGCTGCGCCGGGTGCGGCGCGAGGTGTGCTTGAGCGTGCGCTTCGATCGGGCTCGGCTTCTGCAACCACGACTACGAGGTCCTTAGCAACACCCTTGCGCCATATGCCTAAGCTTGCTTTAGTGCCAGGCTTGGTGCCACCAACAAGTCTCGGAAGATCTGAGGAGCGTTCGATCGGCTTGCCCTCGTAACGAAGGATGATGTCGCCGGCTTCGAGTCCTGCGCGCTCTGCAGGTGATCCTCGCTCGACATTGCGTACCAAGGCGCCTGCAGCCTTGGGTAAACCGAGCGCTTCGGCAACCTCTTTGCTCACTTCGGCAATACCCACGCCCATACGGCCGCGGATCACACGGCCGCTGCTTCGCAATTGCTCATACACCCTTTGTGCTTCATCGATCGGGATGGCGAACGATATCCCCATGAAGCCGCCAGTTCGCGAGTAGATCATCGAGTTGATGCCAACAACTTCACCGCGCAAATTCAGCAAGGGTCCGCCCGAATTGCCAGGGTTGACAGCAACGTCGGTTTGAATAAAGGGTAGGTACTCACCGGTCTCGCGGCCCTTGGCAGAGACAATGCCAGCAGTGACGGTACTGTCCAGACCAAAGGGTGAACCAATGGCCACCACCCACTCACCCACTCTTAGCTTGTTGCTGTCGCCAAAACTCAAGCGCGGCAAACCACTAGCTTCAACCTTTAAGAGGGCTACATCGGTTCGTTCGTCTGATCCGATTAACTTCGCTTTGAATTCGCGCCGATCGGTCATGGTTACAATAATTTCATCCGCCCCGTTGACCACATGATGGTTGGTAAGGATGAAACCGTCGGCGGTAATCACGAAGCCTGAACCGACGCCACGGGGCACTTCATCAGGTGTGCCGCCGCCCCGACCGCGCGGCCCGTTTGGCGAAGGCATAGGACCAGGCCTCGGCACAAAGCGACGGAAAAACTCGGCCATCGGATCTTCGGCCTCAGAGCGTGCCGCAGCATTCGGATCGCGCTTTTCAATCGTGCGGATGTTGACGACCGCAGGTCCCACTTTTTCAACCAGATCAGCAAAGTCGGGAAGCCCTCGCACGGTTGCAGAAAGTGCGGTCTGAGGGCTCGATTGCGCAACACTCGATACGGGAGCTACGAGGCTCAATGCCATACACACTGCCAGCAAAGATTGAGCCGCACGAGACCCGGAAAGCTTCATCGCTTTAGCTGTTGAAATTCGCGTTTGTTCCATAGTTAATATCAGTGAGGTTATCGAGGGATGATGGTTCGTGAACCAGGCCTGCAAATGCGCTTGCTTCAGTGGCCGGATATTGCGATGTGCCCTCGGGAAATCAAGTATGGGCCTTTCGCCCCTAGGGATTCTGTGAAGAGCCTGCCTCAGCGGATGGCCTTGAATCGGCAGATTTACCATCCCTTAGGATCGAATCGGTTTCATTGCCCGCACGCTGCCCTATGGCTTCAACGCGTCTGCCAGACCAAAGAAGCCAGCGGCGAAGTGTGTACCAATCATTTGGAGCCATCCTGTGTTTGAGCCAGTGATGGCGCACGCGTTGTCCACGAGGGCAGCTAAACTCCGCCGATACCATCAAGTCGAATATGTGCCACGACTCAAGCTTCAGGACTTCGTCTAGGGCATTAGTGCTTGTTTGATAAGCCTTGTTTCGCGTCGTGATGGACGTACTAAACGCCTTGATGCACCGTCCTGGCCCAATAGGCTTGATTGAACTGGCAACGGCGCGACTGCGCCCTTGCATCGATAAGCTAAAGCCCCTCAGCCTGAGGTCAAAAAGGTCGTGCAATGGGCCGATGGGATTAAGCGGGATAGTGCTCCAGCTGTCCTGATCCTGATCGCAGGGGCTCATACACGAGCCAAGACGAGGGTGCCGTTGGTGCCACCAAACCCGAATGAGTTTTTCATGGCGTGGGTGATTTTCATGGGCCGAGCAATGTTGGCGACATAGTCAAGATCGCATTCAGGGTCTTGGTGGTCAATGTTAATCGTTGGTGGGGAGATTTGATGATGCACCGCCAAAGCGGTAAAGATGCTTTCGATACCCCCCGCACCGCCGAGCAGATGACCAGTCATTGATTTCGTCGAATTAATTGCAATGCCTCGCGCTACATCCTCGCCAAGCGCGAGTTTGATCGCGTCGCTTTCGTTTTTATCGCCAAGTGGTGTTGAGGTTCCGTGAGCATTGAGGTACTGAATCGAATCACTCGCAAGCTTTGCGTCAGTCAGTGCAAGTTGCATGCAACGGGTAGGTCCGTCAGTGCTCGGTGCCGTGATGTGGTTGGCATCTGCCGTCATGCCAAACCCCACGATTTCTGCGTAGATCGTTGCCCCACGCGCTTTGGCATGCTCTAAATCCTCAAGTACCATCACGCCCGCACCTTCGCCGAGCACAAAACCGTCACGATCGCGATCCCAGGGCCTTGAAGCGGCCGCAGGATCATCGTTGCGTTGTGAAAGCGCACGGGCTGCACAAAACCCACCAAGCCCAAGCGGTGAAATCGTTGACTCCGCCCCGCCGGCAATCATGACATCGGCCTCACCGTATCCGATCATTCTTGCCGCCATCCCGATACTGTGTAGCCCTGTTGTGCAAGCTGTTACGATCGAAAGATTGGGGCCTTTCAAACCCAGCATGATGGCGAGCTGGCCCGATATCATGTTGATGATCGAGCCTGGAACAAAAAATGGGGAAATGCGTCGCACACCGCGCGCGCTGTATTCACGGTGGGTATCTTCGATCATCGGCAAACCGCCGATGCCTGAACTTACAAGGCATCCCACTCTTTCCGCAGCAACCCTGTCGAGCGAGAGACCAGCGTCACGCCATGCCTGTATCGACGCTGCAATGCCGTAGTGGATAAAGGTATCGAAATGCCTGGCTTCTTTCGCCGGCATCCATGCCGATACGTCGAAATCCTTGACCTCACCGCCGATTCTCGTCGGGAAGGTACTTGCATCAAAGCGGGTAATGGGACCAATGCCTGATCGGCCAGCAAGCAAATTACCCCAGGCAACGTCGACGGAGTTCCCAACCGGACTGATAATTCCCAGTCCGGTAATTGCAACGCGACGCCTAGCCATTAAGCTTTGCTATGCGAGCGTACGTAGTCGATTGCTTGTTGCACGCTTGTGATTTTTTCGGCTTCCTCATCAGGGATTTCGGTACCGAATTCATCCTCCAGGGCCATGACCAGCTCGACGGTGTCAAGAGAGTCAGCGCCCAAGTCATCGACAAACGATGATTCGTTTTTGATATCGGCCTCATTCACGCCAAGCTGCTCTGCGACGATTTTCCTGACGCGTTGCTCGATATTGTCCATCCAAATCTCCTAAAAAATCACCCGTGGGTCTTAAAACAAACCGTGCAGAACGACTTGCTCCGCAAGGCAAAACCCGCTCCCTAAACCGTTCTATTGTAGCAGTGCGGTTTGATGGCGGTTAATCCATGAACATGCCACCATTAACCTGCAAGCTCTCGCCGGTCACGTAGGCACCACTTTGCCCTGCCAAAAAAAGCACCGCCGCTGCGATATCTGTCGGTGAGCCTAGTCTTTGCAGGGGAATTTGTTGTTGAAGTTGAGATCGTTGCTGCTCGGAAAGCGCAAGTGTCATATCGGTTTCGATAAAACCCGGGGCAACGCAATTAACCGTAATTTGTCTGCTTCCTAATTCGCGGGCCAATGCGCGCGACATGCCCGCTAGGCCAGCCTTTGCCGCAGCATAGTTTGCCTGACCAGGATTACCAGTCTCGCCAACGACCGAGGTAATGTTGATGATTCGCCCCCAGCGCTGCTTCATCATGAAACGCATAACCGACTGGGATAAACGAAAACAAGCGCTCAAGTTGGTGTCAATGACTTGTTGCCACTCGTCGGCCTTCATGCGCATGGCTAGATTGTCGCGGGTGATGCCAGCGTTGTTCACAAGGATGTGGATACCGCCTTCTGAATGAAGCTTCTCGAGTAAGTCTTCGCTTGCTTGGCTCTGGGAGACATCCAGGACAAGGCCCAGGCTTTGCTCGCTCGATTGTTCAAGGGCATCGTATAGACCCGCAAACGCACCGCCGTTGCTCACGTGTGCGAGGGGGTGAAAGGCAGCCTTTGCCCGATCGATTGCGTCGCGCAAAGTCTGGCTAATTAGTTGCGCGCCGGCCTCAGAGGTTGCGGTACCGAACACACGAACCCCAGCCTGGGCGAGTGCTACCGCTATGGCTTGGCCAATGCCCCGCGAAGCACCGGTAACCAGGGCTCGTTTGCCCCAAAGTGATGGGTCGAGCGTTGGCAGAAGCGGCCGCTTATCGCTAAGAGATGGGGCGTCGGTGTCATCTTGCATAGAGGTCGTCATGATGCACGCGCCTGACCCATCGTCGCAAGCGCTTGCTCGAGCGTTGAAGGGTCATAAACACTCATAACCCGCATGTGTTTGTCGATGCGCGATACAAGTCCTGCAAGAACTTTTCCTGGTCCCATTTCGATCACCGTGTCGACACCTCGTTGCCGCATCAATTCAATCGTTTCGACCCAACGGACCGGATGGTAAGCCTGCGCAACGAGCGCATGCTTGATGGCTTCCGGATCTCGATGTTCACTCACATCGACATTGTGGATGACAGGTATCTGAGGGGGTTCGAAAACATAGCCCGTTAAGGCCTGGGAAAGCCTTTCCCCCGCAGGCCTTAACAGACTCGAATGAAAGGGTGCCGAAACCGGAAGCACGAGGGCACGCTTTGCACCTTTTGCCTTAAGCACTTCGCATGCTTTCTCGACCGCTTGTTTGTGGCCCGCGATAACAACTTGCGAGGGTGCATTAAAGTTGACCGCTTCAACCACTAAGCTTTGCGCAGCGCTCACTTCAGCACAAGCATCAATCACCGCCTGATCGTCGAGTCCAAGAATTGCCGCCATGGATCCCGTGCCCATGGGTACGGCCTCTTGCATTGCCTGTGCGCGCAGTCTCACCAGCCTTAGCGCATCGCCCAACTTAAGGACGCCAGCTGCGACCAGGGCAGCATATTCACCAAGACTGTGACCCGCCATGATTTGCGCTTGAGGCCCTGAGGCACGCTGCCATGCCTTCCAGGCACAAAGCCCCGCCAACAGCATGGCGGGTTGCGTATTCACCGTGCTCGCAAGGCTTTCTGCCGGGCCAGCGTGAATCAAAGCGCTAAGCTCATCGCCTAGCGCCTCATCAGCGTCCCGAATAAGGCTTTCAATCTCTGGATGCTGCGCCCATACATCGAGCATACCAACCGATTGTGACCCCTGTCCCGGGAAGACAAATGCGATGTTCATAGCCTATTTCTCGCCTCCTAAATCAATCGCTTCAAGCTCATTCAATAACTGAGTAGACAGGCACCCCAGGCCATGCCACCCCCCACCCCTTCGAGCAGGATTTTTTGACCCTGCCTGATCTGCCCGAGCCTTATGGCACTGTCGAGGGCTAGCGGTATCGAAGCAGCCGATGTGTTGGCGTGCTGATCAACTGTCACGATGATCTTTTCGTTCGGCAGCCCGAGACGCTTCGCGGTGGCTTGGAGAATGCGAATGTTTGCTTGGTGCGGAATAAGCCAATCGACTTCATGAAGACTCATGTTTGCTTTGGCGCAAACCTCTCGGGCGACCTGGTCAAGCACGTTGACGGCAGTCTTGAAAACCGCCTGGCCATCCATGGTGAGAAAGGGGTGACCGCAAACCACCCCGCCGCATACCTGACCAGCTGTTTGCAAAATAGGGACCAGACTGCCGTCGGCATGCAAGGCACAGGCATGAATACCGGGTGAATCGGAAGCCGAAAGAACAACTGCACCGGCGCCGTCACCAAAAAGCACACAGGTGCCGCGGTCGTTCCAATCGAGGATACGTGAAAAAACTTCAGCACCAATAACCAGTGCTCGTCGCGCCATCCCGGTACGAATCATGGCATCGGCCGTCGAGACGCCATAAACAAAACCCGCGCATACGGCCTGCACATCAAATGCCGCAGCACCTTTACATCCAAGCGCCTGCTGAATCAGGCAGGCAGTACTTGGAAAAATAACATCAGGGGTTGAGGTTGCCACAATGATTAAGTCAATGTCCTCGGCCTTCAACGCGGCCATGTCGAGGGCGCGTTTGGCGGCTTGCAAGCCAAGCTGACTGCTACTCATACTCGGATCTGCCAAATAGCGCTGCCTGATGCCGGTACGAGCTTCGATCCAATCACTAGAACTTTCAATACCGCGTGTGGCGAGTTCTTCAACCAAGGCTTGATTGCTCACACAACGCGGCGGCAGTGCCGACCCAGTGCCTAAGAGTTTGCTGAAAATCATAGCGTGGACAAGATCAATGAAGAGCCCTTACCTCGGGTAAGGCTTTGGCAATTTGATGAATGAGGTCGTGCTCAACCGCATGAGCAGCTCGTGCTAGCGCTGTTTGAAATGCCAATTCATCAGCAGATCCGTGGCTTTTAAAAACAATGCCCCGAAGCCCGACAAGCGAGGCACCGTTATAACGTCTGTGATCCATCCGACGGCGAATCCGCTGTATCACCGGCAGCGATACCAGCGCTGCAAGCCTTGAAACAAGACCTCTGCCGTACTCCTCGCGCAGGGTTTGGGCGAGCATGCTCGCGAGGCCTTCAGAGGTCTTTAGGGCAACGTTGCCAACAAATCCATCACAAACCACAACGTCGACCATACCCGAGAAAATATCCTTGCCTTCGACATTACCGATGAAGTTTAGACCGCTGCCTCGCAAGAGTTCGCCGGCCTGCTTGACCACGTCATTGCCCTTGATGACTTCCTCGCCGATGTTCAGCAAACCGATCGATGGGCGCCGAGATTGATCAAGCGCAGACGATAGGGCTGCACCCATGATCGCAAACTGAAGCAAATGCTCGGCACTGCAATCGACGTTGGCGCCTAAATCGAGCATCATGGTTGCTCCACCGCGAACATTGGGCATTTGCGCTGCGATGGCTGGGCGGTCGATGCCTTCCATGGTCTTTAGCACCATGCGTGATAAGGCCATGAGCGCACCGGTGTTGCCTGCGCTCACGCAAGCCTGAGCGCGAGCATCACGGACGCATTCAATGGACCGTCGCATCGACGAATCTTTCTTGCCGCGAAGCGCAACCGCGATGGCCTCATCCATGCCTACCACCTCGGAGGCATGGACAAGCTCGATCCGACTGCGAATTGAAGTGGCGGGGTTTTGGCTGTCGAGCGCGCGCCGAATCGCCGACTCGTCGCCCACAAGCAAGCACTTTGCACTGCTTGCTTGTGATAGAAATTGTATCGTGGCGGGAACGGTTACTGGGAGGCCGTGGTCGCCCCCCATAGCGTCAACTGCAATTGTGATTTGCGGACCGTCCATCGACCCACGGAGCAATCATAGACTCCGCTGTGCCGCCCTGTAGTGCTTAGGACTCGTCCGACTTTGACTTCACAACTTTCCGGCCACGATAAAAGCCGTTGGGGCTGACATGGTGACGCAAATGGATTTCGCCCGTACTTGATTCAACCGCGATCGGTGGTGCACTCAGAAAGTCGTGAGCACGGTGCATACCGCGCTTTGAAGGGGATTTTTTGTTTTGCTGGACGGCCATGATGCGGCTCCATGAAAAAAACTAATCTGCGAGTATATCACCGCCCATTTTCCTTGCTTCGCTTAAGCGTGGAAAGAACAGCAAACGGTCGTTGACGTGTGGATGCTTGACTTGCTTCGGTTTGCGCCATTACGGGCGGTTCGCACTGCAAGTGTTTTGGAACAATCGGTAAGGCAAGCAGCAATTCGTCTTCGATCAATGCCAGAAGATCAAACTGCTTGTCGTGGGCAATGACGTCATAGTCATCTTGGGCGCTGTCTTCAAGCTTGTTGGCAAGGGCTTCATTTGGAGCGACTAAAAACCGCCGCTTCACTTCTAAATCAAGGCTCAAGGGGTGCATGCAGCGTTGACAGGTGAGGATGAGTTGAGCAAAAGCTTCAAGCCTTAGCCAGTGTCGGCGTTCGGCGGCATCCAGATCGCTTAGTCCGCAGGCGCGCCAGCGCAGCGCTTCCCGAGGGGGATGAAGCGCTAGCGAATAAAGTCGGGGCATGGTGTCGATTAAGAGCTCGGCATCGAGCTTTGCCTCAAACACCCCTCCACGTTCAATCCATGCGAGCAAAGGCAGCGATCGCGGTGTCCAGTCTGATTCTTGAAGGCTCATGGGCTCAGGCAGCTACTTGAAGGTTTATCGCTCTATGATACGTTGCTCAGCGCAGGCGCGGCTTGCAGTACCAAGGCATAGGAAGTGCGCGGCTTGCAATACCAAAGCATAGGAAGTGTCGTGTCGACAAGGTCATTCGTGGAAACTTTACCCGAGCAAAGCCCTCAACTCATCCTCGCCTCAACCTCGGTCTACCGCAGGGGTTTGCTTGAACGATTAACGAGTCATTTCAAGCAAATCTCGCCTGATGTCATCGAGGTACAAAAGCCTGGCGAGGCCGTTGAAGCGATGGCCCTTCGTCTTGCCCTTGAGAAAGCAAAGGCGGTAGCGCGCCTGCACCCCGGGGCGCTTGTGATCGGTTCGGACCAGGCGGCCACCATCGACGGCTTTGAGGCGATTGGTAAGCCAGGTCACCGCGCGGCTGCCATGGAGCAACTCCGCTGGGCCAGCGGCAAGACGCTCCATTTTTTTACCGCTTTAGCCCTGGTTCGAGGCGTCACAGCTGAGCATGGCGAGCATCAGCTTGCGGCATTTCAGCGTACGGCGGTTGTTGAAACCACTGTTAAATTTCGCGAGCTAAGTGACACCCTCATCGAGCACTACCTTGATAGGGAGCCGGCCTACGATTGCGCGGGTTCAGCAAAATGTGAGGGCCTTGGCATTGTGTTGATGGAATCGATTCAATCAGAAGATCCCACGGCATTAATTGGTCTCCCGCTCATACGCCTCAGTCAATTTCTTGCCGATGCAGACTATGACATCTTCAGCGCTGATTCTGCTGCCGACTGCGCTTGACCCCGATAGCGATCCGGAGCAATCCTTGCCCGGACCAGTGTTAGCCCAACTCCGATCGCTCACTCATTTTGTCGTTGAGGATGCGAAGTCTGCACGTGCCTGGCTTAAGCGTTGCGCGTGGCCCCAACCGCTGCCGCAGGCTTTGATGCAGGTCTGGAATGAGCACACCGCCCAAGTAACTGCGCAAAGCGATGCAGTGATCAAGCAGGTACTTGACTGGCTTGAAGCCGGCCATTCGGTTGGGCTTTTGTCGGAGGCTGGTCTTCCCGCAATTGCCGACCCAGGGCAGGCATTGATCGCAGCAGTTCATGCCAACGGCTACGTCGTGAGACCGCTGGTTGGGCCATCGTCCATCATGCTCGCCCTCATGGCATCGGGGCTTAATGGCCAACATTTTGAGTTCAAGGGCTACCTGCCTGCTGCTAGCGATGCCCGCGAGGCGAGCCTTCGCAGCCTGGAGCGCTCAAGTCAGCAAGACGGGCGAAGCATTATTTTTATTGAAACACCTTACCGAAATGATGCGATGATGGCGTCGCTTCGTGCTGTCCTGAGCGACGAAACCTGGATGTGCGTTGCTAGCGCACTGGGAAGCCCTAAGGAGCGGGTCTACGCTAAAACCATCGCTCAGTGGAAGCAGTTTGCGTGGTCGCCGGGTCGCGATCCGGCGGTATTCATCCTCGCATGCAACAAGGCAAAAGAAAGTCGATTAACGAAGGCGGTTGGTGGTCGACATGATTTGAAGGCCCATCGTCGCAAGCACTTTTGAAGTCTCCACACCGACGCGCCTGGCAAATCGCTCGGCCAGCGAAGGGCGTGGACTGAAGTCGACCACATCGTCAGCTTTGATCACATCACGAGCGACCTGGTCAACAGAACCTCGCGCATCGGCGAGGCCGAGTTTGATCGCCTGATCGCCACTCCAAACCCGACCGCTAAAAAGTTTGTCATCGTCTTGCAAGCGTTCGCCCCGCCCCTTTTTAACCGCCTCGATAAAGTTCTGGTGCAGGGCTTCGAGGGTGCTTTGCAAGTGCAGGCGTTGCGATTCACTTAAGGTGCTGAAAGGGTCAAGCATTGCCTTATCGGTTCCGGCGACGAAAAGCCTGCGCTCAATGCCAAGTCGCTTCATCGCCTCGGTGAAGCCAAAGCCATCGAGACGCACACCGATCGATCCAACGAGGCTATTGGGATCTACAAAGATCTTGTCACTTGCTGCGGCGATGAAGTAACCGCCCGATGCACAAATATCCTCAACAACGGTATGGATCGGAATCTCCGGGTGCTTCTCACGTAGTCTCAAAATCTCGTGATACACGATGGACGCTTGAACCGGCGAACCGCCAGGGCTGTTGAGCCGAAGAATCACGCCCGCTGTGCCCTGATCCTCGAACGCAGCACGCAACGAACCGGTGATCTGGTCGGCACTGGCGTCGGATTCGTGATCGATTTCGCCTCGGATATCGATTAAGGCAGTGTGGCGATCAGGCTTGGCGGTTTCATGCCCGCTGACGTTGCGCCACTCATACCAAAATAAGAGCAAAACCAGGATAAAAAGACTTCTAAAGGCGATGGCCCAACGGCGCTTGCGCACCTGTTCGCGTTGATTTTCCTCAAGAAGTCTCAGCAGCGCAGCTTGTTGAATGTCATGCGCGGTCGCCCAGGCATGGCTTCGGTCTGCCCGCTCGCTTGGGGCTGCCGGCTCGCTTTGGTTTGGATCATGACTCATGCTGAGCCCTTTGTTGACGCCTGACTTGAATACGACCGTCTTCGATCCGGCACTCGAGTGGTTCCAAGGACCGCCCTTTGCAAGGTCCGTCAACACACAGGCCGCTTTGGGGTTCGTACATTGCACCGTGGGTCGCGCACACAAGATACTGGCCGGTATCATCAAAAAATGCGCCCTCCAGCCAGTCAAGCTCTACCGGCACATGGGCGCAGCGGTTCAAGTAGGCATGGGCCCTGCCCTGAAACTGCACGACGAAGGCTGAAACCTCGCCGCCAGGTCCAGGTATCAAGGTTCTGAGGCCGGTGCCGCCATCTTGCAAGTCATGTGCGCTTCCGGCGTCGGTCCAAACCGTTTTCCATGTCGAGGTAATCGAGTCAGTCATGGGTTAACCTGGGTGTTCAACCATTGGGCTAAGGTGGGCGTGTCAGCAAAAATCGCTTCGGGCTGAGCAAGCGCGAGATCTTCCGCACTATGAGCGCCATAGCTTACTGCGACTGCCCGAGTACCCGCAGCTGCGGCCATTTCAAGGTCATGGGTTGTGTCACCAATCATCATCGCGCGTGAAGGGTGAATGTCGAGCGAGCTCAGCAAATCGAGCAGCATCCAGGGATGGGGTTTGGGGTGCCCTTCGTCTGCGGTGCGTGTTTCAGTAAAAAATCGTCGCCACCCGGTTTGTTCTAGCACGCGATTGAGGCCCATCCGCGACTTCCCCGTTGCAATCGCCATCGGTACCTCAAGACTTTGAAGTTGCTCAAGCATGGGTACAACGCCTTCAAACGCACCAAGCGCTGGTTCGCTATGAAGGTAATGGTGGCGATATCGATCGACGAACGCCGCTACGTCTTGCTGAGGCAAATCGGGTACGGCGTGTTTAAGACTATCGCGTAGACCAAGGCCAATGACCCATGCTGCCTTCTTCCTATCCGGCACCTCAAGCCCGAGATCACGCGCTGCCGACTGGATGCTATGGGCTATCGCGCCTGTTGAATCCATCAAGGTTCCGTCCCAGTCAAAGACTACAAGATCCAATGCCACATCGATTCCTTTTGTATGCTTTGCCTAAGATTCAATGCCGCTTGCCCATGACTTAAAGCTTAGCGGGACTGGTGCACAAAAACACAAGCGTCCACCGCTTGCCTGAGGCCAGGCGAGCTCGAGTCGCCAGGCATGTAAGAGCATTCTTCTCAGTCCTTGGGTTCGTAGATGGCGATTCAGCGCGAAATCGCCATAGCGCTCATCTCCAAGAATAGGGAAGCCTTCGTGGGCTAAGTGAACGCGGATTTGGTGGGTGCGCCCAGTTTCAATACGAACCAAAACCGTCGAAATCTGGCTCGGTGTGTCCCGCTCGAGGCTGCCCAGGCCACGGATAACTGACACGGCTTCCACGCCTTCTTGTTCAACACGAACAACCCGCTCTCCGGCAGCGCCCGTGTAGCGTTGAAGGCGATGGCGTAACACGCGATCACGCTTCGGTACTCGTCCGCTTACCACGGCGATATAGTGCTTTTCACTGACGCGCTCTCGAAAGGCGCGATGGAGTTGCAGCAAGGCGTTGCGCCGTTTGGCGAGCACTAAAACGCCCGAGGTCTCACGATCGAGTCGATGTCCAAGTTCAAGGAAGGCAAGTTCAGGTCGTTGTAAACGAAGCCACTCGATGAGTCCTCGGCTTATCCCGCTACCGCCGTGAACCGCTACACCTGCGGGCTTATCAATGACCAGGAGCGACTCGTCTTCGAACAAGACAGCAAACGATGGGCTTTCCATCGTTGAAGCAGGCTTTCCAAGGGTCTTTTGCGAGGCTTCGATCCCGTGTAACTTTGACTGGCTTAGGTCCCTCAAGGGTGGTATGCGCAAATCCTCCCCTCCCTCGAGTCGATGTTGAGCATCTACTCGTTTGCCATTTAAGCGAACCTCCCCACTGCGAATCATGCGATAGATCCTGGTTTTTGGCAGTGACTTGAGCCTAGCGATCAAATAGTTGTCGAGCCGTTGCCCGGCGTACTCGGGGTCGACAACACTGTGCTGCGCGTTATGCCATGTCATGTGGGTTATACTGGTTTGTCTGAGTAAAGATCCGGACTCGAGTTAACGCCTGCGATGTATGCAGTTTGATGTCGTCAACACCAGTCCGAAGTCGCGCAAGAGGCTCGCATTGTGCCTTAAAGCCCCGAAATATGCGGCCTTTGCCGCCCGAAATCGGCGCCTAGCGCGTCATCCAGACAAACGAATGATGCGCGGCTCCGGATGGTCCGGGGTGCCTGGCGAGCGAGACAGTTTCTCGATCCTTACGATGAAAAGGATTCTTTGCAGCAATGGCTTTTACTGAGGCTTATAGACGGCTTATGAAGGTGAATTAAGCGCTGCGAACACACCCGGTCGCGCCGGGAAGAGCGACTGCTCTCGTTCCATTGGGCTGGCAACGCAAGCCACGCCGGTGCGAAGGAGTGCAAATGAAGCGAATGTTGTTTAACGCAACCCATGCCGAAGAGCTCAGGGTTGCAATTGTCGACGGTCAAAAGCTGATCGACATTGATATCGAAAGCGCTGGACGAGAGTCTCGCAAGAGTAATATTTACAAGGCCGTGGTCACTCGCGTAGAGCCTAGTCTCGAAGCCTGCTTTGTGAACTATGGCGAAGACCGCCACGGTTTTCTCCCTTTTAAAGAGATTTCTCGCTCCTACTTCAAACAAGGTAGCGAGTCGGGTCGCGCGCGGATTCAAGATGTGATCGCCGAAGGTCAAGAACTGATTGTCCAGGTCGAGAAGGAGGAACGCGGCAACAAAGGTGCCGCACTCACAACCCTGATATCACTTGCTGGGCGCTATCTTGTCTTGATGCCCAACAACCCGAGAGGTGGTGGTGTGTCGCGGCGTATCGAAGGTGAAGATCGTCAGGAATTACGTGAGACGATGGAAAAGCTTCAGATCCCTTCGGGCATGAGCTTAATCGCACGCACGGCAGGTATCGGAAGAAGTGCCGAAGAGTTACAGTGGGATCTTAATTATTTACTTCAACTGTGGCGAGCGATCGAGTCGGCGGCTAACGACAATCGGGCCCCAATGCTGATTTATCTCGAATCGAGTCTGGTGATTCGAGCCATCCGCGATTACTTCTCGCCCGACATTGGTGAGATCCTGATTGATACCGAAGATATTTACGAGCAGGCCAAAGCCTTCATGTCGGTGGTGATGCCCGATAACATGGGGCGCGTGAAGCGTTACAGCGACGATGTGCCCTTGTTTTCACGCTTTCAAATTGAGCATCAGATCGAAACCGCCCACTCAAGGGTGGTTCCGCTGCCCTCGGGTGGTGCCATTGTCATTGACCACACAGAAGCGCTGGTCGCCATCGACGTGAATTCAGCGCGTGCAACTCGTGGAAGCGATATCGAAGAAACCGCCATGCGCACCAATATCGAGGCGGCTGATGAGGCTGCCCGTCAGATGCGCTTGCGCGACTTAGGCGGATTGATCGTTATCGACTTCATCGACATGGAGTCGAGCAAAAATCAACGCGAGGTTGAGTCCCGACTCAAAGATGCCCTTCACTATGACCGGGCGCGAGTCCAAATGGGGAAAATCAGTCGATTTGGGCTGATGGAGTTGTCGCGCCAACGCCTGCGCCCTGCCCTCAATGAGGGCTCGCACATGACATGCCCGCGTTGCAATGGGACCGGTGTCATTCGGGATGTGGAGTCCTCTGCGCTGCATGTGCTGCGAGTGATTCAAGAAGAGTCGATGAAAGAAGGGAGCGCAGCGGTTCACGCCCAAGTGCCTGTCGAAGTAGCGACCTACTTGCTCAACGAAAAGCGAGCTGAGATCCACAAAATGGAGGCTCGCTTGAGGGTTGAGATCATTCTTATTCCCAACAAGTATCTTGAAACGCCGCACTACAAGCTTGATCGCCTCAAGCATGACGATGAGCGACTGGGTTCGTATCGAGTGAGCTACGCGCTTGCCGATGGGCCCCAGGAGGATACGAGCTTTCTGGATTCAAAATTTGATGGCCACCGCAAGCCTCAAGAAGCTGCAGTCAAAGGCATTACACCAACGGCGCCTGCCCCAAGTAGCCCGTCAGATCGTCAGGGTCCAGTGGCTAGACCTACCCCTTCGACGGGACCTGCATCGGGCCGTATGGATGCAGCCAACAACCCAAGCCATCAAGCGCAGGCGACATCGGCAGGTGCTCCCGCTAGTCCGGCACCTGCCTCTGTCCCCTCAAGTGAGGGTTTCCTGGGCAAGGTTTTGGGATGGTTTAGACGCAAACCCGCTAATGAAGCTAGGGCTGAACAGGTAAGTCCAAATGCAGCGGCTGCCACAGCAGCCTCGGTTCAAACCGGTAGCGCGGTTTCCGGAACAGCTAGTGGCACACCCGATTCAGCTGAAGCGCGCACGGATGGGCGTGAGCGCAGAGGGCGTGACCGCCGTGAACGGGGTGGTCAGCGTTCAGATCGCGGTGAACGTGGCGAGCGCCAAGATCGTGGCGATCGAAGTGTGCGCCAAGACCGCAGCGATCGTGGTCAACCCAGAACTGATCGACAAGACAGAGATGACAGAGGCGAGCGCTCTGATCAACGCGGCGAAAGGACGGATCGGCAAGAACGTGGCGATGTGCGAGCTGAAGCAAGCGATACGCGCGAGCGTTCGCCACGAAGCGAACGAAGCGAACGTGGTGAGCGAGGTGATCGTGGTGAGCGCCGTGACAGACGCAAACGAAGCGACCAAGAGGACGGCCAACAAGACCTGCAGCCACTGCTGCCACTCGCGGCGACTGACCCAGGCGCGACTCAAGCGGCGGCCACGCCGGCAGTCGTACCTACCAATGAGTCTGCTGCAGACGAGGAAGACAACCAGGACAGTTCAGACCGACCCAAGCGTCGTCGTCGACGCTCGCGCCGAGCGACGGGCGCTGAGGACGGCGGTCTCGGTATTGAGATTGGCGAATCATTACAAGCTGGACGCGAGCCCGGCAGCGCCAATGTGCCAAACGAGCCTCGAGTGGAGCCGCTCGATGAGCTGCCTAAGGCGGCCATTGAGACGGTGGTTGCCGAATCTAAGGCAGCTGAAGCAACGGAGCCTGTGGCGGCAAATCAGGCTGACGTGGAGGTTCGATCCATCGAAGTGACTCAGCCTATAGAAGCGGTCGCGGCCTTGCTACCGAGCAGTCCAACTCCAATGACTGACACGCAAGAAGCCAAGCCTGAAACGCGAGAGGTCAGTGCCAACGCTTCGCTCGAGCCTCAAGCGCCTGCACCCTCTCCCGAGTTACAAGCGCCAGTACCCTCTCCTGAGTCACAAGCGCCTGCGCCCTCTCCCGAGGATATTCGACTTAGCATCGAAAAGGCGGGGCTCGAGCTGATCGAGACTTCCAAGCAGGTTGATGCCGACTCGGGTGCGGTTCAAGTGAAACCAAGAGTTGTTCGAAAGCGCAAGCCGCTCGCAAAAATGGAAGAAGAGCCCCTACAAATGGTAGAGACATCCCGAAAAGAGTAGGCCTCAGGCCTCAGCATCATCGCTCCAGCGACTTAGGTAATGAGCGAAAAGACGATTCGATTGGTCGATCAACGGTATCAGGCGCGGCCCATGCCAGCGCCTGAGCCGGGACTTGTGAGCAGTCTTTTGAGGGATCAACTCGGACGTAGGCTTCATGACCTAAGGGTCTCAGTGACCGATCGCTGCAACTTCAGGTGCTCTTATTGCATGCCGAAGTCAGTTTTTGATCGAGACTACGTATTCTTGCCGCAATCTTCGCTGCTGTCGTTTGAGGAAATTTATCGGCTTGTCCGCGTTTTTTTGATGCTCGGCACAGAAAAAGTACGTATTACGGGTGGTGAGCCTCTGCTACGGAAACACCTTGAGCGTTTGATCGAGATGCTGGCAAGCTTAGGCACCCTATCTGGAAAGCCACTCGATCTCACGCTTACCACCAATGGCGCCTTGCTGCGCAGGAAAGCACGCAACTTACGTGAGGCGGGCTTGAGTCGATTGACGGTGAGCCTGGACGCTATCGATGATCGGGTGTTTAGGAAAATGAATGACGTCGAGTTTCCAGTGGCGGACGTCTTGGATGGGTTAAACGCAGCCAACGAGGCTGGCTTTACTGACATAAAAGTCAACATGGTGGTTCAACGTGGTGTGAACGAGCATCAAATCCTCCCAATGATTGAGTATTTCCGCCACTCGGGACACATTCTGCGCTTCATCGAATTTATGGACGTTGGCTCGAGTAACGGATGGACCATGACTTCGGTTTTTTCAAGCTCAGAAATTCTAAAACTTGTTGAAAGTCAGTACCGCATTCATCAGCTTGCCGAAAACTATGCTGGAGAGGTTGCGCGGCGTTGGGCCTTTGACGATGGTAGTTTGGAGTTTGGACTCATCGCTTCAGTCAGTGAGCCTTTTTGTCAAAGTTGCACGAGGGCGCGCCTGTCAACAGATGGAAGACTTTACAGCTGCCTTTTCGCCAGCGAGGGCTGGGATTTACGAAGTCTGCTCAGAGGCGGTACTCCCGACGGCGATCTTGCTGCATCGATTGCTGCGTTTTGGCATCAGCGGCTTGACCGCTACTCCGAACTTAGGACCGAAGCAACGAGCAGTCTTCGCAAGCGTCAAAAGATCGAGATGAGTTACATCGGCGGATGATAGCGCTAAGCCAGTCAAGCCTGCCTGCAACCACCGCAATCACGGCAAAAGATGAACACGCCCTGACGCGCGAGGTCAGGATCGCTGGTGAACATCCATTGTGCATTTACTTCGATAAGCGAGAGATGGTTACGCTGATGACCTTGGGCCGCGCTCCGGAATTACTTACGTTGGGATGGTTATTGAATCAACGGATCATTGAGCAGGCGAGCGATGTTTCAAGTATTCAAGTCGACTGGGACACAAGTGCTGCCGCCGTGACCAGTCGGACTCTGGCCCTAGCGGGAAAGTCATGGTGGGAGCAGCCAGAGCGTCTTGCCCGTTTCGAGGAACGAATGGATCGCAAAACCGTGACCACTGGATGCGGTCAGGGGACCATGTACAGCGACTTAATGGCAACCGTACGATCAGACGCTGAAAGCCTCGGATCCTTCAACGAAGCTTCAATCAGTAAATCACAGATTCACCGCGTCATTGCGCAGGCACGACATCATCAGGCCGTGTACCAGGAAGCTGGCGGTGTCCACGCTTGTGCGCTTGCTGATAACAAGCCGGGGTCGGATGGAGGTTTTCTATACTTCATTGAAGATGTTGGTCGCCATAACGCAGTTGATGCGATCACCGGTTGGATGTCGATTGAAGCGCAAGGTCCTGAGGATAAGATTTTTTACACCACGGGCAGGCTGACCTCAGAAATGGTGATCAAGTGTGCACAAATGGGCATTGCAATTCTTCTATCGCGGTCTGGCATCACAGCCATGGGCTACGAGTTGGCGCAAGAACTTGGTATCTGCCTTATCGGTCGTTGCCAGGGCAAGCACTTTCTCGTCTACAGCCACCCCGAGCGCGTAGACTTCGAAAGCTAAGCAAGCATGCGAGTGATAGCTTCAGCGGATGGCCTTAGCCCAAGAGCCAGGATAACCGGCTTGGTGCTGGCTGGAGGCTTGAGTCGGCGCATGCAGATGGTGGCGAGTGGCCCAGAACCTGTTGATAAGGCCCTTATACCTTGCGCAGGTAAGCCGCTGATTGCGTGGACCTTGCAGCGCTTACAGCCACAGGTCGACGAGGTATTGATCAATTGCAATCGAAGACACGAAGTCTTTGCTGCCATGGGTCATCAAGTACTTGGTGACAAACTCGAAGGCTTCGCTGGCCCACTTGCAGGTATGCACGCAGCCCTCCACGAACTCGCCCATCGCTCGGAGCGCGCGATAACCGCGCAATGGCTGCTCACAGTTCCCTGCGATTGCCCGTTTTTTCCTGAAGATTTAGCTCAAAGCATGTTAGCTAGCGCCAAGGAAGATTCCGAGCTGGTTGTTGCACGAAGTCCTGAAGCTGAACAGCCTGTATTTTTACTGATGCGCCCTGCTCTGCTTGCTTCGCTTGAACATTTTTTAAAGCGTGGTTTTAGAAAGATTGATCAATGGTATCAATCACTTAAATATGTTTCTTGCGAATTCGTCGAGCCTTTAGCCTTCCGGAACATCAATACGCCCGAGGAGTTAATCGAGGCAGAGCGCATTCTGGGTTCACCCCATCTCGACATCGAGGGCTTAGCGCAAGATATTCACATACTCGAGTCTGTCCAGGTTAGGGAGCCAAGTGCCGATCTGAGCCAAGCTCAGGAATCGATTCCTATGATTCCCATCGAAGCGCTGCGTAAGGTGTTACTCGATCGACTGCGTCCTCTGGAGCGGTCTCACTGGCTTTCCCTTGCCGATTTACATGGGCAAGTGCTAACGCAAAGCCTGACCGCACCCTACAACGTGCCATCGCATCAAAACAGTGCGATGGATGGATTTGCCATAAGATTCAGAGATTTAAGATCTGATGTTCAGGTGCAATTGCCAGTTGGCGATCGGATTTTGGCCGGCCACCCTAGCCCCTCATCGCCACCAGAACATCCACATGCGCTAAGGGTCATGACTGGGGCGGTACTTCCCGAAGGTTTCAATGTCGTGGTGCCGCAAGAGCTTTGCAGCCTGCGAGACGACCGCGTTGTGATTCCCGCAGGGCAACAATGCGGACAGCATGTACGTTTGGCTGGTGAGGACATCGCTTTTGGCGATCGGGTGATCGAGTCGGGAACACGCCTTTCGGCCATTCACATGGGGCTTATGGCATCGCTGGGAATCGCACAAGCCCGAGTGCGTGGTCCTTTACGGATTGCAATTTTGTCAACCGGCGATGAAGTACTTGATCCAATGGCCTCCGAAGAGCGAGCACAAGGACAACTCTTTGACAGTAACCGTTTCATGTTGAAGGCGTTCTTGGCTAAATGGCCTTCAATCGCCATTCACGATGCCGGGATCATTCCCGATGACCCAAATCGTCTTGAGCAGACGCTGCGCGAGCTTAGCCACTCGCAAGACATGATTATCTCGTCGGGTGGCGTTTCGGTCGGTGAAGCAGACTTCACCCGCAGTCTTATGGCGAGATTAGGGCAAGTTCATTTTTGCACCGTCGCGATGCGTCCAGGTAGGCCCCTGGCCTTGGGTCGGGTTGGCAAGGCGCTCTACCTTGGATTACCAGGTAATCCGGTTGCGGTGGCCATGACATTTTGGTACTTCGTGGTGCCTGCAATAGACCGCTTACTGGGCTTGCCGACCCATCCCTGGCCACTCCGATCAGCGGTGGCCGCGCAAGCCATTCGAAAAAAGCCTGGCCGCACCGAATTCCAGCGCGCCAGGCTCGATATGGATCAGAGCGGAATGCCCCAACTAACTGTTAGCCAAAATCAGGGCTCAGGCGTATTGAGTTCGCTGACGAAGTATCCTGTTATCGCTGTGCTTGAACACGAACGTGGCCACATTAAGGCCGGGGAAAGTCTCTTTTACGTTTGTATCGACGATTTGCTTTGAAACGCCATCGTCCAACTTAGCGCTTTGTAGACATCGTGCCCTTCAGACTTGCGTAATACGCCGCCAGGTTTTCCATGTCCGCTTTGCTGAGCGCAGTCGCTTGCGATCCCATAATCGCATTTTTTCTCGCACCACTTTTGTATTCGCTAAGCGCCAACAAGAGATAGTCAGCGTGCTGGCCAGCAAGCTTCGGATAGCTGGGATCAATCGTACTAATGCCATCTTTGCCGTGGCACGCCGCGCAGGCCGCATCAGCTTTTGCTTTTCCTGCAGCAATATCCTTGGCCTGGGCCGAAAATGCCATACCGGCTAATGCGGTAAGAACAAGAAACTGGATCGATTTTTTAACAATCATGGTTGATTTCACGAGAATGCTCCCCGATTAACTGGCGGCTACGACTAGCGGCTTGCGTAGTAGGCTGCAAGGTCAGCGATGTCGGCGTCGCTAAGACTACCCGCAATTCCCCTCATGGTTGGGTGAGGACGATCACCCTTACGATAAGCCGTCAGCGCTGCTTCGATGTACTTCGCATTTTGGCCTGCAATCATAGGGACGTTATAAACGCGGGGAAAAGAGGCTTTGTAGCCCGGAATCCCGTGGCAGCCGATGCATTGACTGCGTTTGTCTGCCCCTGCTTTGGCGTCACCACCAGCGGCTTGCTGAGCCTGGACCTGAGCACCGTAAGAAAGGGCAATCATGAAAGCGGCAGCGTAGCCCGCAATCGACCTAGGAAGCATTAAAGCGCCGAAACCTACCGGGCTTTTCCTTGCAGCAAGATGGCCGACAGAGTGCTTGTTTCTCATGCGAATTCCCCCGATTATCGTTATCGACGTCCCAAAATTCCACCCAACGATGGCTACATCGCGCCTTTCATACCATTTCATTGTTCAAGGACCCTGCACTGTCTCGTTCCAGGAATCACAGTGATGGCGCGCTACATAGACCGGGCGGATTCTAACTGACATTGCGTAAATGCGTCCAACGCTGGAACTTCGCTTTTGCTCGCCTATACTGCGCAAGGTCTACATGTGGAGCAAAAAACATGCGTTTTGAGGGTACTTCGTCTTATATTGCAACCGATGATCTGAAGTTGGCCGTTAACGCGGCCATGCGCTTGCAGCGGCCGCTTCTTATTAAAGGTGAGCCGGGTACGGGTAAGACCATGCTGGCTGAAGAAGTGGCATCTGGCTTAGGCATGCCTTTGCTGCAATGGCACATTAAATCCACAACGAAAGCCCAACAAGGGCTTTACGAATACGATGCCGTCTCGCGCTTACGCGACTCACAGCTTGGCGACGAGAAAGTCAAAGATATCCACAACTATATTGTTCAAGGTGTCTTGTGGCAGTCGTTTATCGCGGATCAACCGGTCGTACTCCTAATCGACGAGATTGATAAAGCGGATATTGAATTTCCCAACGACTTACTCCGCGAGATCGATCGCATGGAGTTTTTCGTTTACGAAACCAGGCAAACCATCAAGGCGCGCCATCGCCCTGTGGTTATCATCACCTCGAACAACGAAAAAGAGCTCCCCGACGCATTTTTGCGCCGCTGCTTTTTCCATTACATCAAGTTTCCCGATCGAGACACGATGCAGCGCATCGTCGATGTGCACTTTCCCGACATTAAGAAGGACTTAGTCCAGGTAGCGATGGAGTCGTTTTTCCAGATCCGCGAACTACCAGGCCTCAAAAAGAAGCCATCGACCTCTGAATTACTCGACTGGCTTAAGCTGCTGATGGCTGAAGATATTCCCGTAGAAGCCTTGCAAAGTAAGGATAACAAGGCGGTTATTCCACCTTTGCACGGCGCATTACTTAAAAACGAACAAGACGTTCACTTGTTTGAGCGTTTAATGTTTATGGCTCGCCATAATCGCTAGGCGGTTATGGTTTTCTTATTCGCTTCTGAACCGATAGGCCGCCGCTTGTATGTGATGGCTGTAACGGGGCGAGGATCGCCTCGCTCTATGCTTTTCGTAAGACATTAGGGGGCGTTGCATGCTGATTCCATTTTTTCAACACCTTCGGGCTGCAAAACTTCCTGTATCGATCAAGGAATTTTTAACCTTGCTCGAAGCACTCAAGGCCGAAGTAATCGAGCCATCGCTCGATAATTTCTATTTTTTGGCCCGTGCTAGCCTGGTCAAAGATGAGCGTCTTTTCGATAAATTCGATAAGGCCTTTGGGGCCTACTTTCATGGGATCCAAACGCTGCCTGCCATCGAAGTGGAGCTGCCGCTCGAATGGTTAAAGCGGCAATTTCAGCGCGAATTTACCGCCGAAGAAAAGGCTGCCATCGAGGCAATGGGAGGCATCGATAAGCTTCTTGAGCGTTTAAAGCAACTGCTCGATGAGCAAAAAGATAGGCATCAGGGCGGCAATAAGTGGATCGGTACAAACGGTACATCACCTTTTGGTAATGGTGGGTTCAACCCTGAAGGCATTCGAATTGGAGGGCCGTCTGCCGGAAACCGGACAGCGGTCAAAGTCTGGGAACAGCGCATGTACCGGGATTACGACGATCAGGTTGAACTCGGCACGCGCAATATCAAAATAGCGCTCAGACGCCTAAGAAAGTTTGCACGTGAAGGTGCCGAGGAAGAGCTTGATCTTGACGATACCATCGCTTCAACGGCCAGAAATGCCGGCTATCTCGACATCAAAATGGTGCCCGAGCGTCACAACACCATCAAAGTCTTGATGCTGCTTGATGTGGGTGGGACCATGGATGACCACATCAAACAGACCGAAGAGTTATTTTCTGCAGCACGTTCGGAATTCAAGAATCTAGAGTTTTATTATTTCCATAATTGTGTTTACGACTTTGTTTGGAAAAATAACCGACGTCGCCACAGCGAGCGATTGATGACATGGGATCTGATTCGCAAATTTAATCCCGATTGGCGCCTGATTTTCGTCGGTGATGCAACCATGAGTCCATATGAGATTCTTCAGCCAGGTGGTTCGGTTGAGTACAACAATGATGAACCGGGTGCTGTCTGGTTACAGCGTTTGGCAGAACGATTCCCAAAGTTCACCTGGCTCAACCCAGAGCCCGAAGGCGTCTGGGAGTATAGGCAGTCTATTTCTGTTATTCGGCAGATTTTGTCTCAGCGCATGTACCCTGTCACGATGTCTGGACTTGAACGTGCCATGCGTGAGTTATCCAAATGATTTTCAAGTGATCAACCTGACGCATAAGTGATCCAATTGAACAGCTCAAGCCCAAAGAAGTCTGCATCGCCTAGCCATCGGGCCGTTGCTGCTCCTCCTCGACCTGCTGCTAGCGTGATTTTGTTGCGCGACAAGGTGGGCGGCATCGAAGCTTTTTTGCTTGAACGCCCGCAGGCTGCTTCGGTCATGGCCGGTGTTTGGGTCTTTCCTGGCGGTAAAGTCGATCGAGAAGATCATCGGCCGGGACAAGGCGAAGATGAAGCTCAGACCATGCACAGGGCTGGGCGTTTGCATGCTCGACTCGCGCACGAGTCAGTTGATCCTCCGCAAGCGGCTGCCTTTATGCGTGCGGCTCTGCGTGAAACCGAAGAAGAGTGCGCAGTGCGAGTCTCCATCGACGCAATCGAGGGATGGTCACGGTGGATTACCCCAAGAGTGCCTTCCATGAGCACGAAGCGCTTTGATACTTTTTTCTTTCTCGCGGCACTGCCTGATGGTGAAGAAGCTCGCCACGATGGCGAAGAGTCGGTTCAGGGGCTGTGGGCCAGCCCGATTCAAGCTTTGGAACGCTATTGGAAGCAAGAAATCATGCTCGCCCCACCACAAATTATGACGTTGATTGAACTATCCCGGTTTTCTCGAGTCGACGATGCGCTCAAGCATGCTGGTGATCGCTTGCTACCTCATATTCAACCCGAACCCCTTGAGGCAGCCGACGGTGGTAGGATCGTTGCCTACCCAGGCGATGAGGCGCATCCCATTGCGCAATCACTGATCGCAGGTCCGTCGCGTCTTGTTTGGCGGGATGGACGTTTTGAGCCTCCTGGCGGTCGGTTTGAAGATTTTTTTACTGGTTTAGGTTTTGCTTGAATGGTTTTCGCTGAGAACAGGGGAGCCATCACACCTGGGGCCGACAAAGATACTCAGCAACCGGTTTGATCCAACGCGCTGTGGGAAGCTCAAGCGCACTCTTAAGTAAGACTGCGCGCTGCCGTAGATAGCGTTCGCAATCGGTTTTTTGCTCGCTTGAAGGCCAGTGCATCGATGGGCCTTTGCTTGCGATCACAACAACATTACCGGCCTCAGTCGGGTTTAGAACGAGGGGTTCAGTGCCGAATGCCTTGCTTATCGCACGATAATTGGGCTTCCAACTTGCGTGGCTGCCAAAGAGATTGAGCACCATAAGACCAGGTGCGGTTAGCGATCGATAGCAGTTTTGGTAGAAGCTTGTGTTATCACAAGTGGGACCTTGAGCATCGGCATCGTAGAGATCAGCGAGGATAACAGGCCAGTACGAATCTTTGGAGCTCGCCATAAAGCGGCTGGCATCATCGTGAATAATCGAAAGCGATGCATCAGATTTTATGCCAAACATAATAGCGTTTGCCAAAATCACCTCCTGATGCAACTCGACAACCGTCTGCTTGATAGCTGGCAGATAATGCGACAAAAATCTAGCACAAGAACCAGCGCCTAAGCCGAGCTGAAGCAAGCGTTTTGGCGCAGCTAGGAGCATGAGCCATGCCATCATGTCTTGGGTGTACTCGAGTACTAAGCGATGCGGGTGTTTGATCCGCATCGCTCCCTGAATCCAGGGTGTTCCAAAATGCAAATAGCGAACACCCTCCGATTCAGAAAAAGTCAAGGCTTGTGGCTTAAGACCTGCTTGTCGGGTTCTCAACGCATTGACATCGCAATGAGCAAATCATTAACACGCCTTACAAAAGAACCTGGGTCGCTCAGCTGTCCGCCCTCGGCAATAAGCGCTTGCTCGTAGAGCAGTAAGCTCCAGTCTTTAATTGCACCTTGTTCAGATTGCAATCGCTTCACAAGGATATGATCTGGATTAATTTCTAGAATAGGCTTGCGATCGGGTGCCTTTTGTCCCGCCTGTTTGAGCAAGCGTTCTAAATGGCCGCTGATATCGCCTTCTTCTGACACCAAACATGATGGTGATTCGGTAAGCCGCTGCGTGATTCTCACTTCCTTGACCCGATCTTCAAGCGATTCCTTGATTGAATCGAGCAAGGGCTTCATCGCCTTTGCGCTTTCCTCTACTTTTTTCTTTTCTTCCTCGTCTTCAAGCGCGCTTAGATCGAGGCCACCTTTGGCAACTGATAGCAGCTTCTTGCCCTCAAACTCCTGAAAGTAGCTCAACATCCACTCGTCGACCCTGTCGGTGAGCAGTAGCACTTCAATATCCTTTTTCCTAAAGACCTCAAGGTGAGGACTATGACGCGCTGCCTCAAGCGTATCAGCGGTGGCGTAGTAAATAGCCTCTTGCTTGGGCTTCATCCTGTTCACATAGTCGGCAAGTGCTACGGTTTGAGCCTTATCGGCCTCCACACCGACGACGGACTGGGTCGATGCAAAACGGAGCAGCTTGGCAAGACGATCCCGATGGCCCGCTTCTTCGCTCATGCCTTCTTTTAGGACCTGTCCGAATGACTGCCAGAAGCTTGCATAGTCGTCGGGACGATTTTCCGCAAGATCCTCGAGCAAGGATAGTGTGCGCCTTGCGTTGGCCTCGCGTATCGTCTTGACATCACGGCTCTCTTGAAGAATCTCTCTGGAAACATTCAGCGGTAAATCCGATGAGTCGATGACACCGCGCATGAATCGTAACCAGATTGGCAGGAGTTGCTCTGCATCTTCCATAATGAAGACGCGTTTGATATAAAGCTTTAAACCATGTCGCTGTTGACGATCCCAGAGATCGAAAGGGGCTCTTGATGGTATGTAGAGCAGTTGCGTGAATTCGCTGCGTCCTTCAATCCGGTTGTGGGTCCATGCCAGAGGGTCAGTGAAATCATGAGCGATGTGTTTATAAAACGATTTATATTGATCCTCAGTAATCTCTGACTTGTTTCGAGTCCAGAGTGCGCTGGCTTGGTTAATGGTTTCAAGCTCGTCCTTTTGGACCATTTTCCCGGCGTCCTTGTCCCATTCTTCCTTACTCATGCGAATGGGCAACTGAACATGGTCGGAATATTTACGAACCAGTTCACGCAATTTCCAGCCAGAAAGTAAATCGCTGAACGACTCACCCTCAGCATCACCTGGATCGGCGCGCAACTTCAAAATCACATCCGTGCCGCGAGCCTCTCGTGTAATTTGTTCAACCTCAAATTCACCCTCGCCGCTCGAGCGCCAGCGAACCGCTTGATCCGGTGCTAGGTCGGCACGACGACTCTCAACCGTCACTTGCTCGGCAACAATAAAAGCAGAGTAAAAACCAACGCCAAATTGACCAATCAGCTGAGCGTCTTTACTTTGGTCGCCACTTAGCTGGCTTGCAAACTCGCGTGTACCCGATTTAGCGATCGTTCCAAGATGTGAGACTGCGTCCTCGAGGCTAAGGCCAATGCCGTTATCGCTGATTGTTATGGTTCGGGCATCCGAATCGTGACGAATTGAAATACCAAGTTCATCAGCACCGATCAGCTCAGGTTTACTGACCGATTGAAAGCGTAGTTTGTCGCAGGCATCAGATGCATTTGAGATTAGCTCGCGGAGGAAAATCTCTCGATTCGAGTAGAGCGAGTGAATCATCAGCTTCAAAAGCTGCTTAACCTCTGCCTGAAAGCCATGAGTTTGAGCCTGGCTCGATGCTTCGGTCGCGGTGCTCGTCATAAAGTTTTACCTCAAAAATTGCTTAGGTGGCTGCAGGATCGTGAAATTTCAAGCGCGTTGATTCCTTGCAATCGACCGTTCATCACACGATTAGTAATCAAGATCGGCAAAGTGCTGCGCAACCTCATCAGCGCTAACCTCGCCCAATCGCGTATGACGCCAGCGTGGCGTTTTGTCCTTGTCAATCAAGAGCGCACGGACGCCCTCAGGGAAATCATGACCTCGCAAAAAGCGACGCGCCAGAACCAAGTCGAGACCAAGGACCTCCTCGAGCGAGCGATGAAAGCAATCGTGAAGATAACGATGACTGATAAGCGCTGCGGTTGGTGAACCACGCTCGAGACTGTTTGCAGGCGCATCAAACCAGGGGTCATCTTGGGCTGCTCGCTGCAATTGCTCAAGCATGCTCGCAGGCGTCGGTTGTCCGCCGATCCAGCGCAGTGCCTTGGCATAGTGACTTAGCATGCTCGAAGCCATCGCATCATCAAGAGACGCATCGTGTTGGAGCATCCATGTTGTGACCAGTTGCTGGTTTAGCTGCCAGTCTTGTGTGAATTCAAGCTGAGTTAAATGATCAATCGTCGACTCCCAGTTTGCCTTCGGAACAAAGGCGTCGAATAAGCCTGCATAGATTGCATCGGACTCGTTGATGATGAGCCCTGTGAGTGCCATGATCATGCCGACTCCAGGGGGCAGTCGATTCAAAAAGAATCCGCCACCTACATCAGGAAATAGACCGATATGAATTTCCGGCATGGCAACCTTAGATGACTCAGCGATGATCCGATGGGAAGCACCAGCGCTCAGGCCCATGCCGCCGCCCATATTGACGCCATGCGAGAACACAATAAAAGGCTTTCCAAAGCGATGGATCATTCGATCCAGGATGTATTCCTCTTCAAAGAATGCATCGCCGTAGGCATATCGCTCATTGCCACCATCACGCACCTGACGAATAACCTCGGCAACATCACCGCCTGCGCTAAAGCCCTTTTCTCCTTCTGCCTGAAGAATGACAGCAGCAATCGAAGTATCGGAGCGCCAGCGGCGAAGTTGATGGCTAAGAAGGCGAACCATCTCAAGATTAATACCGTTTAATTGTTTGGGGCGATTGAGTCTTGCTCGCCCAATCCGCATGGCTTTGGTTCCGATCGTGTCGAATAACACCGATGCTGTATCCATGGATTTACTTTCCTTAGTGAGTTCGTGGCTTTATGGTGATCTTTTGGCCAGGGACAAAGAGACGAAAACGTTCGAGTGCAATCGACTCGTGCTTCATGGCTGCAATCAAGTCCTTGATCGGGTCTTCGTAGGCCTCATCGGTGAGCTGAAAAGTTCCCCAATGAATGCCCAAAGAGAGCGGTTGTCCCAGTGCCTGATGCATGCGAACCGCCTCATGGGGATTGATGTGTTGATTGGCCATAAACCAACGAGGTTCGTAAGCACCTACAGGAATCGCTGCAAGATCAAAGGGTGCAAAGCGCTTGGCAATTGCGTGGACATCATCAGACCAACCGGTATCGCCTGCGAAATAAAAGCGAAAACCAGGATGTTCAAGCACCCAACCACCCCAGAGTGTCTTGTTTCGATCAAATAGGCCGCGACCACTCCAGTGGTGTGCTGGCACAAAGTGAAACTGAAATGACCCCTGCTTGCTTTGTTGCCACCAATCAAGTCCGAGAACGCGATCAAAGCCCTCTTCTCTTAACCAGCGATCGACCCCGAGAGGAACAAGCATAAGCGGCGGCCCACCCTCTTGCTTGGCGATTTGCCGCAAGCTTGGTAAATCAAGATGATCGTAATGATTATGAGAAATCAAGATGTAATCGATTCGCCCAAGATCGGCAATCGGCACAGGGGCCGGATGCAGGCGCTTGGGGCCGATCCAGCTAAATGGGGATGCCCGCTCAGAAAAATGCGGGTCGGTGAGAATTCGTGCATCACCGATTTTTAGGGCAATCGTCGCGTGGCCTAACCATTGGATTTCGTTGCCTCGTTGTTGGGCTTCGTTGGCTAGCGGCTGGGTTTCGTGGTCTTTACGAGGTAGTGATTGGGCACCACTCGCGCCTAAGGGTTCAGTGTTTGCGTGACCCTGATCGGACTTCCAGTCCTTGGGCATTTGCTCCCAGGCGGCCTTGATGCGCTCAGGCGCCACCAGTGCCTGTAAATTAAGGTCTTTTCTCGACCACCACCATCGGAATAATTCACTCAGTGGCTTGTTGACCCGACTGCCATCGCTATTGCTATAGCCATCGTCACGGTGATGGCTTGGCGCTTGACTGGATCCAACCGCAGACTTTGCTTCACAAGCGACTAAGGATGCGCAAAGTAAAAAAATGGCAATGCGCTTAACGAAAAAAGGCATGACTTGGGTGGCGTTGTTAAGAAAGAGGGGCGATCATACGGGCTTCTTTCCATCCATCGCAATTTGGGGACACTTTCCATGAATCAACTTGATCTACAAGAGCGCTTTATTGCCGTGACAGGCGGGGCATCGGGCATCGGTGAAGCGATCGTGAATAGGCTTATCGATTCAGGTGCAAAGGCCATTATCTGGGATGCTAATCAGGACCTAGTCGACCGCATGCTCAAACTTAACGATCCCAATCGTTATGCAATCAGGATGGATGTCACCGATCAACAGTCGGTATTTTCGGCCATGCAAAAGAGTCTTGCCTGGATTGCGGAGCGATCAGGCGGCCATGATGCAGGGCTCGACGGCATGATTTGTAGTGCTGGAATTACGGGGCCAAATCATACGGTTATCGATTATCGCTTTGAAGATTGGAAACAAGTTTTTGATGTGAATTTGCACGGCGTCTTTCTTTGCAATCAGGTCGCAGCTCAACACATGAAAGCTCGCTCAAAGGGAAGAATCGTCAATATCGCCTCGATCGCAGGCAAGGAGGGCAATCCAAACGCCTCCGCGTATAGTGCTAGCAAAGCTGCTGTGATCGGTTTGACCAAGTCCTTGGGCAAGGAACTTGCGAGCACTGGAATCACCGTAAATTGCGTCACACCTGCCGCTGTCAAGACACCTATGTTTGCTCAGATGAGCGAGACCCATATTCAGTTCATGTTGTCAAAGATTCCTATGAATCGCTTTGGTTTAGTCGAAGAGATCGCCTCAATGGTGTGTTGGTTATGTACCGATGATGCATCGTTCTCAACGGCTGCCGTCTTCGATTTATCAGGTGGCCGTGCTACTTATTGAAATGATTGATGCGGCTTTGATTCGAGGCTCGAGTAACTTCCCCTTTCGGCCTCGGGTCGCGTCATAGGCACCCAACTCCCGAGCACTAAATTCCCTACTTATCGCTTTTGCGCCACGAGCGATACCTTGAATCAAGACCGAACTTGGCGTGTGCACAGCTACAGCAACAAGTGGATCTTTGGCGTCGCAATCCATAAGACTCACGCCTCTGCCGCCTTGCTTGAGTTGGCGGAGTTCCTCTAGAGGAAAGCTCAGGGCTCTTCCTTGTTCTGAAAGACAGAGCAATTTTTGTTGGGTGAGCTTGGCATCGACCACAGGTCGGATGAGCGCATCATGAGGATCAAGCTGCACAAATTGTTTGCCTGCTCGCTGTCGTGTTGTTAAGTCTGCGGCAAGACATTGAAAACCTTGGCCCAGGCGGGTAGCGAATACCACCCGGTCGCTGGCATGAGCCGCAAACAGATAGGCCACCCTGCTGCCAGCTTCTAATTCAATGAGCGTTGTGATCGGTGAGCCATCGCCCCGGGCTGAAGGTAATTGGCTCACGCTAAGCGCGTAGGTTCGGCCCGTTGTGCTGATGACAAAAAGTTGATCGGTAGTCATGACTGGGTAGAGCGCATCCAAGCTGTCACCCGATTTAAATGAGAACTGTGATGCCTCATGCCCATGACCTTGGCGTACACGTACCCAGCCCTTTTCAGAAACGATAACGGTTACCGGCTCGTCAGCGACGCGTATGTCGATGCTTGCTTTATCGCTGGCCTCAAGAAGCGTTCGTCGCGGGTCACCGTACTGTCGAGCATCAGCCTCAATTTCTTTAACGACTTGTTTGCGTAAGTGCTGCTCATCGTTGATGAGGGTTTCAAGCTGTTTGGACTCTTCGCGCAGTGATTTAAGTTCTTGCTCAATACGGATGGCTTCAAGCCTTGCCAATTGTCGAAGCCTGATCTCCAAAATATCCTCAGCTTGTCGATCGCTGAGACGAAAGGCTGCAATAAGCGCTGCTTTGGGCTCGTCTGACTCTCGGATGATGCGAATCACTTCGTCGATGTTAAGCAGAACGAGCTGGCGACCCTCAAGTACGTGAATGCGATCAAGCACCTTATCGAGTCGATGCGCACTACGGCGTCGAACCGTATCAAGCCGATATGTACACCATTCACTCAAACACTCAAGTAATGATTTCTGAACCGGTCGCCCATCTAGCCCAACCATCACCATATTGAGGCTTAGGTTTGTCTCTAGGGAGGTATTGACGAGCAGCAAACTCACGAGCTCATTAAGTTCAACACGCGAGCTTCTGGGTTCGATCACAAGGCGTACAGGAGCGTCTTTGCCCGACTCATCGCGAACCGCGTCGAGGACAGCAAGCATGGCTTGCTTGAGTTGTAGCTGCTCGTTGGACACCGACTTCTTACCGAGTCGCGGCCTTGGGTTGGTGATCTCTTCGATTTGTTCTAGAACTTGCTGAGTGGACACGCCATGGGGCAACTCGTTGACCACGAGTTGCCATTGTCCACGCGCAAGCTCTTCGATATCGTAGCGCGCACGCATGCGCAGACTGCCTCTCCCGCTGCGATAAGCCTCAAGTATGTCAGCCCTCGACGAGATAATTTGCGCTCCACCCGGCAAGTCTGGGCCTGGCAGCACGGCGAGCAAATCGTCGATAGTGCTTTTAGGCTTACGAATCAGCAAAGCAGCGGCCGCTGCCACCTCCTTAAGGTTGTGCGATGGTATTTCGGTTGCCATCCCCACGGCAATCCCCGATGCACCGTTTAGTAGCACCATGGGCAATCGAGCGGGCAGCATGGCGGGCTCGCGTGTTGAACCGTCATAGTTATCAATGAAGTCGACCGTACCCATGTCGACTTCGTCGAGCAAGAGCTTCGCGTAATTCGTAAGGCGTGCTTCGGTGTAGCGCATGGCTGCTGCGCCATCGCCGTCGCGAGAGCCGAAATTTCCTTGGCCATCAATCAACGGATACCGAAGGCTAAAGGATTGGGCCATGCGAACGAGTGCGTCGTAGGCAGCGCTATCGCCATGCGGATGATAGCGTCCGAGCACCTCACCTACTACCCGTGCTGATTTAACAGGCTTAGCGTCAGCACTTAATCCAAGCTGATTCATCGCAAAGAGAATGCGGCGTTGGACGGGCTTCTGACCATCTGAGCCCTGAGGAAGCGCTCGACCCTTTACGACCGAGATCGCATAGTCAAGATAGGCACGTTCAGCAAACTCGGCAATCCGTACACGATCATCGTTTGAGCTGTCATCTGCTATTTGTTCTGAAAACAGGTTCTGACTCATCTCAAATATCTACCTCAACTTCATGGCCGCGCCGCTCGAGCCATTGGCGGCGTGCCGCCGACTCGCCCTTGCCCATTAGTAAATGGAAACATTGCCGGACCGGATCATCCCCCGCTTCGCCGAGCACCACCGGTGAAAGCCGCCGCGTATCTGGGTTGAGTGTGGTCTCCCAAAGCTGCTCGGCGTTCATCTCGCCCAAGCCTTTAAACCTAGAAATCGACCATGCACTCTCTTTGACCCCTTCCTTGCGCAGTTTATCCTCAAGGCTTCGCAACTCGGCCTCATCAAGGCAGTAACGTTTTCGTGCCTGGCGTTTGCCCGAGGCAGAAACATCAACCCGGTAAAGCGGCGGTCTAGCGATATAAATATGGCCTCGCTCAATTAGCTGAGGGAAATGTTTATAAAAAAGTGTGAGTAGTAGCACTTGAATGTGCGAGCCATCGACATCAGCATCAGCAAGAATACATATTTTTCCATAACGTAGACCGTTCCAATCGAGAGAATCATTAAGCCCATGGGGATCAATACCCACTGCCACTGCCACGTCATGCACTTCCTGATTTGCAAACAATCGATCCTTGTCGGTCTCCCAAGTGTTTAAGACTTTGCCGCGAAGCGGCAAGATAGCCTGAAAGGACTTATCTCTACCCATTTTCGCCGAACCACCAGCCG
>JACCEB010086043.1_pt1 | contig 51437 bp, 40 predicted proteins | sample 7454761 | NCBI WGS metagenome assembly JACCEB01 (sample SAMN15323454, study PRJNA562643) | freshwater metagenome | isolation source: river surface water | place: USA:Blue River Watershed | collected 2017-08-18
CGGTGTCGCGCCGCGTTTCCAGAATGTCACTCAGCGCCACCGGCACGGCGCCGAACGCCTTCGCGGTCATGGCCACGAGCAGGCCGATCGGGCCGCCGCCGGTCACGAGCACGCGTTTGCCCGAAACCGTGCCGGCGCGTTTCACCGCGTGCAGCGCGACGGCGAGCGGCTCGAGCATCGCGCCCGCGGCATCGTCCATGTCGGGCGGCAATAGGTGGCACTGATCGGCGCGGACGGTGACAAATTCCGCGAACGCGCCGTCGGTCGGCGGCGTGGTGCTGGCGCTGCCGAGCATGATGGTGGCGCGGCCGAGGTTGCCGCGGCCGGCCTTGCAGTGGTCGCAGACCCCGCAGGCACGTGCCGGGTTGGCGGTGACGCGCGCTCCGGTAGTGACGTTTTTCACGCCGTCGCCAACGGCGGCGACCTCGGCGGCGAATTCGTGGCCGAGCACGAAGGGTCGCGTCGGCACGAACGCGCCGCAGCGGCCGTGCTCGAAATAATGCAGATCGGAACCGCAGATGCCGGCACGGCGGACGCGGAGCAGGACCATGCCGGGTTTCAACTCCGGCACGCGCCGGGATCCGATCCGGATGATGCCGGCGGACTCCAGCACTGCGGCGCGCATGGTAGCATCCATGGGTTGAGTGCGTCGCGACTCAATCGGCCACTTTCACGAACGCGACGGCGTCGGCGATCACGTTGCCGTCGGTGCCGGCGGTGGAGAGCGTGACCGTGTGCCGCGTGCCGGCCTTGAAGCGATAGGTGCCCACCGGCACGGAGAAGCCGTGCTTCGAGCCCTTGCGCATGTTCCAGGCGTGTTTGGCCTGGCCTTCGGCGTGGTTGATGAGGACGGGCACGTTGGAGGCGGAGTCGGGGGCCGCCTTGTAAAGGAGCGACACCTGATATTGGCCGTCGCGCGGGATCGGCAACGCGTAGGTCGCGACCGACGGTGCGGCCGCGGTGCCGACGAGGAAGTTGAAACGGAAGAGTCCCCACATGCCGGTGACAGTCTTCGGATTCCAAGTGCCCGTCGTGGTGACGTGCTTGGAATCCGTGTAATGAATCACGCTGCCCGTGAGGCGATTCGCGGCGAGGTCGATGCCGTGGGTGGCTTTGCCATTCGGCCCGAGTTCGTCCACGAAAGGAGGGACGATGCGGGTGTCGGACTCGTGGTTGTTTTCGATGACGAGGTTTTGGTTTTCCCAGATCGGTTTGATGGCGCCGCCGACGGAGTTGTAGATCCAGTTGTCGCGCACGGTGGTGTTGCTGGTGTCCCAATCGAGGAAGATGCCGTTGCCGAGTTTGCGGATGGGTTTGCCGTTGGGCTTTTGTTCGTAGCCCCACGCGTCGTAGAGCCAATTGTTGAGGATGAAATTCGGCGCGTTGAGGTGATTCATCGTCGCGAAGTGGATGCAGGCGCCGTCGATGGTCGTCTGCATGGCGTTGTGGATGTGGTTGTATTCGACCACGGTCCCGCCCTGGTTGCGGAAGGCGAAGACGCCGTTGCGCGAAAGGTCGTTGAAGTAGTTGTGGGAAATCAGATTTCCGGGCTCCATCGACATGGCGGCGGGCCGCGAGTCGAGATGAACCCCGCCGCCGTAGTAGCGGATCTTCCCGCAGTGCTCGACGGTGTTGCGCGTGATCTCGTTGAGGATGGGCGCGACCTTGGCCGCGGCCTCGCCGGGCGTGTAGACCTTTGAGTCGTCCATGTAGGAGAGCCGCGCGCCGGTGAGCAGCACGCCGCCGCCGCCGGAGTGGCGGACGGAATTGCGGTCGAATTTGTTGCCGCGGCTGTCGAGGTGCAGCCAAAGGGCATAGCCGCCGATGTTTTCGAAGCGGCTATTGCGGACGGAGCAGTCGAGGGTGTTCTCGAACATGACCGCGGTGTCGGTATGGACCCGGGCCTCGATATGGCCGAGGGTGAACTCGGTGTGGCGAAACTCGAGGCCGTCGAAATGGACGTGCCGCACGTGGGTGCCGGCATTCACATCGCCCTTCAGGTCGACGAGCCGGGTGAGCGCGGGGGCGACGATCTCGAGATCGTTGGGGTCCGTGCCCGGCAACGGCAGGTAGTGCAGCCGACGGGCTTCGCGGTCGAAAAACCACTCGCCGGGCCGGTCGAGTTCCTCGCGCACGCCCTCAATCCAGAACCAATTTCCCGGGATGACTTTCGCGTGGCGCTCGCTGTCGGCGAAGTCGATGCGGCCGGTCGCGGCATCCACTTTGGTGACGGTGTTCCATTGGTTGAAGAAGCGCCACTGCGGCACAATGTTGATCTGTGCGTCGCGCGCGCGGCCCCACGCCTCCTTCACGAGCCCGGGGGCGACGATCGCGTGATCGAGATCGCCGCCGGTGGCGTAGAGGAAGGGATTGGGCGCATCGGCATTCGGAAAGCGGGCGCGGGTGGCCCGTTTTTCGGCCACGAACAACTGGCGGAAATTCCATCCGTCGGGGCCGACGCCCGTCAGGTCCACCTGCCAGACGCCGTCTGCGCCCTTGGTCCACTTGGCCGGGATCTCGCGGCCGCCGCTCCAGACGACTTTGGCGCCCGGTGCGGCTTTCCACGTGATGGGAAATTTCTCAAGGCCGGAGTCCTCGGGTCGAAGTTCGAGCGTCGCCGCCAGGCGATAGGTGCCCGTGGCGAAAACGATCTCCACCGGCTCGCGCAGGCCCTCCGCGGCGATCTTTCGCACTCGGTCACGCGCGGCGGAGGGCGTGGCGAGGGGGCGATCCGCCGTGCCGGGATTGGCGTCGCTGCCCGCCGGAGCCACGTGGAGGACGGTGACGGCAATGACACGGGTGGCGGGCAGCAGCGCCAAGGCGAGGCAGAGCGAAAGGGAGATCGAACGAGGGTTCATGACGGGTGCATCATTCCTTCAACGCCAGATAGACGATCACGCGGGCCGAGGGCGTCGGCCCCTGCACGCGCAGCACGAAGCGCAACCAGTGACCGAATTCGCGCAGCGGAAATGAAAGCAGGCCGGGCTGGGCCAGCTTCACGGGCGGGCTACCCTCGGGGATCCAGCACAGCCCGTCCGGCGAAATCTCTGCCGTCGCCTCGAGTTCGCCAACGAGATCCAGCGTGCGCACAAAGATCCGCGCCTCGCGGGCCCACGCCACTTCGTAGGGCTCCGTCACGAGTGCATCGGTGAAAGTCACGTTGCGCTCCAGCACCGCCGTATAGGAATGGTTGATCATGGGAAAACTTCGTTGGCCCGGCGGATCCACTGCAGCCGCTCCGGGGAAAGCAGGCCGTAGTTGTAGAAGCTGACGCCGGCCGCCCCGAGGCGTTTCGCCCCTTCGGCGCGCTGGATGAGGTCGGCGGCGGTCGCGACGTTGTCCTCGCTGGTCATCGTCCCGAGCACGAAACGTCCGGCCGGCAGCACCGTCGCCGCCCAGCTCAGATCGTGGATCGCCTCGCGCGCCGACGGCCAGTGGGCCTGGATGAAGATCATCTCGCACGACTCGGCGCGTGTGCGCAGGCCGGCGCCCTCCGTCCAGACGCGCGAGCTCGGCCGCGCGAGCAACGCGCTCTGGCTGTGCAGCCGGACGCCCTCCTCGCGTGCGATCGTCGCAACGTGCGCCAGCAACTCGTGCACGATCGCGGAACGCACGCGGGCCGCGGCCAGAAACTCGGGAAACTCGAACAGCAGCGCGGAGAGCTCATCGCGTTCCGCTTCGGGCGATCGCGGTCCGGGGGTGGCGGACACCGCCTGCCGGATCAGCGCCGCAGTCTGCGCACGGAGCGCCATGGGATCGAGACCGGCGTCACGGAGGCGCGCACACGACGCGGGGCAGAAGCAGAGCGAGAGCAGGTATTTTCCGAACGCGCCGGGGCTGACGAACATCAGCTCGTGGTGTTCGCGGTGCACGGCATCGAGAAAGGCAAAGCTGTCGAGCAGCAGCGCATCGGGGCGGTATTGCCGGCACAGGTCGCGCACGAGGCTGCCGAGAAACGACCGCACACGCGGCTGCGCCGGGCTGAGGGCAAAGGCGTAGCGGTCCCCGAACGCGTTTTCCACGCAGAGTTCGGGATGGGCGAGCCCGATCGTGGTGTTGTGGCAACCGATGACCGAAAGGATGACGTCGAGCCCGCGGGCGCGCGCCGCGGCCGCGGCGTGGCGACAACCGTCGACGCTGCGGGCGTCGGGGTTGATCGGCGGGAGCAGCCCCGGCTCCTCGTAAAGCGAGAGGTCGGGCCGGAAGTCGCACCAGTCGACGGGACGGTTGTAGTAGCCGGGCGTCCGGGGCCGGAAAAGTCGCGCGCGATGGTAGTTGGGGCTGAGAATGACGGTGTTGCAGGCGAGGCCGGCGATCGCGTCGAGGCACGGGTCCGCACCCTCGTCGGCGACGTCCCACGGGAACAGATTGATGCCGCGCAGCGCGCTCATTGCTGGTCGAACGAGGCGACGACGGAGTCGATGAAGAGGAAATTCCGCACGGGCCGGTGCGTGCGCACATCGAGGCAGAAGTTCATGAGGCGGTTCAGCGCCTTGTAGCGGTGCTCGTAGACCGGCACGGGGATATCGTGCAGGGTCATGACGTTGTCGTTGACCTGGAGTTCGACGTTGCGCCGCAGCCGCGTGTCGAAATCCCAACGCAGGTAGTGCCAGTTGATCTTGGTCGGAATCTCGTTGTAGCAGAGCGGCTGGTGGCCGCCGGGGACGGGCTGCCAGTCGTTCTCGTGCACGACGTGGTAGTCGTAGTTGGGCTGCACCATGCCGGACATCACCATCTTGGTGCTCGGCTGCACGGACGTTTTATACATCCAGTGCTGCACGAGCCGGCCGTCCTTGTCGGTGTTGAGGTAGCGCAGGGCGCAATGGTAGCGCGCGCCGGCGTCGCCCTCGCAGATGTCGTTGCTGATCGTGAAATCGCCGAAGTTGGACTCCGAGGGGTCGACGTTGCCGTCCCAGTTCGTGGCGGCGCCGAAGATCTGCTCCGCCTTGTAGGTGAAGTAGCACTCGACGCGCACGCGGCCGTCGGCGCGCGAGGTGGCGCGCTTGATGGCCTGGGCCATGTGGCCGGCGCGCGCGCGGGTCGCCAGCTTCAACGAGTAGGTGCCGGAGAGGGAGCCGTGGCTGCCGATGTCGAAGAAGTTGCCGTTGGAGAGTTGGGGCGGACGCAGGTCCTCCATCACCTTGCGGACCTTGTTGAGGTCGCCGTCGTGATTGCCGATCAGCTCGCACCAGCCGTTGACGCCGTTGTCGAAGTCATCGGCAAAGAGGATGTTTTTCAGCGGGCTGTATTTGGAGAGAAAGATCGGGTCGGGCATGGCGGGGGCGTTCAGACGCAGGGAGAGGAGGCGGTGCCGAGGAACTCCGGCAGATCAACCGGCTGGCGGGACTGCGCGGACTCGTAGATCGCGAGCACGACGCCGAGGGCGACCTCGGCATCGAACAGACTCGGAGCGGGCGGACGCCCCGCGGCCAGCGCCGCACCGAACGCACGAATCTCGGCCACGAACGGCCGGTCATCGCGCACGACCTCGCGTTCCGGACCGCCGGGGCCGACGACTGCCAACTCCTGGTGGTCGAAGGTGTCCACGGAGCAGGAGGCGTTGAGTTTTTCGCCGAATAGTTCGTAGCGGTGAGCCCGCGCGTGACCGGTCACGGGGGAGCGGTGTGCGATCAGCGAGGCCTGGGCACCGTTGGAAAACTCGAGGAGCGCGAGCGCGGTATTTTCCACCTCGCCCGAGCAAACCGGCGGCCGCGTGAGCGCCAGCACGCGGGTGATCTCCGCATCCAACAGCCACCGCAGCCGATCGATGGAGTGGATCATACCGATCATGGCGATGCCGCCACCGGCCAGCGCGCGGTCGCGATACCAGGCCGGCGTGTGGGCGCCGAGGGCGTTGGCGACCAGCCGATCGACCGCGAGATCGATCCGGCCGAAACGGCCGGCGGTGAGGAGCGACTTAAGCGTCAGGGAAGTCGCGAGGAACCGGTGCGTAAAACCGGCCATGGCCACGACGCCGCGCCGCGCACATTCCGCGCGCAGCGCCCGCGACTCCTTCAGCGAGGTGCAGTGCGGTTTCTCGATCAGCAGGGCGACATCGCGCTGCGCGGCGGCCATCGCGGCGTCGAAGTGAAGGCTGTGCGGCAGGCAGACGCTGAGGGCATCGGGGCTCTCGCGCAGCGCCTCCGCGACGGTGCGAAACGCCCGCGCACCGCACGCGGCGGCGAGGCGGCGCGCCCGGTCCGGCTCGTGGTCGATCACGGCGATCACGTCGGCACCGCAGGCGCGGAAGGCCTCGGCGTGGGCCAACCCCATCTGGCCGGCACCGGCGATGGCTACGCGCAACGGCTCAGGCATGTTTCCTTTCGTCCCTGGCGAGGTCGATTGAGATCATCCCCAGGCGGCCCACCAGGCGCTGCACGGCAAAATACGCGAGCAGCGGACAGATGCTGAATACCGCAAAGATATAGGCGTAACCCTGGTGCCCGGCGGCCCACGCGATGCCAAATTGGGAAAGCATGCCGGCGACTCCGCCGAGCGTGCCGCCGAGTCCCGTCACGAACGCGACGCTGTGCGACGGAAAGACCTCCGCCGGCACGGCGATATTGCCCCACAGGCCGTGGCCGAGCGCGAGCAACGCCACCCCGGCGAGCGCCAAGCCCGGATTCGCGGTGAGCGCCACTACGGCGCCGGAAGCCAGCACGAGCAGCGACGCACCCAGCATGAGACGCTTCCGCACCCGATCCAACTCCGCCCCCCGCCCCACCACCCAGCTCGTCAAGGCGCCGCCGGCGATCTGCCCGACGGAGAGCGCGGCAAAGGGCATCCACGCATACTTGCCGATGTCGGCAAGCGTGTAGCCGTGACTGGCCGCGAGATACTTCGGCACCCAGAAGCTGATGAAGTAGATGATCGGGTCGGTGAAAACACGGACAAGAATGCAGCCCCACGTCCGACGATATCGCAGCAATTCCCCGAGACCGAACGGTTTCTCCGGAACCGGCGCGCCCGCCGGAGTTCCGCCGACGTCCCCCAACCGCGCGGGCCGGCAGACCGCCCACCATACTGCCACCCAGACGAAGCCCACCGCACCCACGACCATGAAGGCCATGCGCCAGCCGTGATGCAGCGCGAGGTAGGTCACCAGCGGGAACGCCACGACCGCCCCGGCCGTCCCGCCCGCGCCGAGGATGCCCATGCCCAGCGCACGTTCGCGGAGGGGAAACCACTCCGCGACCGCCTTTGCGCCGCCGGGGAAATTGGCGGCCTCGAAGGTGCCGAGGAGAAAACGGCAAGCGGCCAACTGGGAGACCGAACCGGCGAGGCCATGCAGCATCCCGGCGACCGACCAGCCGGTGACCGCCAGAGCCATACTGAGCCGCGTGCCCAAAAAATCCACCAACCGCCCGCTCACGGCATACATCACGGTGTAGCTGAGCAGAAACCAACTCGTGATCTTGGCGTAGCCGACGTCGTCGATCGTCAGCTCGGCCTGGATCGTGGTCGCCAGAATCGAGAGCACCTGGCGATCGAGGTAGTTGATCGCGGTAGAGAAAAACAGCAGCCCGCCGACGACCCAGCGCAAGGAGGAAGACGGAGGCATGAAAGGGACGCCGCGGGGCTCAGAAACTAACCGTGGTGGTCACGGCGATTTTGCGCGGGGAGTTGAGCCACTGAGCGTAGCGGAGCGTGCCGTTCGTGGCACGCACGAGGTAGACGACCTCATTGGCATCGAGGAGATTGGAGACGTTGAGCTGAAGCGACGTCCGGACCTTGCCCATCGGCTTGAGACGGTAGACCGCGAAGAGGTCGTGCAGTAGGCGGTCGGGGAAGTAATACATCTTCCGCTGGTTCCGATCGGCCGCGTCGGTGAACATATAGCCGCGATGATCGTCGCGCAGGCTGCTGCTCAAACCCACGACCAGCCCGCGCAGCAGGCCTTGGTCGAACTGGAACCGGTTAACCAGGCTGTAGCTCCGTTCCGCGTAACCGAAGGTCTTCTCTCCGGCCCGGCGGACGATGAGCGTGCCGCCGGACGGAGAGACGAAGCCGAGCTGGTGTTCGGAGAGCGGGAGCCCGGTCGCGGTCGTGCCTACTCCGGGCGTGAGCAGTCCGATCGCATCGGCATTGAGGATCTGGCCGGACTCGCGATCGAGCTGTGCGTAATAGGGGCTCGCCGGATCCTTCATCATCGCGAGCGAGAGCGGAATCTGCGCTGAAGCCGGATTGGCCGGCTCGGCACGCACGAGCAGCGGGGTGACCGCGCCGCCGGGCGTGGCGCGCACGCCCACGACCGTCTGGCCGCCGACGGAGGTGGTATGGAACTGATCGTTGTAGAACTGCGGCAAGATGACATCGGCACGCTCGCTGCCGTTGGCGGTGGCGAAGTTGATCCGCATCTCCCAGCCGCGCAGCGGCCGCGCGGAAAGGGTGAGATTGAAGCCGTCGGACGTGCGGCTGAACGTGTAAGCCGGACCGCCATTGCGGCCGTTGATGCCGTTGGGATCGACGTCGTTCTGGGTGCCGCCGAGCGTGGCGGTGAAGTTCTGGGCCTCGGACACGTAGTAGTTGAAGTTACCCGAGATGCGGTGCTCCCACAGGCCGAACTTCAGGCCGATGTCGCGGCTCACGCCCTTCCCGGGCGGCAGCGTCTGGTTGAAGATGTCGCGCGTGGTGTCGAAGTTGATCTTGGCATTGGTGGAGTAGTTGAGCGACAGCCGCACGCCTTTCACCGGCGTGTCGACCACGGCGCCGGTAGTCAGGCTGTCATAGGTGATCGGACCGCGTATCACATCGGTGGTGACACGCCGGTATGCCGCCTCCTCTGAGCGGTAACCGACCATCGTGTCGATCCGGCCCTTCCACCACTCGCTGAAGAGACTGAAACCGTGACTGCGCTCATCGGTGTCGTCGTGGTAGTAGTTCGCGTAGGTGCTCAGCCCGGTGGCCGGATTGATCGGACCGGAGAAACCGTAGGGATTGGTCGCGGTCCGCGGCACCGCTCCCGGGTAGATCACGGGCTGCGCGATGTAGGTCCTGCCGTTGGGATGGACGAGCGAACCGAACGGCCACTTCTGCCCGCCGACGATCTTCGTCGTGTTGATGGGCAGCCAGATCGCCGGCATGTTGATCCGGCCCGAGTCGGTCGCCTGGATCAGGGCGGGATTCTGAATCACGCGGCCGGAGGCGTCCGCTTCAAAATAGCGCCACTGTTCCTGATTGGTCCACGACTCCATGTCCTGCAGAAACGCGCTGGCCTGATGCCGCCCCCAGCGGCCGAGGTTCTTCTGGTAAGCGAGCGCGACGCGGTAGCCGCGGGCGCCGGTGTGGAAGGGATTCAGCTGGGGCAGGCCGGACGTGAACGCCCACTGCGTGCCGACGAGGCCGGTCGCCGGATCGACGTAGAGATTTCCGGTCGAGCCGGGGGCGAAGAGCGTGTTGTTCGTCGGGCTCAGCGCGTTGTTCACGCGCGCGTCGTGGCCATAGCGCACCTGCAGGCCGAGACCCTCCGCGAGGTTCGCCTCGGCGACCACCGCCCGGATGATGTTCTTGAACGCGAAGGCGTAGTAGGGCCCGAAGAGCGTGTCGGCCTTCGTGACGTCGATCGCGCCGCCGGTCAGGTCGCCGACGTTGGGGAACGCCGCGAGGTAGCGCGTGCTCTGCCCGTCGACGCGTTCGCCGGTCGGGAGGAGAAGATTGAGCGGCGCCCGCACGGTGCCGGAATTCGGGTAGGTCGTCACCCGCGTCAGGTGCCGCCATTCGCCCCGGATCTCGAGGCGCTGCCACGGACGAAACGTCGCCGCGAGGTGCAGACCGCGGTTGATCTGCTGGTTGGCGGGACGGAAATAGCGCGCGTCGCCATGCACGGCGTTGACGCGGAGAGCCAGCAGGCGGGAGCCGGCACCGATGTCGAAGGTGGCGCGACGGCTGCCTTCGGAATCGGCGCCCAGCGACATGCTCGCGCGCAGCGGCCGGCCGATGAGCGCACGTTTCGAGGTGCTGGTAATCACGCCACCGGCGTCGCCGGATCCAAAGAGAAGGGAGTTCGAGCCGCCGATCGCCTCGACGCGTTCGGTGTCGAAGGAATCCATCAGCGAGGTGTCGGAACGGAGAAAACCGTCGCGCCTCGGGTTGTTGATGGTGAGTCCGCGCATCGTCATGCTTTTCGGGTCCTGGCGGTCACCCTCCATGTCGCCGCGGACTTCCTCGTTGCCACCGCTGATGATCGCCGCGCCGAGGCCGCCGAGCAGGGAAAGCATCTGCGTCATGTCGACTACGGCGAGTTCGTCCATGAGCTGGCGGTTGAAGACTTTCGCATCCAAGGGCGTCTTGCCGAGCGCCGTGTTGGTGCCGGTGATGGAGTTGGTGTTCGTCGCATCGTAGGTGTCCGTCGCGTCCGCCTTCACTTCGAAGGCGATGAGCGTGACGGTATCGTCCTTGGGCGACTCGGGCCGGGCCGTCGCCGGAGGCGTCGGGGCGTTCTGGGCGAACGCGGCGGAGGCAAACGCCAGGGTGAGCAGGCCGCTCGGGAACGGGGACTTCATGCGCGGAGGGGGTTGGGGAGGAACCGTGGGGTGACCGGACACCGCAGCATAACAGGTGGCCACCGGAAGCTATAGGCGAAGATGCGTTTCCGTTTTAAGAAATTGCGCCACCGCCGTTGCGCCGTAGCGTGCGCGCGTGCCGAAAATCCCGAGGCGAAAACGTGTGGCGCTCCTCGTCGCCGGCTGGAACCAATACGGCCGCGGGATCATCGAGGGGGCCTGGCACTTCGCGCAGCATCACTCGTGGAATCTCGACATGCAGCCCGCCGGCCCGGATGGGACCATGCACATGCCGGAAGGCTGGCAGGGGGACGGCATCATCGCCACGGTCCACTCGCGCGAACTCGCGACCACGCTCCGCGGCTACCGCGTGCCGGTGGTGAACGTCTCCGGCGCACGCATCGCCGGCAGCGACTTTCCCCGCGTGTGCTCCGACGCCGGGGCCGTGATGGGACTCGCGGTGTCCCACCTCCAGAGCAAAGGCATCCGGCAGATCGCATTCTGCGGGGAGCCCCACCGCGAGTTTCTCGCGTTCTGGGAACAGGCCTACGCCGACCGGGCCCGCGCGTTGGGATTCGCGCCGTTGATCTACACGCGCGGCTCCAGGGTGTCGTCCGAGGCCGGCCTTGTGGCGCAACGGCGCGACCGGGCGCGTTGGCTGCGCAGCCTGCCGCTGCCGGTCGGTGTGATCGGCTGGGATACCATCACCTGCCGCAACGTCGCCAGCGCCTGCGAACTCGCCGGTCTGCAGGTGCCCGACCAGGTGGCGATCATCAGTCTCTCGACCGAGGATCTGCTCGGACAGACGATCCATCCGCCGATCAGCGGCGTAGATATTCCCGTGAAACGCATCGGCTACGAGGCGGCGGCGCTGCTGGACCAGCTGATCCGCGGCCGGCGACCGGCGACGAACGAGAACCTCCTGCCGCCCCTGGGCATTACCACCCGGCAATCCACCGACCTCTTCGCATGCGGCGACGAGAAGGTCCGCCAGGTGATGCGTTTCATCAAGGACAACGCCACCGCCGGCATCAACGTAAAGGACCTGCTGCGGGCAGTGCCGATGGGACGACGGACGCTGGAGCGGCGATTCACGGCCGTGGTCGGTCACAGTGCCGCAGAAGAGATCCGCCGCGCAAAGATCGAGCGGGTCAGGCAGCTGCTGACCTCCAGCGACCTGTCCGTGCCCGAAATCGCGGAGGCATGCGGCTTCGCCTACGCGGAACACATGATTCCGCTCTTCGCCCGCTATCACGGCTCCACGCCGGCGGCCTTCCGGCGCATGCTGCGCGGAACCGCGCGCCTTACGTAATTCGGCCGCGGCCTGTGCCCGAGCACCGAAACTCCCACGGGCTTCGCGTGTAGACAAACCCCACCCGCCTCCACCACTCTGCCAGCGCTCCCACCGTCCCGCCGACCACGCGCCGACTCCGTGCCGCGCTCCGCCCACACGCTCCTCACCGTCGCCCTCGCCGCCACGCTGCTCGGCAGCGCCGCGCCCGTCGCGGCGCAGTCCACGCGCGGCGACCGGAACTCCTCGCCCACGTCCTTTCCCGACGAGGGCATGCGGTCCCAGTTTCTGATGCGGCAGCACGTGTTCTTCCCGCCCGTGCCGCCGGCACTCGGCCGGCCGGTGAACCGCGTGCCGGCGCCCAGCGACGGCCGGCCCGCCGCCCCGCGCGAACTCGCGCCGTATGTGAACGAGATCTTCTACCCGATGCTGGCCGCCCGCCACGCCTCGCGCTCGTTGAAGGATCCGCAGCGCCGCCAGCTCGACGCCTACCGCGCCAACAAGCTCGCCCTGCAACGCGAGCTCACGGCCGAACTGCAGCGCCTCCAGGGCGCCGAGCCCGCCGCCCGGGCCGCCGCCCTCGCCCAACTCGCCCGCGCCCAGGCACCGCGGCTCACGCAACTCGAGAACGATGCCGAGGCCCTGCGCCGCGAGCTCTACCTGAGCGAGCACACCTGGGGCGCCGTGCGCGAGTGGCGGCTCGGCGACCGCGACCGCCGCGGCTTCTCTCCGATCGAGATCGCGCACGTGATGCGCGCCTACGCCTTCTTCCAGCACGGCCTCCTGCCGGCCCAGCGCCGGCTGCTCCGCGAGATCGCGATGGAGCTGCTGCTCGCCGCCGAGGATCAGGAAAAGGCCACCGCCAACCAGCCGCATGTCTTTTTCCCACCCGAGCCGGCCCGCGTCTCGTTTCCCGACGATATCCCCGCCGAGGCCGCGCGGCTCCTGGCTGAATTCCAGACGCGGAAGTCGACGCTGAAAAAGGAGCTCTACGACGCGATCTACCGCCACGACGGCGAGCTCCTCGGCTTTCTGAAGGGCAACACCATCGGCGCGCTCGTCACCAAACAGACCGCCCGCCTCGAGCAACTCGAGAAACTCGCCGAGGACGTCCGTCGCGCGCTCCCGACCGGCGCCAGCGCGCGCCCGGCCGCGCCCCCCACCCGCTCCCCGCTCCCCGCCGCCCTGCAGGAGCGCCTGGCCCTCCTGCTCGCCACCTACGCCGAGGCTCAGAAAGCCGCGGTGGAAAAGATCGATGCGATCCTCGCCGCCGCAGCCGGCCTGCCGTTGCAGTCGAGCATCCGCTTCGATGCCGACGGCCTGAAGTTCGTGGTCGTGCCCACGCGCATGGCCGGCCGCCAGCCCGAGGTGTTGCGCCGGATCGAGGGCGTGCGCGCGGAGATCAGCGCGGTCGCCGAGGACTACGGCCGCAAGCTCGCCGAACTGCTCAACGAACGCACCGCGATCCGCGAGGAGGCCGGCCGTCAGCTCGGCGTCGCGGATGCGACGAAACTCGAGGCCACCATGATGACCGCCGTGCGTTCCTCGGTGGAACAGCAAAGCCTCGCGAGCTACGACGAGTATCGCCTCGCGGTTTTCGAGCCGGGCCTCTCGCCCGCGCAGCGGCGCATCCTCTTCGACCGTGTGATGGAGCAATTCGACCTCCCGCTCCCGCGCGGTGAACTCCAGCCCGTCCGCCGGGGCAATTCGTGGTGAGCGGCCGCGCCTGCGCTGCCCCGCGAACCGCAGACGGAGCGCGGCGAAATTTGCTGTTCTTCGCCCCCGATAGATCGCTACCTCCGCACCCATGCACGCACCCGTCAACGTCCAGCTCATCGGCCGCGAAGTCGCCATCGTCTGGGACGACGGTCGCGAAAGCTACTACACCTTTGAATCCCTCCGGGCCGCGTCGCCGAGCGCCTCGAATCAGGGCGAACGCGACATCCTCGGCAACCGCTACGGCGGCGACGGCCCGAAGCAATTTCCCGGGGTCGAGGTGATCGGCTTCGAACGCGTGGGAAACTACGCGCTGCGGTTCGATTTCAGCGACGGTCACCGCACCGGCCTCTACAGCTTCGATTACCTGCGCACCATCGCCGGACTGCGCTGACGGATTGCGGGGTTGCCTCACCCGCCGGCGCCGCGCCATGAACGTCGGCGCATGTCCTCGTTCATCTTCCCTGCGCGCACGTCGACCGCCGACATCGAGCTCGGCACCACGCTGCAACCGAAGTTCGGGCCCGACGGCCTGATTCCCTGCATCACCACCGACCACCGGACGAACGAGGTGCTCATGTTTGCCTTCATGAACGCCGAGTCGCTCGCGCTCACGCTGCGCACCGGCAAGGCGAGCTACTGGAGCCGCTCGCGCAACAAACTCTGGGTGAAGGGCGAGGAATCCGGCAACGCCCAGCTGGTGAAGGAACTCCGCGTCGACTGCGACCAGGACGTGATCCTGCTCAAGGTGGAGAACGTCGGCGGCGCCTCGTGCCACAACGGCTACGGTTCGTGTTTCTATCGCAAGCTCGCCGCCGGCGCGAATGCCGACGACCCCGCGTCGCTCAAGCTGCAGTTCGCCGCCGAGCGCGTCTTCGATCCGGCGACCGTTTACAAAAAGAAGTAACGCGGGGCGACGAGCCGGCCCGCCGGCGGTGGCCGGCGGTCGGCCGGCTCACAGATCGAACTTCACCTGCAGGATGTAGAGCGTCGGATCGACGATCCGATACGCGAGCGGCACGCCGTTCGGGTAGGCGCCGACGGCCTGGAGACGGCCGGATTCGCCGAGGTTGCGCGCATTGAGCTGGAAGGTCGTGCCGATCTTCCGCGCGAACAGCCGGGTGCGGTAGCCGACAAACGCGTCGGCATACACGCGCGCCCGGTCGTAGATCGGCCGGTTGGGATCGAGGTCGGTGATCGTCGCGGGAAACGACTGCACCCCGTAGTAGCCGATCGCGCCCTTGGACTCCCAGCGCAGCGCGCCGCCGAGGTTCACGTTGCGCAGCACGCGGTGCGACGTGATGCCTTCGAGCCGGAAACTGGTCGCGAATTTCGCGCGATATTTGCGCACCTGCGGATTGGCCTTCCCCTGCTGCTGGAGGATCACGTTCAGCGGCACGACGACATTGGTCTGGAAGGCAGCCTCGGGCGTGGTGCCGCCGTAGGGCGTCGTCCACCAGCGCGTGTTGGTCCGCGGATCGACGATGGTCGTCCAGATCGGCATGCGGCGCGCGATCCACTCCGTCGTCGTCGACGACACGTTGCGGTTGGTCGTCTCCGTCTCGGTGAAGGACGACTGCATCGTCCAGTGACGTGAGGGATTGAAGTTCAGCTCGATCTCCGTGCCGCGCGACTCGACGTCCTGCGTCGCCGAGATGCCGGGCACAGGGATGGCCAGCTCGTCCTGCTCGGCGATCGACAGCCCGGTCTGGCGGGCGACCTCCTGCTGGATCTGCGCCGCGGTCCAACCGGGATTGGCGGCGGTGACCCAGGCGCGGGCATTGTCCTCGAGCTGGTAGGCGGCGTTGTTGGAGAGATCCATGTTCAACGTGCGCTGCGCGATGGTGGCCGCGTCGCCGTTGCGGGTCTTGATGCGCTTCACCTCGAAACGATTCACGCGCAGCACGAAGCGGCCATCGCCGAGATTGAGCCAGAGGCCGTAGTCGCGGCCCTCGCCGCGGGTGTTGGGCAGCGGATTGCGGAAGAGATCCTGCTGCGGGCCCTGCGGGATGAAGCTGTCGGATTCGTTCCACGTGAACGCCAGCCCCTGCACCGCCGCGGCCGCGCGCGCGAGGGCACCCTCGCCGCGTGCCGCCTGAGCGAGGATCGGCCAGCCGCGAAACGGCCGCACCACGGCGCCGGCCGTCCGCGTGCGGCCGGAGTTGGCGGCATAGTCACCGTCCGCCCACGGGTTCATCGACGAGTAGAGGTAGTCGAGGCCGTCGGGCGTGAGCAGCCGCGGCTCGAGGCCACGCTTGTCGTAGACCTTGTCCTGCCGCACGCCGAAGGTCGTCACGAGGCGGGCGCCGAACAGCGCGCTTTGGAGCACGCCGCCGCTCGTCTTGGTTTTCTGCAGCGAGTTGTTTCCGCCGCCGCTGTTGTCGGTCGTCGGGCGCTGGTCGAGCTGGGCGTTTTCGCGCTGGAAAACGCCGGTGGCGGCGTTGCCCCACACAAAGGCCGCCGGGCCGTAGGGAAACGTCGTCGGAGCGTGATCGACGTCGGTGCCCGTGGCGTCGCCGAGATAATAGCGGAAGTAGCCGCGGAGCCGCGCGGACGACGCCTGCGGGCCGCCCGCGACGTTGCCCGAGACCGCCGGATAGCTGCCCGGCGGGATCCAGGCGTGCGCGGAGGCGAGCACGTCGCGGTAACTGTAACGCCGCGTGAGCGCGGAGCGGAACTCGTCGTAGGCGCTGACCTGCTGCACACCGAACCAGCGCAGCGCGCTGCGCTCGGCGGTGAGATCGAGCCGGTAGGCGAGCTGGGCCCGCGCCGTCTCGCTGCGCCCCGGGATCCACTGCGTGAGCGGCTGGTCGAGGCCGATGTAGGGCCGGCCGAAGAACGGGTTCGGCGTGCCGTCGAGCAGGCGGGAATTCACGTCGACGAGAATCTGGCTCGAGGGCCCGGTGCCGTAGAGGTTGCGCTGATAACGCAGGGAGTCCTCGCGCAGCCAGTCGGCCTGCACGAAGAGGGTGTGGCGCGCGGTGGCGAGGAGCTGCTGCTGCAGCTGCACGTAGGAGACCTGCGTGCGGTCCATGAGCCGGTTCATCGCGCCGAGGTTGATCGCCTCGTAATCGTAGTAACGGCCGTCGCGCAGCGTGGGGGTGGTGGAGAACAGCGGCTGGGCGGACGGGCGGCCGTTCACGACGCCGGCGCCGGCGTTGGGCGCCATGTAGCGCTGGCTGGTATTGTTCGCCAGCGGCGTGGTGCCGGAGTTGGCGGTCGGCGTGGTCCAGTAGGCGACCGCCCCGCGATCGATGAACACATACGAGCGGTCGCTGCCGGAGAAGGAGCGCTGGAAGACATCGGGGATGTTGTTGTCGCTCGTGATCGGGGTGCGCGTGGCGAGCGGTCCCGCGCCGTTCTGTCCGAAGGTCGCGCCGTCGACGGTGTAGGTCTGCGTCACGGGATCCCAGGCGGGCCGGCCGCGCTCGAGCCAGTAGGTGATGCCGTCGCGCGGCATGAGCGAATTGGGCCGGTTCCCGTTCATCCGGTAGTAGGCGTGCGAGGCGGAAATCTCGGTGGTGCGGAACGGCCGGAACTTGACCATGCCGTTGTAACGCAGCGTGTCCGTGCCCGAGGGCTTGCGGCGGAAGGCATCGTGCTGGAAGGCGGTGCTGACCCGGAACGCGAGCCGGTCGCGGGCAAGGACGCGGTTGGCATCGAGGTCGAAACGATAGCCGCCGAGGCTGTCGGCCCGCGCGCCGGCCTGCGTGCGGTTTTTCGCGAGCTGCGCGGCGGCGGGGATCATGTTCAACGTGCCGCCCGGGCTGCCGAGACCGAAGACATTGGCGTTGGGGCCGCGGCTGATCTCGATGCCGTCGATGCCGAGGGGATCGACCGGCGTGAGGCCGGACATGCCGATGTTGCCGTAGGAAATATTGGCCGAGCCGATGCCCCGCACGCGGTTCGCACCGCGCGGGTTGTTCATGACGTTGTCGGCCACGTGGCCGTTGTTGTTCACCGCAAAGTCCGTGTAGTCGCCGGTGCCCTCGGTGCTCGTGCCGTAGAGAAACACGTCGTTCAGATCGAGCATGGCGAAATCCGCCATCTGCTCCTTCGTCACCACGGTGATGGCGGCAGCGAGGTCCTCGATGCGGGAGTTGAGCCGCGTGCCGGACATCGTATTGGCCGAGAAATAGCCGCGCGTGTTCTCGACGACCTCGAAGGGCCTCAGCTCCACGGGCGGTGCGGGCGGCGGGTCGGCGGCGCCGGCGGGCGCGGATGGGGACGGAACCGTCTGGGCGGAAGCCAGCGAAGCTGCGCCAACCAGCGCAAGAAAACGGGTCATGGGCGGGGTGGGTTGAAAGCCTGAACCGGCCACGAGAGTGCGACCGGGCGACGCGCTCCCGGGGGAGGAGGCGTGGATCGCCGCGGGCGTCACGCTGCCCTGCCCCGCCCGGGCCGCAATCCTGCAATGCCGGCGCCGGCCGGCTCCCGGCAACGCTTCAGCGCCCGCCGGGCGCGAGACCGCGCTCGCTCGTCTGCGCGAAAGCGAGCATGCGTTTGAACTCCGCGCTCTCCGCCTGCGGATGCGCGGCGAGTTTCTCCAGCGCCTGGGTGCGGTTGAGTCCGTCGCGATAGAGGATCCGATGGATCTGCTTCACGCGCTCGAGTTGCTCGGCGGAGAAGGCCTTCCGCTCGAGGCCGACCGAGTTGATGCTTCGGACCTTGGCCGGCGTGCCATCGGCGATGAAATACGGCGGCAGGTCGTGCACGAGTTTCGCGGTGGCCGAGAGCATCGAGAACGCCCCGAGCCGGCAGAACTGGTGCACGCCGCCATAGCCGCCGATCACGACATGATCCTCGACCACCACGTGCCCGGCGAGCACTGCGCCGTTGCTGGCGACGATGTGGCTCCCGAGCCGGCAGTCGTGGGCGACGTGGGAACTCGCGAGCAGCACGTTGTCGTCGCCGACGACGGTAAACTCGCCGTCGTTGGTCGCGGCGTGGATCGTGACGTATTCGCGGAAGACATTGCGCGCGCCGATGCGCACGCCGGGATTGCCGCCCCTGTATTTGAGATCCTGCGTTTTGCCGCCGATGCAGGCGTAGGGAAACACCTCGCAGCCGGCCCCGAGCACGGTGTTGCCCTCGACGGAGGCATGATGATGCAGCCGTGTGCCGGCGCCGAGCGTCACGCCCGCGCCGACAAACGCATAGGCCCCGATCGCCACTTCCGGGCCGAGCTGCGCGCCCGGCTCGATGATCGCCGTGGGATGAACGAGCGCGGCCATCGCGTCACTCTTCCGTCTCGTCGGCCAGGCCGAACATCAGTTCGGCGGAGGACACGACCTGCCCGCCGACCGTGCAGTTGCACTCGGCGGTCGCGAGTTTCTCGCCGCGGACCTTGGTGATCCGGGCGTTGATCACGATCTGGTCGCCGGGGCGGACGGGCTTCCGGAACTTCACCTTGTCGGCGCTCATGAAGAACGCGGTCTTCCCGCCGTTGCCGGTCCGGCGGAGCATCACGATGCCGGCGGCCTGCGCCATGGCCTCGAGCTGCAGCACGCCAGGCATCACGGGATTGCCGGGGAAGTGGCCGTTGAAGAACGGCTCGTTGATGGTGACGTTCTTGATCGCGACGAGTTCGTCGTTGCCGATGAACTCCACCACGCGGTCGATCATCACGAACGGATACCGATGCGGGATCGTGTCGAGAATCCGGCGGATATCGAGCGACGTCTCGGTCGGGAGCACGACGGTGGGCCGCGGCTTCTTCTTCGGCCCCTTCTTCTTTTCCTCGAGCCGGGCGTGCAGCGCCTTGGTCAGCTCGGCGTTGATCGCGTGGCCGGGGCGCGTCGCGACGATGTGGGCCTTGAGCGGCTGCCCGAGCAGCATCACGTCGCCCACGATATCGAGAATCTTGTGCCGCACGAACTCATCGGGGAACCGCAGTCCCTCCTTGGAAATGATCTTGTCGCCGCGGATCACGACGGCGCAGTCGAGCGAGCCGCCCTTGATCTTCCCCAGCTTCAGCAGCTCCTCGATATCCTCGTAGATCGTGAACGTGCGCGCGGCCGCGACCTGCGTCATGTAGACGTCGGGATCGATCGTGAGCGTGAGGTGCTGCGTGTGGATGCCGCGGTCGTCGGCGGACGTGCAGGTGATTTTGAACTGGTCCGACGGCAGCGCGATGATCGACGAGTTGCCGCGCGTGACCGAGACCGGCGCATCCAGCTCGAAATACTCGCGGTCGGCCTCCTGCTCCACCGGCTCGCCCTGGAGGATCATGTTCACGTAGGGCTTGGCCGAGCCGTCCATGATCGGCGGCTCCGAGGCGTCCATTTCCACGACCACGTTGTCGATGCCGCAGCCGTGCAACGCACTCAGCACGTGCTCCACCGTATGGATCTTGGCGTGGCCCGACTGGATCGTGGTCGCGCGGACGAGATCGGTCACCTGGTCGACCCGCGGTTTGATCTCCGGCGCACCGTTCAGGTCGATGCGCTTGAACACGATGCCGTGGTCGGCGGGAGCAGGCTTGAGGGTCAGCGTAACGGACTCGCCCGTGTGGAGGGCGTTGCCCTTGATGGTCACGTCGCGGGCGAGGGTGCGTTGTTTCATTTACGTTAACGGTCAGTGTCGGAAACCGCCGCCGTCGAGGGCAAGCGCGGATGTGGTGCCACGGCCGGACGAAACATGCCGGCACCCGCGGCCTCGCTTCGGCGGCCGGAGCCCGGGCGCGACCTTGACACCCCTACGCCCGGTTGCCCAACTCTGGCCCCTTTTCCAATCGTAACCCTCGTCAGTCCGCTTCGATCACGCCATGCCCGCAGCCAACGACATCCGCAAAGGCCAAGTCATCAAATTCAACGGCGAGCCTCACCTCGTCATGGAAACCCAGCACCGCACGCCCGGAAACCTCCGCGCGTTTGTGCAGATCAAGATGCGGAATCTCCGTTACGGCAAAGCCCTCGACCAGCGCTTCGCCTCCACCGACAGCATCGAAGTGCTGCCCACGGACCGGAAGACGCTCGAGTTCAGCTACGCCGACCGCGGGACCTATGCGTTCATGGATCAGGAGACGTTCGAACAGATCGAGCTGAACGAGCAGCAGCTCGGCGACGTCCGCAACTACCTCGCGCCGGGCGGCAAGGTCGACATCCTCTTCGTCGACGAGCGCCCGCTCTCCGTCGACCTGCCCTCCACCGTCTCGCTCAAGGTCGTTGAGTCCGCCGATGGCGTGAAGGGCGACACCGCGAGCAACGTCCAGAAGCCCGCCAAGCTCGAAACCGGCCTCGTCGTGCAGGTCCCGCTCTTCATCAAGGAAGGCGAACTGATCCGCGTGAGCACGATCGACGGCACGTATCTGGGCCGCGTCTGAGTTTCGCGCCCGGCGCCGGGCGCAACATGGACTTCCGAAAGGCGGGTCGAATCGACCCGCCTTTCCGCTTTTTCAGCGGGAGAGGATCCGCTGGTCGGTGTGCGCCGCGCAGCGCCAGACGCCCGGCTCGTCACCGCGCGCCATCTTCGCCTCGCACTTCGGACACGCGGGCGTGGTGAAGTCGCCGGCCGTGATCTGGTGCAGGATCTCCGCGCGCGCCGCATCGGGCAACGCGTTCAGTTTCTCGAGGAAGATGTCTCCCGGCAGCAGCGTGATGTGCTTCTCCTCGGCGAAATCGCGGGCGGCGACGTTGAACTTGCCCGAGGTTACCACGTAGCCGCGGCGGATATCCTCCGCCATCAGCACTGCCGTGAGTTCCTGGATGGGCTTGGCATCCACCAACCCCTGCGGCTGCGCGATGCATTGCACCAACGCGAACGGCCGCGGCTCGCCCTTCCACGAAATCTTGATGTGCACCGGCGTCGCCGGGCCGGCCTTGGTCCGCGTGGCAACGACGCCGGTCTTGGCGTAATACGCGGCGACGAGTTCCTCGAAATGCTTCCACTCCAGCTTGGAGATCAGGTCGGCCGTAAACACGGAGCCGCCGACCGTCGGCACCGGCGCACTGAACGGAGAATGCGAGACTGCCGTCGCCGCCAACTCGATCTGCCGCTGCCGGCGGCGCCAGACCAGGTAACCCAAGCCGCCCACTACGATCACGAACGTGATTACATAGGTGCGGGTCGAGAAGAACGCCGTGGCCGGATCGACCTCCTGCTGGGTCGCGGCTTCAAGCCGTCGCCGCGCTTCGCGCATCTCCAGCGCCCGCTGGGCCGCCTTTTTCTTGCCGGCTCCGACTTTGTCCTTCGCCGCGACCTCCGGATCGTCCTCGGCCGGCACCGCCACCGCGTCGGCCACATTCGGAGAAACGGTCTCGCCCGAAGTCCGCGCGGGCATGTCGGCCAAGGCCCCGGCCGTGGGCGGCGTTGCGGCGGCGGGAACCGTCACCGGGGTCTCCCTCGGTGCGGGCGCCGGGGTCGCAGGCACCGGGCTCGGCGACTTCGAAGCTGTCGCGGCCGCTGCGACCGCAGTGTCAGTAACTCGCGGGGCACTCGCCGGGGATCCGGAGCTGCGCGTTCCACCCGAGCCGGGCGGAAGCACCCGCTTGATCTCCAGCTTGGGCTCCGGAGCGGGCGGCGGAAGGGGTGCGGCGTCCGCGGGACTCGGCGGCGGACTCGCCGGCACCGCGACGCCATCCAGCGGCGAGGTCGCCGGAGGGGCCGTGCGCAACACCGGTTCAAGATTCATCGTGCTCCGAATCGTGGCGGCATCGGTCGCCGGCGCGGGCGCCGCAGGGGCAACCGGGGCGGGTGCCACGTCGCTCGCCGGAGTTGGAGCAGGCACTGGCGCCGGCGTCGGCGTCGGCGCGGGCCGGCGCACGGGCTCCGACGCGAGGCGTTCCACATCCACCACCACGCCGTTGCGCAGGGTCAGACGCTCCCGCCCGTAGAAAAGCACCTCGCGCCCTCCACCCACCAGCGTGCTGCGCGGCTCGCCATACCGGGAGAGCACCTGCTCGCGCGTCGCCCCCATAAGGGGATGCTGCTCGGCTGCGTGCGCGATCGACCCGACGCCCAGGACGATGGCCACGCACCAAGCCCGGAAGCCGACGGGAAACTTGGATCGCATGATCGGGCGGAGGTTGGCGGCAATGCCCCACTTACATCAATGCCGAACTTGGCAAATACCCGCCACGAACTGCCGCAGTGGATCACGTGCGAGCCGGCCTCCACCGCCGGCGCCCCGCTCGGCACACGCCGGCCCGAGAACAACTTCGGCAACATCTCCGCCCCCTTCACCCGCATCGGCGCGGCGACATCGCACGCCCGGCGCCGCGCAGAATCACAGGGATTTCACAGGCGCAAACGCAGTAAGATCACTCAAACCACCCGGGCCCAAAGCACCTTGAGATAGCGGCTCTCGAGACAGTTCGAATACACCGGATGATCCACCCCCGGCCCCGTGCGATCGAAGAGCTGCAGCCGCCGGTTCAGGCGGTGCACGCCCTTGATCACCACGCCCTCGAAATTCTCGAGCGAAACCAAGCCCGAGCAGGAGCACGTAACGAACAACCCACCCGGTTTCACGAGACTCGCCGCGATGGTATTCAGGTCCGCGTATTTGCGCAGGCCCTCCGCGGCGCCGGCCGGCTCGCGGGTCATCACGAACTTCGGCGGATCGCACATCACGAGGTCAAACACCTCGCCGTTCTTCTGCATCTGCCGGGCATACGCGAACGCATCGGCATGCACCCACTTGAGGCGATTGGGCGAAACCTGGTTGAGGTTGGCATTCCGCCGCCCCTGCGCCACCGCCTTCTCGTCGAGGTCGACCGCGGTCACCTCCGTCGCACCACCGAGCGCGGCGTTGATCGAAAACCCGCCCGTGTAGCTGCAAAGGTCGAGCACGCGCAGCCCCTTCGCGAGCTGACCGAAACGACGGCGGTTGTCGCGTTGATCGCAGAAGAACCCCGTCTTGTGCCCCTCGGCGAAATCCACCTCGTAGCGCACCCCGTGCTCGCGGATGCGGACCTTTTCCGGTGCGCCCGCCGTCAGCTCCTTCATCTGCGAGGGCTTGATGCCCTCGAGACTGCCGAGGTCATGGTCGACGTGCACGCGCGCGTGCTTCGTGCCGAGCAGCTCGTGCAGCAGCGGCAGCCAGCGCGGCAGCCGCTGGAAGATGCCGAGCGAATACACGTCGCAGAACAGCGTGTCGCCGTAGCGATCGATCGTCAGGCCGCTCAACCCGTCGCCATCCGAGCCCACCACGCGATAGGCGTCCGTGACTTCATCGAGATGAAACAGCTCGCGCCGCAGCGCCACCGCCCGGCGCAACGCGGTCTCGAAGTAGTCTTCGCCCACGTCTTCCGCCGTGTGTGTGACCACCCGCAGCGGCATCTTGGCCCGGGGATTGTAGAGGCCGGCGCCGATGCGGTTGCCGAATTTGTCGTAGACCGAGACGAAGTCGCCGGGGCGGGCATCGCGCGAGACATCCCCGAGCATCCGGGGAAAAATCGCCGGCTGAAACGTGACGAACTTCAGCTGCGCCCACGGTCGCGGCCACTGCGCCTTCTGTTCCGGCGTCGCGGGACGCGCCTTCTCGCGCATCAGCGCGTTCATCTCCGGCAGCGCAGCGGACTCGGACGCCAGCATCTCTTCGTCGTGATTCTCGGACATCGCTGCAGAACGAAGCGCCGCCACGGCACCGCGGCGACTTCTTTCCGCGCCGCGCCGAACGGACCCGCACCGGCAACACGCGCCCGATCGCCGGCACAAAAAAAAGCCGGCCCGGAAAACCGGGCCGGCCGAGATACTTTCCGGGCCGCCTTACGCGACGCGCTCGACGATGAGCGGCGGCGGCGTGGGCCGCTTGGGCGCGAGCCGGTAGGCATTCTTGAAATACTCCAGAGCCTGCTCGAGCTTCGCCTCGTCGTTGTAGTGGATCATCATCAGCGGCTCGCCCTGCTTCACCTGCGTGCCGACCTTCTTGATCTCCGACACGCCGACCGAGTGGTCGACCTTGTCGTGCGCGCCTTCCTTGCCGGCGCCGAGCAGATGCACGCCGCGGGCGATCATCGCCGCGTTGATCGTGTGCACGTAGCCCCGCTTCGGCGCAGGCAGCTTCCGGATATGACGCGCCGCCGGGAATTTTTCCGGATGATCGATGAACGACGTATCGCCGCCCTGCGCCTTCACGAGGTCCTTGAACTTCTCGAGCGCCGAACCGTCGGTCAGGTGCCGCTGCACGGTCTGCTTCGCGGAGAGAGTCGAGCCGGCCACGCCGGCGAGGCGGACAATCTCCATGCCGAGCTTCAGCACCAGCTCCTTCATGTCCTCGGGACCCTCGCCCTTCAGCAGTTGGATCGCCTCCTTGACCTCGAGAGAGGTGCCGACGGTGTCGCCGAGCGGCTGGTTCATGTCGGTGACGAGCGCCACGCAGCGCCGCTTCATCGAACGGCCGACGCGCGTCATGGAACGGGCGAGCTGCTTGGCCTGCTCGAGATCCTTGATGAAGGAGCCATTGCCCCACTTCACGTCGATGACCAGGCCTTCGGAACCTTCCGCTAGTTTCTTGGAGAGCACGCTGCCGGTGATCAGCGGCAGGCTGGGAATGGTGCCGGTCTCCTTGCGGAGTTCGTAGAACTTGGCGTCGGCCGGAGCGAGATCCTCGGTCTGCGCCACGATCGCGCCGCCGATGCGGGCGAGTTGGGAGGAGAACGCCTCGTTGCTGATGTGGCCCTTGAAGCCGGGGATCGCCGCGAGTTTCTCGAGCGTGTTGATGATGTAGTCGTGCTCGACGCCGCACATCATCGGAACCACGACGCCGGAGGCCATCGCGAGCGGGACCAGCACAAGCGAGGTCTTGTCGCCCACGCCACCGGTCGAATACTTGTCGATCTTCGGCTTCGCGATGTGGGAGAGGTCGATCACCTCACCCGACAACATCATCTCCTCGGTGAGGTCCGCCGTTTCCTGCGCGGACATGCCGGAGAAATAGATCGCCATCGCCAGCGCCGCGAGTTGGTGCTGCGGCATTTCGCCGTCCAGGGTGCTGTCGATGATGTAGCGAATTTCCTCTTGCGTGAACTCACCGCCATCCCGCTTCTTCTCGATCAGGAAGTTGAAGGAAGGCTTGATGAAGCGACGCGTCGGGATGTTTCGTTTACTGGTCATGTTGTAGAGTGAGGAACGAGTTCGGACGGTGACGCCCGCCCGCGGAAAAGTTTGGGAGCGAATGCGTTTTAGAGGGAAAGTCGAGCCAAAACCCGGCCCGGCTCCTCCGGCCCCCGCTCCCGCCGCAGCTTGCGCAAGTAACCGCTTGGGCACCCAAGCCGCCCCGCCAGCCGCGGGCGGCATCACGCCCACCGCCGCGCCACGATCACGGCGTCTTCGCGCCGGATTGCACCCAATCCGCCAGGATCGCCCGCTCGAGCTCCGTCATCTTCGTGACGTTGCCGAGCGGCATGATCCGCGTGACGACGACCTGCTGATACATGCGTTGGGCATTCTGCACGATCGCATCGGTGCTGTGCAGCACCACGCCACCCGGAGGTTGCGCGATGCCCGGAAACGTCGGCGCCGGCGCATGACACGCGAGGCAGTGCTGGCCGATCACCGCCCGCACCTGATCAAACGTCGCCGGCCGCTCCAACTTCGGCAGCGCCTGGATCCGCGGCGCCGTCCACCACGCCACGACGGCCAGCAGCACCGCCCCGATCGCCGGATACTGCCACGCCAGCACCCCTTTGTGCCGGCGGTTGAAAAAGTGCCGGATGCTCACCCCCGCCGCGGCGATCAGCGTCAGCACCAGCCAGCCCTGCGGATGCGCATACGTCGACGGGTAGTGATTGCTGATCATGATGAACAGCACCGGCAGCGTGAAGTAGTTGTTGTGCACGCTGCGCTGTTTGCCGCGCTTGCCGTAGATCGGATCCGGCAGCTGCCCCGCGCGCATCGCCTCCACCATCTTTTTCTGCCCCGGGATGATCACGAAAAACACGTTCGCCACCATGATCGTGCCGATCGCCGTGCCGACGTGGATGAACGCCGCCCGCCCGCTGAACGCCTGGTGCAATCCCCACGCCAGCAACGTCAGCAGCCCAAACACCACCAAACCCAGCAACCCGTCACGTTTTCCCAGCGGAGATCGGCACAGGGCATCGTAGACCACCCACGCACCCACCATGCTCGCGAGACCGATGCCCACCGCCTGCCAGACCGTCCACGAGCCGCGCGCCGGATCCAGCATCATCGACTGCGCACGCATCCAATAGACCACGACCAGCAGCGCCGTCCCCGAGAGCCACGTCGTATAGGCCTCCCATTTAAACCAGTGCAGCTTCTCCGGCAGCGAGGCCGGCGCCACGGCATACTTCTGCGGGTTGTAGAAACCGCCGCCGTGCACCGCCCATAGCTCGCCGGACACGCCTTTCTTTTTCGCGTCCGAACCCTCCGCCGGCGGCTCGAGCGAGTTGTCGAGCCAGATGAAATAAAACGACGAGCCGATCCACGCGATTCCCGCGATGATGTGCAGCCAGCGCAGCAGCAGACTCAGAAACTCCATCCAGTGTGCGTCCATCGATAGGCGGGGAGGAAAGCTGATGCGATGCCAAGCCGGACCCCGACTTGCCGCAAGCCCGCAGCTCCCGCCCCCACCCGGCCCGCAGTCGCCGTCCGAACCAACTCCGCGCTTGCCCGCGCGACGCGCGCTGCGGTTTCCTCGCCGGATGCACGTCTCCTTCCAGCTCGCCGCCGACCTCGACACGGCCCTCAAGTCCGCCGCCCGGAAGGCCGGACTGGCCGAGGCCGATGCTTTCGCGCCGGAAGTGCGCACCGCCGATCCGCGGCACGGCGATTTCCAAGCCAACGGCGTCCTCGGCTACGCCAAGGCCCGCAAACTCAACCCCCGCGCCGTCGCCGACCAGCTCATCGCCGCCCTCGATCCCGCCGTCCGGGAATATTGCGAGGTCACGATCGCCGGTCCGGGCTTCATCAATTTCACGCTCAGACCCGCCGCCCTGCTCGCTTGGCTGCGGGCCTTTGCCACCGCCGACCAACTCCGCGCCGGCGCCGCCGCCGCCAATTCGGCCGCCAGCGCCACCGCCGCCGGCCAGACGTGGGTGGTCGACTATTCGTCCCCAACACCGCGAAGCAGATGCACGTCGGCCACCTGCGCTCCGCCGTTATCGGCGAGGCGATCTGCCGGCTGCTCGCCTTCACCGGCGCGCGCGTGATCCGCGACAACCACCTCGGCGACTGGGGCACGCAGTTCGGGAAACTCATCTACGGCTACAAGCGCTGGGCCGACCCGCAGGCGCTCGCGACCGACGCCATCGAGGAACTCGAACGCCTCTACAAACTCGGCAACCACGCCACCCCCGACGGCTCGCCCGAGTTGGAGGAAGCCCGCCGCGAACTCGTGAAACTCCAGAACGGCGATCCCGAAAACGTCGCCCTCTGGCGCAAATTCTCCGAAGTCTCCCTCGCCGCGTTCCAGCAGATCTACGACCGGCTCGGCATCCGCTTCGATCACAACCTCGGCGAATCCTTCTACAACGACCAGGTCGACCGCGTCTACGCCGAGCTCACCGGCACCGAGCCTCCGCTTGCCGTCGAGAGCGAGGGCGCGCTGGTCGTGTTCCATCCCGAACACCCGCGCTTCAAGACCCAGCCCTTCATCGTCCGCAAGGCCGACGGCGCCAGCAACTACGCCTCCACCGATCTCGCCACCGCGCTCTACCGGGCCGAACACTTCCGGGCCGACGGCATCGTCGTCGTGACCGACTTCCGCCAGGCGGATCACTTCGAACAGCTTTTCCTCACCGTGCGGAAATGGTTCGCGGCCAAATCCTACCGGCTGCCCGAGCTCCATCACGTCACCTTCGGCGCCGTCACCGGCGAGGACGGCAAGGCCCTCAAGACCCGCAGCGGCGACGTGATCAAGTTGAAGGCTCTCTTCGACGAAGCCGAGGAGCGCGCCTTCGCCATCGTCTCGGAGAAAAATCCCGAGCTGCCCGAAACCGAGCGCCGCGAGATCGCCCGCACCGTCGGCATCGGCGCCGTGCAATACGCCGATCTCTCCCAGAATCGCAGCAGCAACTACGTCTTCTCGTGGGACAAGATGCTCGCGCTCGACGGCAACACCGCCCCCTACCTGCTCTACGCCGTCGCCCGCATCCACTCCATCTTCCGCAAGGCCGGCACCACGCCGGGCGCCGCCGCCGCCGAGTCCGCCGCCACCGCGCCCGAGACCGCCGCCGAGATCCTGCTCGCCCGCAAGCTCGCCAAGTTTCCCGACGCCATCCGCCTCGCCCGCGAGACCCTGCGCCCGCACTACCTCTGCCTCTACCTCTTCGAACTCGCGGGCGACTACAGCTCGTTCAACAACGCCGACAAGGTGCTCGTCGACGACCCCGCCCTCCGTGCCCGCCGCCTCCTCCTCTGCGCGCGCACCCTGCTCGTGCTCGAGACCGGCCTGCAACTGCTCGGCCTGCGCACCCTCACGCGCATGTGAGCGCGCCCGGATCCGCCGGGCGCGGCCGCACGGCGCCCACCGGCGCGGCCCGTCCCTGAACCTTTGGTGAAACGCCCCGCGCCGCCGTCGCGCTCCCACTTTCACCTTCACTTTCCCCCACCCCCTCCCCACGCTCCCCGCCCCATGGCCACGCAGGAACTCTACATCCGCAACGCGACCGAAACCGAGGCCCGTGGCCCCTTCACCGTCCAGCAGGTCGCCGATCTTGCGGAGGCCGGCCAAGTCACCGCGGAGACCCTCGTCTACGATGCCAACAGCGAGCAGTGGGTCGCGATCGGCTCCAGCCCGGAACTCATGCAGGCCGTGTTTCCCGAGAAGAAAAAACTCGGCCTCAAGGCCAAGGAGATCAAGACGCTCAACAAGGCGGACGATGCCGCGAAGCCGATCACCGTCCACGACATGCTCGACGCCGCCGAGGGCCGCACCGACGAGACCCGCGGCAAGGCCGATCCGGAGGTCGCCATGGCTCGCGCCGCCAAGATCGGTCTGATCGGCGCCCTCGTCATTCTCGTGCTCGCCGCCGCCGGCGAAGCCCTGTCCGGCACCGATGCGCTGATTTCGCTGAGCGGCGAAAAACTGCTTCAGAAACCCCTCGTGCTCCTCGGTCTGCTCGACCTCGGTCTCGCCGTGCTGCTCGGCCTCGGCATGACGACGATATATCCCTTCATCCGATTCCGTGCCGCCCTCGGCCTCGGCATCGTGGGCTTCATGCTCTTCGCCCAAGGTCAGAATACGGCGCTGCTCGCCCTCGTCGCCGGTTCCGCCGGCCTCTACCTTTCGACCGTATTCGTCAGCATGGTTCCGGTGATCGTCGCCGTCGCCGCCGGCGTCGGCGGGATGGGGTTCCTTTCCTGGCACATGCTGTCGAACTAGTCCGTGGCCCAGCCCGTCCATCGGACGCATCCCCCTGACCGCCGGCTCGCGGATCTCTGGCCGCGGCTCGTCCATATCTGGCAGCGCGAGATCTGGCAGAGCGCGTTTCTCCGCGACCGCTCCCTCAAGGGTGTGGTCTTTGCGACCCTGCGCGTGATCTCGATCACGTTCACCGTGTTTGGCGAATCACGCATCGCCACGCGCGCCGCCGCCCTCAGCTTCAGCTCCATCCTCAGCATCGGACCGCTGCTCGCCATCACGATGCTCGTAGCCGGCTTCGCCCTCGGCCAGAATGAACCGCAGGCCCGTGCCGACGCCGTCGCCTCGTCGCTGCACAAAATCATCACCGCGATCGCCCCCCAGATTCAGCAATACGAGGAGCTCACCCAGAAATCCACCGAGGTGAACCCCGAGGTCATCAACGTCATCAACCAGATCCTCACCGCCACCCAATCCGGTTCCGCAGGCGCGCTGAGCATCTTCTCCCTGCTGGTGATCGTGCTGCTGCTGTTCAAATCGATCGAGGACACCTTCAACGACATCTGGGGCGTCCGGCAGGGCCGCTCGCTCCTCACCCGCGTCGTCTTCTATTGGACCATCCTCACCCTCGGCGCCGTGCTCTTCTTCGCGTCGGTCGCACTGCTCGGCGCCAGCACATTCGTCAGCGTCTTTGTCGACAAGCTGCCGGGCAGCGAACTCATCCGCTCCATCGGCCTGAGTCTCCCGATCTTCTCCTTCGTGCTGCTCGCGTGCGTGTTGACCGTCTTCTACCGGGTCATCCCCAACACACACGTCGCGTGGGCCGCCGCCGGCGCGGGCGCCCTGGTCGTCGCCTCCCTCCTGATTTCGAACAACTTTCTCACCTTCCTCTACGCCAAACGCGTCGTGCAGGAACGCAGCCTCTACGGCGGCCTCGCGCTGCCGCTCGTCGTGATGTCGGTTTTCTACATCTTCTGGCTCTGCGTCCTCACCGGCGGAATCGTGAGCTACGCGATCCAGAACGTGCACTTCCGCAACAGCCAGGCCGCATGGAGCACGCTCACCTGGGCCATGCGTGAACGCCTCACCCTCGTCGTCTTTCTCACCATCTGCCGCCGCTTCCGCGATTGCCTGCCGCCGATCTCCGCCTCCGACCTCAGCACCGTGCTCAAGGTCCCCACGCAGCTGCTCAACGAATGCCTCAACCGCCTCGTCCAGCTGAAGCTCGTCGCCACCGTGCGTCCCGACTCCGAAGCCGCCGGGAGCGACTACCTCTACCAGCCCGCCCGCCCGCTGAACCGCATCACGCTCTTCGATTTCAAGACCCTCGACTCCAACTTCGGCGAAGACCCCGTCGGCACCTCCCTCGATCGCATCGACCCGCTGATCGGCCACTACGACGCCGCCCTCCAGCAACTCGGCACCCAGGACTTCTTCCGCAAATCCGTCGAACAGCTCTTCGACGAACATCCGTTCGACGAATCGCGCCCGCCCTTCACCCTTGGCGAGCGCCGGACCGCGGCGCGCTGATCGTTTCGCCCGCCCCGCCTTCCGCGCACTCACTCCGCCCCGGCTCCGCCCGCGCGCTCCCTCGCGCCGCGGGGCGAATTCCCCCTTGCCACCCGCCCCTCCCAACCTAGCGTCCGACGTTTTCTCCCCATGATTTCCTGGATCCAGAAGACCTTCCAACAGCACTTCCGCTCGATCTTCGCGGTGCTGCTGGGAGTCATCATCATCTCCTTCGTCTTCACGATCGGCGCCGCTCCCGGTATCGGCGACGCCCAGAAGCGCGGCCTCGTCGACCGCTTCTTCTTCGGCTACAATCTGAGCCTCCAGCGCGATCAGGAGAAACTCATGGGCGACGCCGGCCTCAGCGCCAGCCTCCGCGTCGGCTTCATGTCCGGCCTCGGCGCCGAGCAGATCCAGAACTACGCCTTCCAACGCGCCGCCGCCCTCCACCTCGCCGACCAGTGGCACATCCCCGCCGCCACCCCCTCCGAGATCGAGGCCCAGATCAAGACCCTCCGCATGTTCGCCGGCCCGGATGGCCAGTTCGACGCCAAGGCGTATCAGAATTTCCGCGACCGCCTGAAGACCGACCCGCGCGGCACCACCGAAGCCGACGTCGCCCGCGTCGTCTCCGACGACGTCCGCATGGAGAAGGTCCAGAAACTCATCGGCGGCCCGGGCTACGTGCTCCCCGCCGACATCAAGAGCCAGATCGCGCGCGCCGACACCTCCTGGACGCTCGGCACCGCCACCACCGGCTACGCCGACTACAAGCCCGAGATCAAACCGACCGACGCCGAGCTCACCCAATTCTTCGAGCAGGCCGGCGGCCGCTATGACATCCCGCCCCGCGTCGTCCTCGGCGCGGCCAATTTCTCCGCGACCGACTTCATCGCCAAGGTCGCCGTGAAGGATGCCGAGGTCCGCGCCTTCTACGACGCCAACCCCTCACGCTTCCCGAAGCCCGCTGACAAAAAAGACGAAAAACCCGCCACGCCCAACGTCGCCCCCGCCGCCGACGCCAACGCCGACTTCGCCGCCGTCCGCGCGCAGGTCGAGGCCACCCTCAAGGTCGAGCGCGCGCAGAAGCTTGCCGCCAAGGCCGCCAGCGACATCTCCCTCGCCCTCTTCGAAGCGAAGGCCACCACCGCCGAAGCCGCGGAGAAATTCCTCGCCTCGAAGAATATCGCGGTGAAGACCCTGCCGCCCTTCACGCGCGACAATCCCCCGGCCGAGTTCGCGGGCTCGTTCGAGACCGTCAACGAAGCCTTCCGCCTCAACAAGGATCGCGCCGTCTCCGACGCACTCTCCACCGGCACCGGCGCCGCCATCCTCCTCTGGAAGGAAACGCAGCCCTCCCGCAAGCCCGCGTTCGCCGAGGTGCGCGAGAAGGTCCAGGCCGACTACATCGAGAACGAGAAGCGCAAGCGCTTCGTCGACCTCGGCCGCACCGCCAAGACCGAGATCGAAGCCCGCCTCAAGGCCGGCGATGCCTTCGAGAAGGCCGTCGCCGCCGCGAGCGCCAAGTCCGGCCTCAAGCTCGACTTGAAGATGCTCTCGCCCTTCACGCTCCGCAGCCGCCCGCAGGACATCGACTACACCGTGCTCGGCGCGCTCGAGTCCCTCGAAAAGGGCCAGGTGTCCGATATGGCGGTCGCCGGCGAGTCCGGCGTATTCGTTTTCGCCGCCGAGAAAAAGGTGCCGGACGTCAACGAAGCCGACCCGCGCTACGTCGAGACCCGCACCCAGCTCGCGAACTATTCCTCCCAGCTCGGCGCGTCGTCCTACCTCTCCGACCTCGTCGAGCAGGAGCTCAAGAAGTCGGAGCCCAAGACGAAGGCGAAGGCCGAGTAACGCGCCGCCGATCCATGCCTCCGGCCGCCGGTCTCACGTTTCGACCGCCGGCCATTGCAGGCTTTCCAGCTCCCGCCCGTTTCCCTTTCGTCGGGCTGGACATGCCCCTCCGCTTCTACGCTCCCCTGAAATCCCCCTGCCGCCTGTGCGGCGCGGGATTCGAGCACCGCGAAGCCGCCGATGCCGCGCCGCTCAAGGCCTGTCCGAAGTGCGGCCAGAAGGTCCAACGCACCGCGATTCAGCCGGTAAATTCCCCGAAACTTTCGGCACCGCTTTCCGTCTCGCGCGCCAGACAAGCAGGCTTCACGGTGCTCAAACGCACATCCGGCGGCGAATACGAAAGACAGTAACTTCCCCCGCCGTCATGTGTTCTCCTGACGCCGTTCTCCCGCTTTCTTCACCACTCGCTATGCCTCGCTCATCCGTCAGTGCCCTGCTCGCCCTCAGCCTCACGTGTGCCAGTCTTTACGCTCAGGCGCCCGCAGCCGCACCCGCACCCGCCGCCCCCAGCGCCGAGAAGTCGTTTTCCCTGGATGACGCCGTCGCGCTGGCGCTGCGCAAGAACTTCGACCTGCAGATTCAGGGCTACACCGTCGCCAACTCGCGCGAGGCCGTGAGCATCCAGGAGGCGTCCTTCGACCCGAACCTCACCGCCAACGTCACCCGCTCCGTCAATCAGGCCGCCGCCAACACCAGCCGCCTCGACGGATCGCAGCTCGAGGGCCCGCGGAACGACAACACGACGATGCGCGTCGGCGCCAACGCCCGCGTGCCGCAGACCAACGCCACCGTCTCGGTCACGACCAACATCACCCGCGCCGCGACCAACTCCACCAACGCCCTCTTCAATCCGCAGTTCGGCCACGGCGTCTCCGCCTCGGTCAACCAGCCGCTCCTGCGCGACGCCGGCAAACGCGCCGCCACCGCCGCCCTCGACCGCGCCAAACTCGGCGTCGGCATCGCCGTCATCAATTACAAGAGCCGCGTCCTCTCCGTCATCTCCGACACCGAGAACGCCTACTACAACCTCGTCACCGCCCGCGAGACGCTCCGCATCCGCCAGCTCACCCTCGACAGCAACCAGCGCTTCCTCGAAGAGAGCCAGGCCCGCCGCTCGACCGGTGTCGCCACCGACCTCGACGTCCTCTCCGCCGAAGTCGCCGTCGCCAACTCCCGCCAGCAGGTCGTGCAGTCGCAGCAAAGCGTCCGCGACAACGAGGACCGCCTCCTCAATCTCATCAACGAGCCCAATTTCGAGCTCCGCATCGGGCCCGTCGCCTTCGACGACTACAAGTCCGGCGCGCCCAACTTCGCCCAGTCCTACAAGCGGGCCCGCGAGTTTTATCCCGACACCCTCTCCGCGGAGGAGCAGATCAAGCAGCTCCAGATCGACCTCGAAACCGCCCGCCGCAACCAGCTCCCCGACCTCGATCTGATTGCGACCCTCGGCTACACCGCACGCGCGACCAACGCCAATTACGGCCAAGCCATCGCCAACTTGCCCAACGACAACGGCAACAACTGGAATCTCTCGCTCAATTATTCGATGCCTTGGGGCCGCCACGCCGACAAGGCACGCTACCGCCAGGCGCAGAACAGCATCAGCTCGCAGAAGCTCCGCCTCGATCAGCTCGAGCAGAACCTCATGGTCAATGTCCGCAGCGCCGTCCGCGCCGTCGAGACCCAGCTCGTCGCCGTCGAAATCGCCAGCAAGGGCACCGAACTCGCCACCCGCCAATACGAGCAGCAGAAGGCCCGCTTCGACGCCGGCCTCTCCACCAGCCGCCTCGTGCTCCTGGCCCAGGACGATCTCGAGAACGCCCGCTTCCGCGAACTCAGCGCCCGCCTCGCCCTCCGCCGCGCCGCCGCCGAGCTCGGCCGCCTCGAAGGCACGTCGATCGATCGCTTCCGCGTCCAGCTCCCGCAGTAAGGCGCGTCACGCCTTCTCTCCCTTTCGAGGGGCGCAGTCACCTGCGCCCCTTTTTCGTGCCCCGGAAAACCGCTCGCCCCTCCGGCCCGCCTCGCCGTGTAATCGACGCCCATGTCCGTCGCTCTCGCCGTCCGCCTCGTCTTCTGGCTCTGGTTTGCCGCCGCTGTCGCCGTCGGATACTTTCGCGTGCTCACGCAGTTTCCCCCGCTGCTCACGCCCGCGATCGTGGTGATCCTGACCACGCTCCTGCTCATGGCCTACGTCCGGATTCCCGCCTTCCGCGACTGGGCGACCGGCTTCCCGCTCCGCACCCTCGTGCTGCTGCATCTCTCCCGATTCGTCGGCATCTGGTTCCTCGTCCTCTATGAACGCGGCGAACTCCCCCGCGCCTTCGCCATTCCCGCCGGCTTCGGCGACATCATCATCGCCACCATGGCGCTCCCCGTCGCCCTCGCTCCCCTCGAAGCTCCGGCGCGACTCCGCGCGATCACGATCTGGAACGTCGTCGGCCTCCTCGATCTCGCCCTCATTTCCTTCACCGCCACCCGGCTCCTGCTCGCCGAGCCGATCGCGATGTCCGCGTTCCTCCGGCTGCCCATGAGCCTCGTGCCCACGCTGCTCCTGCCGCTGCTCGTCGCCAGCCACCTCGCCATCTTCCACCGCTGCGTCGAAGCGCGTCGCGAGCCGCCGGCCACCTGAGACCGGACCTCCGGCTCGGCTCAGGCCCCGCCCGCAGGAAACAACTCCTCCTCGCTCGCGATCCCGCCCGCCGCGATCACGCGGTGCGGCGGCAGCTGCGTGCGGAACCACGTGCGCTGCTTTTTCACCAGCGCCCGCGTGTTGCGCGCGATCTCGCCCGCCAGATCGCCGGCCGCGAGTTCACCGCGCTCCATCGCCAGCACTTCCCGGTAACCGATCGCCCGCGCCGCACTCGGGTTCGACTCCAGTCCGGCGAGGCCCAGCCGCCGCACTTCCTCGACCAGCCCCGCCTCGAGCATCGCCCGCACGCGCACCTCGATCCGCGTCATCAGCTCCGCCGGCTCACGGTCGAGCCGCGTCAGCTCGACCCGCCACGCGGCAAACGCCGAGGGCAAACGCGCAAACCGCTCCGCCAGCTCGGCCAGCGTCGCCCCTGACGCCACACACCGCTCCAGCGCCCGCACCACCCGGCGCGGGTTGGCCGTGTCGAGTGTGCCCAGGTCGCCCGCATTCAACTCCCGCAGCCGCCGCAATGCCTCTTCCGGGCTCAGCGCCGCCACCGCCCGCCGCACATCCTCCGTCACCGCGACGTCGTCCGTCACCGGTGCGAAAAACGCCTTCAGGTAAAAGCCGCTCCCTCCCGTTACCAGCACCGCGCGTCCCCGCGCCGCGATCTCCGCGCACGCCGTCCGCGCCGCGCCCGTGAAGCGCGCGACGTCCATCCGCTCCGTCACCTCGCAAACGTCGATCAGGTGGTGCGGCACCCGCGCCAGTTCGTCCCGGGTCGGCTTCGCCGTGCCGATGTCCATGCCGCGGTAGAACAACAGCGAATCGCACGATACGATCTCCGCGCCATTCCGCTCCGCCCAACGCAGCGCCCACTCGGTCTTGCCGACCGCAGTCGGCCCGGTGAGCACTCGGAGAAGGGGTCGATCGTCCACGTCTGCCCATCGGTGCCATCCGCACCCGCGCCGGTCAAAATCTTCCTGCCTCGCTCACGCGTGGAGCAGCACGGACCCGGCGGCCGCTGCTCGACCGGCGGGAACGGATTCGCCCCGCGACTCGTCGGCGCCCCGCGCCACTCCCACCAGCCGCCGGCCGGCACGTCACACCCGCGCCGGCCAATGTTCCGCAATCTTCGCCCGCAGGAACCGCGCGCTTTCGCGCAGCTGATCCATCCCGTCGACCCCGTCCTCGATGCTGATCCAGTTGTCGAAGCCCACGCTGCGCAGTTCGCGGAAGATCGCGTCGTAGTCGTTCAGCCCGCGGCCGATCGTGCCGTGCCGCAGCCGCTTCGCGTAGCCTTCCGCGCCGCCTTCCTCGCGCCGCAGATCCTCCAGCGTGCCTTCGATCAGGAAGCGGTCGCTCGCGTGCATCGTCACCACGCGTCCCTTCACCCGCCGCAGCAGCTCCAGCGGATCGTCGCCGGCGAGAAACGCGTTGCTCGGGTCGTAGTTCACGCCGAAACGCGGGTGCCGGATCCGGTCCACCAGTTCGCAGAACACCTCCATCTTCTGCGCAAACTCCGGAAAGCTCCAGAAGTCGTCCTTGTAGTGGTTCTCGAGGATCAGCGTCACTCCGCAGCGCTCCGCTTCCGGCAGACACGCCTCGATGCAGCCGACCACCAGATCGAGCCCCTGCGCGCGGGTGAGCTCCGGCCGCCGCTGCCCCGAGAGCACGCGGCAGTAGCCCGCGCCCAGTTCCGCCGCCATGCGGATCCACGTCTTCTCGCGCTCGATCTCCACCCTGCGCTGCGCCGGATCCGGCACCGAAAAATCCGGCGAACAACACAGCATCGGGATCACCATGCCGCGCGCCTCCACCTCGCGCCGCGCCTTCGGCCAATTCGCCGGCTCGGCGAGCTCGAGAAACCCGCTGTAATACTCCAGCCCATCGAGCCCGAGCGGCGCCGCCAGGTCGACCCACTCGCGCAATGTCATCGTGCCGTCCTTCACCAGCGGACGCATGAACGCCTTCGGAAACGCAGCCAGTTTCGGCATGTTCGGGAAAGTTACTTCGCCGCCGTCTTGTTCGGATTCCGGCCGATCAGCGAATACTGCTCGAGATCGACCACCGAGCCGCTCACCGGCCGCGACTCGTCGCCCAGCCAGTAAACCGCCGCCGCGCCGATCTCCTCCGGCGTCATGATCCGGCCCCACGGCGCATACTGCTCCGGGATGTGCTCATGCCAGTCGGCCGGCATCCCGTGCTCCACCTGATGCGCATATTCGCGGTCGGTGAGCACCCAGCCCACGTTGAGCTGGTTCACCCGCACGCGGTCCGTCGCGTGCGCGTTGGCAAGATTGCGCGTCATCGTCTGCATCGCGCCTTTCGAGATGGAATAATCGAGCAGGTTGGCCTGCCCACTGTGCGCGTTGATCGAGCCGATATTCAGCACGCTGCCCGAGGTCCGCTTCAGATCCGGCAACGCCGCCTGGATCAGAAACAGCGCCGCCCGCACGTTCACCGCCATCATCCGCTCGAAGAACGCCACCGAGGTCGTCTCGAGATTGCTGCGCGCCACGATCGCCGCGTTGTTCACGATGCCGTCGATCCGCCCGAACGCCGCCCGCGCCGCCGCCGCGATCCGCGCGGGACTCGCCGCATCCGCGAGGTCGTCGAGGTGCAGCGCTGCCGCCGCGCCGAGTTTCGCCACGACCTGCTCGCCGTCCTTCCGCTCGATGCCGTGCACCAGCACGCGCCCGCCCTCGGCCACGATCCGCTCGGCGATCGCACGGCCGATGCCGCTCGTGCCGCCGGTCACGATGACGACCTTGTCGCGCAGCCTCATGGCGTCGGCTTCAGGACCGCCTTCACGATCTCGCCGCCATGCATCCGCTCGAACGCCGTGTGCCAGTCCTCCAGCGGCCACACCCCGCCGGTGATCGGCCGCACATCGAGCTGCCCCGAAGCCATCAGCGCCAGCACGCGCTCCCAGATCGGCCAGTTGTGGCTGAAGCTGCCCTGCAGCGTGATGTTTTTCTGCACCAGCGGATCGAGCGAGAAACCCAGCGGCTGCGGCCCCCAGCCGACCTTGCTGATCCAGCCTGCCGGCCGCACGAGTTCCAACGCCGTCTTCAACGCCGCCGAGACGCCCGCCGCATCCACCACGCCGTCGACGCCCAGCCCGTCGCGCGCCTTCGCCCACGCCGAGGCATCGCCCACGATCACCTCGCAGCCGTAGGCGCGCGCCACCTCGAGCCGCGTGCGATCGCGCTCCAGCCCGACCAGCGCCACCTCGGCGCCCGCCAGCCGCGCCATCGCCGCGCAGAGAATGCCGATCGGTCCCGGTCCCAGCACGATCACGCGGTCACCGGGCGCGATGCGCGCATTCTGGATCACGGCGTTGTAGGCGACGCAGCACGGCTCCGTCAGCGCCGCCTGCTCCATCGTCACGCCCGCCGGCACGCGATGCAGACAGCGCGCCGGCACCTTGACGAAGCGCGTCATCGCGCCGTCGACGCCGTAGCCGAAGCCCTTTCGTTTCGGATCGAGATTGTAGAGCCCCGCCCGCGTGAGCGGGCTGTTGGCGTCGATCACCGCCGCGGTCTCGCTGACCACACGATCGCCCTCGCTCCAGCCGCGCACGTTGGCCCCGAGCTCGGCAATCCGGCCGCCGAATTCGTGCCCGAGCACGACCGGATAATTCACCGGCCAGCTGTGCGAGCTGGTCCACTGGTGCAGGTCGCTGCCGCACACGCCGACCGCCTCGACCGCCAGGATGACGTCATCCGGCCCGGCCTCGGGCCGGGCAAACTCCCGCAACTCCACGCTGTGCGGCTCACGCGAAAAATTAACCACCGCCGGGCTCTTCATGATTGGCCTCCTCAACGCGCCGTCGCGCGCTTCGTTTTCACCGCCACGTCGCCGTAGCCGTGCACGCGGTCGGAGATGATCCGCAGCGTGCCCTCGAGATTTCCGTCCGCGGTGCGGAACGCATCCGCATCCACCGCCAGCGGCGCGCCGATCACCACGAGCGGCGCTCCATACTCCGGAGTGCGCACCGCCTGCTCGAGCGTGAGCCCGCCGACCGCCTGCACCGGCACACTCACCGCGTCGACCACCTCGCGCAGCCGGTCGAGCGGGCTCGGCATCCGCTCGCCGCGCGCCGCGATGCCGCGCCGCTCGTCGTAACCGATGTGGTGGATCACGTAGTCGCAGCCGAGGTCCTCGAGCTGCCGCGCTGCGTCGACCATGTCGGGGAAACCCAGGTTGTCGCCCATCACCTTCACGCCGTAGTCGCGCCCGGCTTTCACCACGACCTTGATCGTCTCGGGATGCGCGCGGCCCATGACCACGACGTGCGTCGCGCCGGCCTTCGCCATCATCTCCGCCTCGAGGTAGCCCCCGTCCATGATCTTCAGGTCCGCCACGATCGGCGTCTGGGGGAAACGCTCGCGCAGCGCACGCACGCCGTGCGTGCCTTCCGCGAGAATGAAGGGCGTGCCCGCCTCCAGCCAATCGACGCCGGCGCGCAACGCCATCTCGGCGGTGGCAAGCGCTTCGGCGCGATCGATGAGATCGAGCGAGATCTGGACAATCGGTCGCATGGGGAAAAAAGCGCCGCGAGCCTGCGCGGTTCCCGCCCCGCACGTCAAGGGAGCGCCCGGCGGTTTCCGCGCGCGTTCACGCCGCGGGTGCGGTCCCGCGTTTCTCCATCACGCGCCAGAGCACATAGGAGGCCGCCATCGTGGCGAGGAACGTCACGCCCGCGATCGTGCCCGAATCCTCCGCCGAACGCGACAGCGCCGCCGCCACCGAGTAGATGGTCGCCACCACGAAGTTCGGCAGCAGCGTCGCCAGAAAGATCCGCCGCACCGGCACGCCCGCCGCCGCCGCCACGATCACCGAGGTCTCCGCCAGCACCGGCACGCTCCGCAGGCACGCGAGCGTCAGCACCAGCCGCCGCTGCAGCGATTCGCGCAGCCGCGCGAGCTCCGCGTCCGGGATGAACTTCGGCGCGAGCCGGCCCACCGCCTCCCGCCCGAGCCAGCCCGCCGCCAGCACGCCCGCACTCATCCCCAGCGTGCCGCCCACGATCCCCGCGACCCAGCCGGCTTTCCACGCGAGATACATGATCACCACCGTCGCCGGCACCGGCGCCACGCTGTCCGCGGCGAGGAGCAGCATCGCCGCCACCGTCAGCAGGAGCGTCCGCTCCTGCCGCGACTCCAGCCACGGCAGCACCGAGGACTCGAGGCGTTCGCCGAAAATCAGGAACGGCACGATCACCAGCGCCATCACGAATCCGACCAGCAAACCCAACCTCAGCGTCGACGTTTTCATTCGAAAGTTTCTTCCCGCCCCGACTCGCCCGTCTCCCTCCTCGGCGTCCTGCAACTTTCAACCTTCAGCTGTCAACTCACCCAACTCACTCCTTCACCCGCTCCGTGAGCCGGGCGATCATCTTGATCGCGTAGAGATACGCGCGTTCGCGCACCAGCATCGGGTCGCCCACGGTGCCCTCGATCCCGAGATCCGAGATGTCGTCGATCACCGGTCCTTCCTCCGGATGCAGCGCGATGTAGGTGAGGATCTTCGTGAGCTTCTCCCGCGGATAGGTATCGAGCAGGTATTCGTAAACCACGCGCGGCAGATAACGCTCCACCGGCATCTGGATCGCATCCGGCACCGCCGCGACATAGAGAATGTTCCGCACCGAGCGCAGGTCGTCCTCGTCCGCGCCGGGCGGCCACGCCGGCAGCTTCCGCCGCACGTCGTCGACCTGCTGCTTCATGAAGTCCTCGGCCAACTCATCCGGGCCGGCGAAGGGCGACACGATGCCGTGGTCCGGCGGCACATGGAAATCCAGTCCGTCGATCTCCTTCGCCGTGATCTTTGCCCACACCGGCTCGGGCGGCGGCAAAGGCAGCGGACGCGCCGGCACGGGCGGAACCGTGACCGTCGGCGCCCCACTCGTCGCCACCGGCGTCCCAGTCCCGATCGTCGGCGGATTCGGCGCCGGAGTGACCGCCGGCGCCGGCACGGGCGCGGGCGTGGGCGACACCGCAGGCGGTGTGGAGGCCGGAGTCTTCGTCTCCTTCCGCCCCGGCGTCGTTTCCGCCGGCAGTTCGCGGTCGACCGGGATCGCGATGCGTCCACGCCACTCCGCGAGCAAGCCGACCGCGATCCACGCTCCCACCGCCGGAATCAGCCACACCTTCCCCGCCCGTTGCGCGAACCGCTCGTTCGCATCCCACCGGAAAAGTTTCGCGCCCGCGAGGCAGCCCGCAAAGCCCGTCAACGCCAGCGCCAGCAGACTGAAGCGCGCGCCCTCCAGCCCGCGTCCGTTCACCGACGCCTGGATCGCCTCGACCGCATATCGGCCCGGGAAAAACGCCGAGACATGCTGCGCCCACTCCGGCAGCGCCGAGAGCCGCACCGCCACGCCGCCGATGATCAGCATCGGCAGAAAGATGCACTGCCCCAGCGCCTGCACCGCCGGCACGTTGTCCGCCAGCGTCGCGATCACGAGCCCGAGCCCGATGAACGCAAACGCCACAAACGTGAACGTCACCCACAGGTCGAAGGGATGCTCCGGCGGCGTCATGCCGATCGCCATCGCCAGCGCCAGCTGCAGCAGCCCCGCCGTCAGCACGATCACGTAGCGTGCCAGCGCCGTGCTCGTCACCACCGCCCACGTCGGAATCGGCGTCAGCCGGTAGCGCCGCCACACCCCGCGCTCGCGCTCGCTCACCAGCGTCGTCGGCAGGCCGAAACACGCGCCGCCCAGGACCGCCACCGTCAGCAATTCGCCCATGTGCCGCAGCAGCGGCACCCGCTCGTGCCGATACAGCACCGCAAACGCCACGAGGAAAATCAGCGGAAATAGATAGCCGTAGAGCAGCGCCATCTTGTTCCGGAAGTGGAGCCGCAGGGAGATCCGCAGATGCTCGGCGAGGGCGTTCATGCGTCCTCCTTCGTCAGTCCGATGAACACATCCTCGAGCGACGAGCGCCGCACGGTCAGCTCGAGCAACTCCACCCGCCGCTCCACCAGCACCCGCCCCACCGCCGCCACCGTCTCCGTCGGCCGCGTCGTCCGCCACGTCGCCGTGTTGCCGTCCACCGTCACCTCCTCCGCTCCCGGCAGCGCCGCGAGCAATTCCCGCGGCACGGGTGCCGTCGTCGCGAGCCGCACCGCCTGCGCGCCGCTCGCCTGCGCGATCAACTCCCGCGGCGTGCCCGTCGCCACCACCTCGCCGCGGTGCACGATCGCGATGCGATCGCACAGCCGCTCCGCCTCCTCGAGGTAATGCGTCGTCAGCACCACCGTGCAGCCGTCCTCGCGCATGCGCAGGATGTCCGCATGCAGCTCGCGCCGCGCCTGCGGGTCGAGACCCGTCGTCGGCTCATCGAGCACCACGACTTTCGGCCGGTTCACAAACGCCAGCGCGAGGGCCAGCCGCTGCCGCTGCCCGCCCGAGAGCGTCGCAAAACGCGCGTGCGCCTTTTCCCGCAGCGCAAACCGGTCCAGCAGCGCCTCCGGCTCCGCACGTTCGCGATAAAACGAGCCGAACAGACGCACCGCCTCCGCCGGCGTGATGTGGTCCTGCAGCGCCGTGCTCTGCAGCGCCACGCCGAGATGTTGCTTCACTTCCTGCGGCTGCCGGCGCGCATCGATACCGCACACCTCCAGCGTGCCGCCGTCCGGCGCACGCAGCCCGATGAGGCACTCCACCGTCGTGGTCTTGCCCGCGCCGTTGGGCCCGAGCAGCCCGAAGATCTCGCCCTTCGCCACCTCGAAACTCACCCCGCGCACCGCCGCCACGCTGCCGTAGCGCTTGTGCAGGTCGCGGATGATGACGTCGGACGGCATGGGGTCGGCGAAGGGAGGGCGTGGATACGCCGGGCCCGCGCGCGGAACAAGTGGAATTCCTCCGCCACCCCGCTTCCGTCCGTTTCCCCACGGTCCTCCGCGCTCTCGACTTCGAACGTCCCACCCGTTTCATCGGCGGCTCCACCGATGAACCCCCGCGCCCTCGCCCTCGCCTTCTCCCTCTCCACCGCGCTCATCGCGCCGGCCTTCGCGGCCGACAACCAGCTCACCGCCAAGGAAAAATCCGAAGGCTGGCAGCTCCTCTACGACGGCAAATCGCTCCAGGGCTGGCGCGTCTACGGCAAGGCCGACAAGCCCATCGGCGGCTGGGACGCCTCGGGCGGCACGCTCCGCTGCTTCGCCACGCCGAAGGGCCAGAAGGCCGTCGGCGACAACATCATCACCGAGAAGAAATTCAACGACTACGAGCTCAGCTGGGAATGGAAGCTCCCGCCCGCCGGCAACAACGGCGTGAAGTATTTCGTCACCGAGGCCCGCCCCAAGTCGCCCGGCCCCGAATACCAGATGCTCGACGACGCCGGCCATCCCGACGGCAAGATCGGGCCGCACCGCCAGACCGCCTCGTTCTACGAGGTTCTGCCGCCCGCCGCCGACAAACCGATGAAGCCCGTCGGCGAGTGGAACCACTCCAAGATCGTCGTCCGCGGCAAGAAAGTGGAGCACTGGCTCAACGGCAGAAACGTCCTCACCTACGAACTCGGCAGCGAGGCGGTCAAAGCCGGCATCGCCAAGAGCAAGTTCAAGAACGACGCCGGCTTCGGCGACAAGATCGAGGGCCACATCATGCTCACCTACCACAACGACGACTGCTGGTATCGGAACATCAAGATCCGCGAGCTGAAGTAAACGCGGGCCGCGGACTCCCGTCCGCCTTTCCTCCCCCGGGCGTCGCGCAGCGACGCCCTTTTTGTTTTCCGATTCCGCGTCTGCCCATGCACGCCCGCGCAGGCGACCGCGCCGGCGCACTCAGAAGATCGTGTTGAACGGCGCCCGCCGATCGCGCGCAAACGCCCCGCCGCCACCCGCCACCGAGGTCAGCTCGGCCCACGCGGAAACACCGTAGCCGAAGCCGTCCGCCTCCACGTTCGCCAGCCGCGAATCCCAGTGGAACTGGCCGTAGACCGACACGTTCACATCCTTCGCCACCATCGCGCCGTAGATGTCCGCGCCGAGCGAGAGATTCAGGGTCGCATTCGGCGCGTAGATCGTGCCGGTAAACGACGAGAGCACCGAGATGCCGATCGTCTGCGCCGTCGTGTTCGTCCCCCAGATCGTCACCTTGTCCGGATTGAGCGACGTCGCAGCGATCTCGTTGGCGAAAACCGCGAGCGTCACATTGCCGTTGGCATAGAGGTTCAGCGAGGGATTCGTCGACCCGCTCCCGCCGACCTTGAACTGTCCGCCGAGCGCGACCGTGGTGTTGCCCGACACCACCAGATCGACCGGTCCCCGGATGTTGAGCGTGCCGAGCAGCGAGACGCTCACCGAGTTGGCGAAATAAAGATAGCGCCCGTTCGCGCCCGGCGTGTCACCCGTGCGCGGCAGATTCGTGACGCCAAAAAAACTCACGGCGAGGTTGCCGAGATTGTAGCCCGTGCCGGTCGGCGCCGCGATGTTGGGGAGATTGGTCGCAAAATCCCGCCGCACCCGCGCCGGATCGACATACGCGGTCGGCGGCGCCGGCACCCCCGGCGAGGTCGCTCCGTAGATCCGACCCAACGCCACCGTCGGATCCGAGCCGCCGGTCGCCACATAGCCGTAGATACTGGAAGCCCCCGTCAGCTCGATGGCTCCGACCGCCGCCGAATTGGTGGCGATCGTCGCCCGGTCCGTGCGATTGGTGGCCACATTGTAGGGTCCGACGCTCGAGTCGTAGCTGTCCACCGAGCTCGCGACCGAAAACGTGATGTCGTTCTTCGCCACCATCCCGTTCGACCACGGCTTCCGCCGGCGCGTGCCGACCCGCACCTGCTTGGCCAGCGGCGGCTGGTTGGGGATGCGCACCACACCCGCCGCCACCACCGTCGGCGCGGAGCCGCTCGGCGCATCCACCCGCACATAGACCTCACCGGTTGCCTGCGTGAGCTGAATCCCGGTGATCGTCTTCACAAACGACGACGAGCTGTCGCTCGCCACCGCCCAGCCATCCGCACTCGCGAACGAACCGCGATTCAACGCATACAGCCCCTCCTCGATCCCCCCTTCGGCGAGATTCAACGCCACCGCCTGAAAAAGCGATCGCGTCGCCAGCCGCGCCTCCAGCGCCGCATGCGAGATCAGACTCGCCGCGATCACTGCCGTCACCGCGGCCAGGATCAGCACCGTGATCAGCGCGCTGCCGCGTTTTCGTCCTTCAGGGCGCCCAACCGACATAGATGTAATCGCTCAAGCCTTGTTCGCCGAAATAACTCACCGTCGAGCGCGTGAACGTGCCGGATTGCTCCGCCCACGTGACCGTGAGTTTCACCGAAATCTTCCCCGGTTGCCCCGGCAGCGATGCCACCAGTGTCGTGAAGGTGGCCCCGACCGTGAATCCCGACGTGAAATTCGAAGCAAAGCGCTCCGAGTTGATCGTCGACGTCAGGTTCACCGGCTGCGTTTGCGCCGCGTAGGTTTTCAGCGCCCCGTAGTTCCGGAGCCGCAAATCCTCCATCACCGACTGCAGGATCTGGCTCGAAAGCGTAATCATCCGCGCGTGCCGCACATAGCCGAGCGCCTGCGAGAGCGCCGTGAGCGACGTCATCACCACGAACGCCAGCAGCACCGCCGCCACCAGCACCTCCGCCAACGTCATTCCACGCCGGTCCTTCCGAAGTCCTCTCCGCCGTTCCACCCGCCCACGACTGTCCGCCACACGCGGCGAGACGCAGAGGGAGGGAGAATTCGGGTTTATCATGAGACGTGGAGATAGGCCTGAGCCGGCTTCACAAAATAGGCCTGAACGCATGTTTCCACTCCGTATTTTTCGGCCCCTACGGACTACCCTTACGTAGTAAAACTTAACTCATTTCCCCACCCCAGCTCCCGCGCCGTCCCGCGCCGGATCGCGCCGCCCTGAGTAGACATTCACGGCCACGATTGAGCAGTCCCACATCTCGCGATACCGCGCCTCCCGGTCATTTTCGATAGCATGAGGCGCGGACTATCACCGGCTCCCGGTCGTGGCAGCGCCGTTATCACGGTGCTCGTTCTGGCCGCCGTCACCGCGCTGATTGTCGCCGGACTCCTCAATCGGGCGGTTTCCGAATCGCGCTTCGCCAACCGCGCCTTCTACCTCGCCGCGGCCGTAAACCTCGCCGAAGCGGGCCTCGAGGAGGCGATCTACGACCTAAATACGAACGCAATCACCTCAGGAGGCTCGTGGTCCCTCGCCCCCAGCAGCACCTCCGATTACGTCAAGATTGTCACCTCCGGCTTGAAGTATGGCCAAGCCACCGGCGCGATCTACCTCCGCGTCGATCAGGCCGCCTCGGCCACCCCGGTCATCACCGCGGCAGGCGTGCTCAGCTTGCCCGGCCAAGCGAACGTCGTGAAACAGATCCGCGTCGGCGGCCGCACCTCTTCCCGCATCTGGGCCAACACCCTCGTCGCCCGCGGCAACATCACCCTCTCCGGGCAGGCCGACATCGACAGCTACGACTCCGCCCTCGGGCCCTATAACCCCACCACCAACCGCTCCGACCGCGCCACCGTCGCCACCGCGGCCCACATCACCGTTTCCGGTCGCGCCTCGATCTACGGCTACGTCGCGACCGCTGGTGGCTCCCCCACCGTCGGCGGCTCCGGTCGCATCTACGGCGCGACGACGCCCGGCTCCACCGCGATCGACACCTCCCGCGTGCGCTCGGACTTCAACGCCAATCTCACCGACGCCTCCGCTCCGACCGGCGCTCCCAATTCTCTGGGTTCCGTTGCCATCAAAGACTCCACCATCATCACCCTGCCTCGTCCAGGCGACACCCTCGGGCCCAACGGTCGCTACCTTTACTCCGCCACTTCCCTCAGCGTGGCCGGCAGCGCCATCCTGAAAATAAACGGCCCCGTCGATATCGCCGTCGCGGGCAAAATCGAGGTCGGCACGTCCGGCTCAATCACCGTCGGCGGCAGCTCCGCCGTAGATCCTTCACTGAATCTCTACTCGCCCGGCACCATCTCCCTCAACGGCTCCGGCATCGTCAACGAAACCGGCATCCCGCTGAAAGTCTCGATTTGGGGCACCAAGCCCTCCGATTCCAGCGCCCAGGAAATCACGCTCAACAACTCCACCGCCTTTTACGGCACCCTCTACGCCGCCAACGGCAACGTCACCCTGTCCGGCAAGGGAGGCATCTACGGGGCCATCATCGGACGCAACGTGAACATCGGCGGCACAGCCGATATCCACTACGATCTCCAACTCACGAACGCCCTTTCCCCCGGCGGACCGGTCGCCGGCGCCACCGCCTCCGCGGGCACCCTCCGCATCACCTCCTGGGCGGAACTCAGCGCCGCCCCGACCAGCGGCAGCGCCTTCGCCCGCGACAAGCGCCCCCCTTTCTCCGCGTTGTTTTGACGCCCCCGCGCAGGTTTGGCCGCGCATGGGAGAAATCTGTTCCGGCCTATCCCGATGGGTCTTACTGCATACTAAATAAGCCTGATCGGAATCCGACAATAGGCGCGAAATTTCTGAGCATTAGACCCTAACCAAAACCCCTCACGATCGGGATGATCACCGGGTGTTTCTCCTCAACCCGCGCTCCCGCTCCCGTCGGCAACGCGGCAGCGCCGTCATCACCGTTCTCATCCTCGCCGCGGTCACGGCCGTCATCGCCACGGGCTTCCTCGTCCGCTCCGCGCAGGAGGCGCGCCTCGCCAGCCGATCGTTTTACCTCACCGCTCTCCTGAACCTCGCCGAAGCCGGCATCGAGGAAGGCCTCTACGCGACCAACACCGGCGGCTTCAACACCGCCAACGGCTGGTCCCTCATCAGCGGCACGACCGGCGACTATAGCAAGGTCATCTCCGGCCTCGATCTCCGCCAGGCCACCGGGTCCATCTACATCCGCGTCGACGGTGCCCTCGGCAGCGCCCCCGTCGTCACCGCCTGCGGCGTCGCCACGTTTCCCAACCAACCGCGCCTGGTGAAACAACTGCGCGTCGGCGCCACCTCCCGCCGCATCTGGAGCAACACCGTCGTCGGCCGCTCCAACATCACCGTCGACGGCAGCGCCGACGTCGACGCCTACGACTCCTCGCTCGGACCCTACAACCCCACCACCAACCGCTCCGACCGCGCCAGCATCGCCACCAACGCCACCGTCGTCGTCAGCGGCTCGTCCACCATCTACGGCTACGTCGCCACCGGCGGCGCCGCCCCGATCGTCGGCTCCAGCGGCCGCATCTATGGCGCCACGTCTCCCGCGTCTCCCGCCGTGGACACCAGCCGCGTCCGCACCGATTTCAGCACCAACCTCGTCGACGCCACACCGCCTCCCACCAGCGGCACCGCCTACCCTCTCGGCACCACGTGGCCCTCCAGTTCCGTCACGCTCCCTCGCTCCGGTGACACCCCCGGCCCCAACGGCCGCTATCTCTACACCGTCACCAACGTCGCCGTCGGCGGTTCCGACGTGCTCTCGATCAAGGGCCCCGTCGACCTCGTCGCCACCGGTAATGTCACCATCGGCGGCTCCGGCCGCATCGAGGTCGGAGGCACCGGCGCCACCAATCCCTCGCTCAACCTCTACTCGCCCGGGACGATTTCCCTCAACGGCAACGGCATGGTCAACCAGACCACCAACGCCGCCAAGATTTCCATCTGGGGCACCAAGGCCGCCAACACGACTCCGCAGGTCATCACGCTCGGCGGTTCCAGCGCCTTCTACGGCACCATCTACGCCGCCAACGGCAACATCACCGTCGACGGCAACGGCAGCGTCTTCGGCGCCCTCATCGGCAATTCCGTCCTCATCAAGGGCTCGACCGAACTCCACTACGACACCCAGCTCGGCGTGAACATCGCCAGCGGCGGTCCCACCCCCAGCGCACCCGTCGTGCGCGTCACCTCCTGGGTGGAACTCAACTCCGCCACCGGCGGCGCCTTCACACGCGACACCCGCGTGCCGTTCAACGCTCTCTTCTGAGCCGCCCGATCCCGCCGCACTCAGAGCAGCGCGGCCGACTCCCGATCGAGATACACCGTGGCCCGTGCGTGCGTTTGCAGGATCGACGCCGGCGCGAGCGGCGACACCGGACCGCGCAGGCACGTCTTCACCGCCGGCGCTTTCCGCGCCTCCGGCACCGAGCACACGATCGTTTTCGCCTTCAAGAGCTGACGGATCGAGAGCGTGATCGCCCGCTCCGGCACGTCCGCGAGCGTCGCAAACCACCCTTCGCCCACCTGCTGCCGCCGGCACGCCTCGTCGAGCCGCACCACCAGATAGGGCTCCTCCGTCTCGAAATCCGCCGGCGGATCGTTGAACGCCAGGTGCCCGTTCTCGCCGATCCCGGCAAACGCCACGTCGATCGGCCCCGCGGCCAGCGCCGCCCCCACCGTCCGGCAGGTCTGGTCCGGATCCACCTCCGCCGCCAGCAGGTGATGCCGCCGCAGGTTCACCGGCGTGATCAAGCGTTCCCGCAGATAACGGCGGAACGACGCCGGATGCGACTCCGGCAGCCCCACATACTCGTCGAGGTGAAACATCTCCACGCGGTCCCACGCCACCTCCGGCTCGCGCACCAGCGCCGCGAGAAACTCGAGCTGCGAATTACCGGTCGCCGCGATGATCCGAGCCTCCCCGCGCGCTGCGATCGCCGCACGGATCTCCGCCGCCGCCGCACGCGCCGCCACCCGGCCCGCCTCCGCCTTGTCCCGCAGGATCTCGATCTTCATGCCCGCGCCGCCTTTCCGCGCATCGGCTCCACCACGGCCGCCATGTCGCGGTCGCCGTGCCCCGCCGCGATCGCCTCGCGGTAGCGCCGCAACGCCGCCTCCGCCATCACCAGCGTCGCGCCCGCCCGGCCACTCTCCTCGATCGCATAGCCCACATCCTTCGCCATCAGCCGCAGGAAGAAATTCGGCGTGTAGTCCGGCACGCTCATCCGCGCGTGCATCAGTTTCACGATCGGACTCCCCGGCGCCCCCTCGGTGATCACCCGCGCCGCCGGCCCGACCGCGACACCGCTCCGCTCCAGCCATGCCAGCGCCTCCGCAAACGCCACCACCTGCACGCCCGACACGAAATTATTCGCCAGCTTCACCAGCGCGCCGCTGCCGACCGGCCCGAGGTGCGTGATGCTCCGGCTCATCGGCTTCAGCACCGGCTCCAGCCGGACCAGCGCCTCGGCCGAGGCCCCGACCAGGAAATTCAGCTCCCCCGCCGCCGCCGGCCCGCGGCTGCCCGTCACCGGCGCATCCGCCAGCTCCCCGCCGACCGCCGCCACTGCCTGCGCGAGCTCCTTCACCCAGGCAACGGTCAACGTGCTGCACTCCACCGCGAGCACGCCGCGCGCCGCACCGGCCAGCGCACCGTCCGGCCCGAGCCAGACCGCGCGCGACGCCACGTCGTCGGCCACCATGCTCACGATCACGTCGGCCCCCTGCGCCGCCGCACGCGGCGTATCCACCATCCGGGCACCTGCCGCCGCCAGCGGTTCCGCCTTCGCGCGCGTGCGGTTCCAGACCGTCACCGCCCAGCCCGCCCCGAGCAGCCGCCCTGCCATGCCGCCGCCCATGATGCCGAGCCCGAGAAACGCCACCCGTTTTGCCGTGTGCATGGGCGCACGCAAACACACGCCCCCGCCGCGCGTCACGCCCGTTTCCCCGCGCTTGGCATTTCCGTCCCCGCC
>JACCEB010991178.1_pt1 | contig 51400 bp, 58 predicted proteins | sample 7454761 | NCBI WGS metagenome assembly JACCEB01 (sample SAMN15323454, study PRJNA562643) | freshwater metagenome | isolation source: river surface water | place: USA:Blue River Watershed | collected 2017-08-18
CATACTAGCCTTACGGCTACCTTTACGGCTGCCTTTGCGGCTTCCCTTACGGCTAGCTTTTTTGCTGCCTTTTTTTGAGCCTCTACGCTTGGCACCACCAACTAATGAGCCTGCCTTCATACTAGCCTTACGGCTACCTTTACGGCTGCCTTTGCGGCTACCTTTACGGCTGCCTTTACGGCTGCCTTTACGGCTGCCTTTCTTGCTGCCTTTCTTGCTGCCTTTGTGGCTTGCTTTCTTGCTAGCCTTACGGCTGCCTTTGCGGCTAGCTTTGCGGCTACCCTTTCTGCCTTTAAAAGTGTCACGTTTAGGTAAAAAGTCACCAACAAATGATAATTCTTTCTTGGCACTAATCATTTTCTTTAAATCAGCCATATTCATTTCTGAATCATCAACTTTATCATTAACTTTTTGACGAACTGAGAATTTATCTTCTCCAACTTGTCTTACTGTAATGCTGTGGAACTTGTCATCACCTACTTTGCTCAAATAGTGAAAAGATAAACCTTTTTCACCATCAATGAGATCTTCTTTCACGACATGTTTCACTCCATTTTTTTTGTAAGAATAATTATGTTCATGACGATATGTAACTGTACTCATTATATAATTAACTTTAGGTTTTAAATTATTAAATTTAAAGTTTTTATATATTTTATATAAAAAAACCTATGATAAATATATATGGACAAAATAATTCAAGCATTTACAAATGTAGATGAATCTGGTTATGATATAGAATTAAAAGATGAAGATATTGTATTATATTGCATTATTCCTTTTGGTGATTTTTTTTTAAGAGTTGTTAAATTAAATGGTTCATTAGATAATGGATGGACTTTATTTTCTTCATTAGCTTCAGTATGGTTTATATCTCGTCTTGTTTCAGTTGGTTCTTATAATTATACTCTTATGTTAATTGTTTCATATATTGTAATGGGATTATGTAATGCAGTTCCAGCAATGGTTGTTAAGAAAAAACTAGTAAAGAAACGTGAAGGAACACCAGTAATTGATTGGTTTATAGTAATACCAGTTATTCTTAGATTTATTATTATTATTGGATTAGCTTTTACTATGTATGATACTACTGCTGTTATATTAAGACAATTTATAATTAATGGTGGATTATTTTTAGTATTAATGTTTACTAATTTTATGCGTTTATTATTTAGAAAACAATGTAATCCAGAAAATAATAAAGATTCAGGTAAAAGAGTATTAAAAATATTTACAGATTCATTACTTCAATATGGTATTATATTCTTATTTATGGGAATAGGAGCTTCAGGAAAAGGTGGTTCTTATCAATTATATGCAACACCTGTGCCTATATTTATGAATTTAGGAGAAGTAATAGAAACAATGACATGGTGTTTTGGTGCTGTAGTAGGATATATGCTTGTTAATATGTTTGATGAAAATTTCAATACAAGTACCAATGAACAAGAAAAATATCCAGATGATGATACATGCAGAGGTAATATTAGTGATTTGAGATATGTATTATCTACTATTATTTTCTTAATAGGTATAATATTTTATCTTTATACTAATAGATTTAATGCTATGTATGATGCATATTAACCAAAGGTGAATAATAGGATAACTCAATTTAACCATAGTTCACAAGCTGATAATAATTCTATGAATATTATTAGGGTAAAATGAATCTACGATTTGAACAACGGTTAAGGTTATAAATATTAAAAATAATATGTGTTATGTGAGATTATCATAATAATTTAATTTTATTATAAATATAATAAAATTAAATTAAGATAAATAAAGAGTAAGATAAATAAAGAGTAAGATAAATAAAGAGTAAGATAAATAAAGAGTAAGATAAATAAAGAGTAAGATAAATAAAGAGTAAGATAAATAAAGATTTTATTTTTTTTTTATTTTTGGTTTACCTACAGCAGATTGCAGGAAGTCGGAAAAATGCATTTACGCATATCATAAGGCTCGTAGCCCCATGATTATGAGGGGCTAACGTATTCGAACGTACTACCCTCTAAAAAACCGACCGGGTATAAATATAAAACTAAACTACAGGAACTAATAATAGGAACTAATAATAGGAACTAATAACAGGAACTAATAACTAATCTAATTAGTCGGAAAAAACACGCTCAGATTGGTCTTAATCGAATCAAATGTGCACAGACCGTTGGAAATGAGAGCGATGATTGCCTTCTCGATAAGTTCGAGATTGCGGTAATAGGATGCCTTCGTAATGCTGATCTTAAGGTAATAACCAAACTCCTTAGAGTCAGGTTGAATCAGATGTTCAGGCTTCAGCTGCAAGACACGCTCCAGAGTATCAACAATGACATTTAAACCCTTAAATTCCTTCTTGAGAGCAGTCGCAATATCGCGCGTGCGGAAGGGACCAAATAGAATGGGTTTAATGCTGCCAGATGATAATAAGGTGCCGTCGTTGTCAGTAGTTACCATCCGCACAACAAAACGAGTGTCAGTATCGGAAGTAAGAGGAACAAAGCCGGAGTTGTAAATATCAAGAGCAATGCCGTTAACTGACTTCATTTCCTTATCGCTGATTTTATATTTCGTCAGCTTCATTTCAGCGACAATTATCTGCGACTGCTTAAGGTTTTGTTCAGCAATAAGCACAGCCCGCTTAGCGAGAGCAATTTCGTCTTCAATATCATCGTCCGTATCGGCCGATTCATTATCAGATTCATTGTCGTCATCGCTGTCATCATCGTCATTGTTGAAAAAGCGGCTGACGACAGGCTTAGATTGGATAGTAGTTGTGCTGTTGGCCATGTCATTTAAAGCAGCTGCTTCTTCAATAGCAGCAATGCGTTCAATTTCATCCAGTTTAGCACGAGCTTCGGTCAGTGCAATGGTATCTTCTTCTACCTGCTGAACTGCCTCTGCAAAACATTCACCATCTTCTGCCTCATCGCGGGCGTAGCGTGACTTGTTAGAATGCTTGAGGAGCTTGTTAATACGAGCTTCCTCAGCGAGAGCGCATTTAGACTCAAATTTAGCATCGCGCATAGACTTGCTGGAGCTCTTACGCTTGCTTTCTTGTTCCTCGCGACGCTTCTCCATGTCATTAATACGGTCAGCATTAGAGAGCTGAACTTCTGCGTGTGTGGAAGTGTTATTGGACAGAGTCAAACATTGTTCGAGTGCATCTACAATCCGTTCGTTCTTAACTGCACGACTAACTTCGTTCTTGCCGGGAATAATAATAATGTTATCCTGATTCATATAGGAGGAGTCATCATCTTCGGAAAGAATATGAAGTGTGCGGAAAAACCGCTTCGTGGGAATATAATCAGGCAAACGAAAGCGCGGAATAGGTGCTGGCTGAGGTGCTTCGATTAAACACTCTTCCTCTTCACCAGTTTCAGTGATGTATGAGGACAAATGATATTGCGCATTAGCCAGTTCAGCCTGCTCTGCTGCGTGGATTGCCAGCTTACGAGCTTCAGTTGCCTGTTTCTTCGAGCGAGCAGCATCAGCCGTTGCAGATGCGTGAATCACATAAGGCAGGCTTGATGGTTTAGACTCGATGTCGATGTCAACGCACAGCGGAGTATAGCCACGTGATACAGGGCAGAGGCCAGCATTCTTCGCATTAACAAAGGCAATTTCCGCAGAGGTCAAATACTTGACCAGCAGGGGGATAGAGCGCACTTTGTTCTTAATAGCGGTTTCGGGCGTTGACATCAATACAAGCAATTGTTCACGATGTTCCTGCAATTGACTGCGAGAAATGACCGGTGCATCAAATGCTGTAGTGGGATTAGTCTTGATAATAATGTGGAGCTTGATGGCTTGACGAACAAGAGCCTCGTATTCAGTGAGGAGTTTCGACATATTCTTTTCATAATGAGCCATCTTCTCTTCATATTGACGCTTGCTGGAGCCGCACATGGTGAGCATGTTAATGAAAGTAAATGCATGACCACCGTTTAAGCAAGCAGAATCGTGATGAGGGCACGTTGTAGCAGGAGGTGAGCTGATAAACTCGTTGAAAAACTTGCGAGTCTTCTCAGGAATCTCCATGGTTGCCAGATTTGTGCTAATTGTATCACGGAAAGTTGTATTGTAAAATTGCATGCAGCGGCGGGTAGACAGCTCATAAAGAGCCAATACATTACGCTCCTGACTATTATCAGGCTCGCCGAAGAGTGCAAATGTGTTTGATTCAATGATGAGAACATTATTACGCACTTCAGCCATTGAGTCAGACCGCATAATGTGGCACGCGAAGCGCCACTGAGTAAGCAATGCCATGAAATCATGAGGAGCAACTAGGTTCTTCTCCAACGAATGCAATAGAGACATATTCCATTTGTTCCACCACATGTAACGGAGGGAAATGATATATTCGGAGAGATAATCAATGTCACTATGATGTTCACAGAACAGCTTTGCAGCCATGCTCTTCAGACAACGAAGGTTAGATGGTTCAGACATAACACGAATCAACTCAGCAAATACCGTATGGAAATAATCCGCCGGAAGAGTATTGTTGCTGAGAGCCGTGATAAAATCAAACCGATATTTCATTGCTGGTGAGATTTCAAGCATAGACCGATGATGAGCAAATCGGCAGGATTCTGCCGAATAAGTGCAATTGCCATCCAGATGATTACTGCACATCATAGTCTTGAGCTGACGCGTAGGTCCAGATTTACGCTCCTGAGTTTGATGCTTGTAATTTGTAGCGACCGTATTCCATGATGTTTCTGTTTTCTGAACAATCGGAACCGGACCAGATACATTAAAGTCATCGGAGATAGGAGCAATTACGACCTTTGGTGTTTCCTTTACTTCATTTGCAATATAGTGCGCCCACTTGCATCCTTTGCAGTTACCTGCAAAGTTAAAAACGCATGGGGAATACTTTGCTGAAGGATGTGAATGAGTGCGGTCGCATGGCAACTCTTTCACACGTGTTGAGTCGTCAAGACGCTTGAGCTTGTTCTTAAGCCACTCAACACAAACTGTCATTTCTTTAATATCAGAATCATTGCCTAAGGTGAATTTAATGTCAACATATCCTGATTTGAAAGAAAAGAACTCGAATTTCTGCACATTCTGCACATCGAGTACGACAATTGGAAACGGAGGGAGTGCAGCCTGTAGAGGCTGCGGGAATGCAACCTTTACAGGCTGCGGGGGTGCAACCTCTACAGGCTGCGAGATTTTCTGCATATCCCCAGGAAAAGGTGGGAGTGGCAGAAATACAGGCTGTGCCTGCGGAATTGCAACCTTTACAGGCTGCGGGACCATCGGAGGCATAGGCAGATTAGCCGGCATATTTGACACCTGAATTACAACCGGAACAGGCTGCGGGACCATCGGAGGCATAGGCAGATTAGCCGGCATATTCGATACCTGAATTACAACCGGAACAGGCTGCGGGACCATCGGAGGCATAGGCAGATTGGCCGGCATTTTCGACACCACGCTAGATTTAGGTGGGAGATGAACAGTTGCCATTGGCGCATTGGGAACTACCTGCGTCTTAATAGTCATTTGCGGCCGGCGGATATACTGGATAGCTGTCTGCTTCATGCGGACAGCAGCCAGAGCTGCTTCAACAGATACAGTTGCGCGATAGTCTAAATGGACGAATGTGCAAGTATTTTTGTTGAAACGGAAGCATGAGTCAGTTGTGTCTTTCATAAATTTGCACAAGCTTCCAAAACGGTAGTGATTGCACGAGCATGCATTACCACCGGGAGAAACACCGAGATTATCCTCAAGCCAGAAACGGCATACAGGAGTCATGATTGCAGGCGTCTCTTTCTGTGTATAGAGGGGAACCAGTATTTGGCCCTCAGGTGTTTGCACAAAGTAGTGCATCCGCTTCGACCCGCGGATTTGAAAAATGGAAGCTAGCTCAGCCGAGCCAGCGGGGAAAAGGTGGGATTGGTTGAAACCATCGACAATGCTGTTGGGGAACGACATTTTTGTAGAGGGGATCATCACGTAAAGATGTGTGTCTTCTTATACGTGGAAATAGCGACCGGAAAGGTCCATCGTTTGAGCTACTCAAACGGTAATAGGTGGTATTATGGCTGCACTAGCCCACTAACACCCCCTAAATAGCCTTCTTTCTATGGCACATATAATTTAGAAAAAATTCAATTTTTTTTGATTTTTTATGAATATAATATTATATTCATAAATAAATCAATATCTAATGATATAAGGATTTAGCTCTAATAACTACCCATCCATATACATCATTGTCTTTTAAAATATTAAGTAATTCATATACACGTTCTCTATATGAAGGACATACAACTTGTTTTAAAATATGAGCTAGTTCACGAATTTCATCATCAACATTAGTTCTAATTACAGTATAATGATGATAGCCATTATTAACTGTATGCATTGTATCATTAATGAATATCATTCTATGCCATAAATATTCAGGTAATTGTGCTAAATTAACCTTCATTTTATAAGCATTTGAATAAAGTCTTGACACAGTATTTCCATCAGTATCAATATAATTCTTAGTATAATATTTTGCTTTAGGAACAACTTGTTGCCATCCATCAGCATAATCATTTTGTGTAAGCATTTGAACTGTATAAGAAATATTATCTAATTCTTCATAATACTTTGGAAAAATACTAACAATACCCGATGATTCATTTGTTTCATAACTTCTTGCAACAGGAATATTTACATGAAAACTACCATTTCTATTTGAACTATTTGAAGATTTATGAACCTCCATATCTATTATAAGTTTATAATATTAATTGTTTAAATTACTTATTATATAATTTGAAAATTAATAATTTTAAATTATATAATTTGAAAATTAATAATTAAATTATCTATATATTTAGAAAAATATATAATAACATTTTTTTTAAATAAAACAATAGTATTATCTATTTCTTCATTAAAAGTTTTTTTAAAAGTAATTGTATTAATATTATTATTAATTAAACAACATATAATTTTAATTTTTTTAATATTATTTTTACATTCTAATATTTCACCAATTTTATCTGAAGTAATTATTTTTTTTTTAATAATTTCATTATTAGTATTTATAATTTTAATATCAAATGCATATATTAATTGAATTTCTTGATTAGAATAATTGATATTATAACTCATTATAATATATAATATTAATAATTTGGTGGTGTAAAAAATAATCTAGATGCATTATTAATACAAATATAACAATTAGAATAATTATCTCTATTTTTATTAATTTCTAAATAAACTAAATTATCTTTATATATATAATTTTCACAATTTGAATTAAATTTGTTTTTAATAGAATATTTGTTAATATCAAAAGAGATTAGATTAATATTTAATTCATAAAAATTAATATCATTATAATTTATTTTATCATCATGTGAAAATAAATTAATATATTTTTCAGTTGATGTTTCTTCAATAATAATTGGTTCACCGTTTTTCATAAATAATATAATTTTAAATAAATAATGTGTAAATATATTATCATTCTTATCATTTCCAATACAATTTCCAAATAAATTAGGATTAATATTAATTGGATTAGACATTATATCTAATTTAATTTATAAAATAAATATATTAATAATGGAAATAATATGTCATATAGTGGGAGCAAGTAGTAATATAAAGAATAAATTTATAAAAGATATGGAATTATTGGGATATAATTTAATAGATTTAGATGAAATTTCTAATAAAATTTTACGGAGTGCGTCTATGGTCCAATTGTATTCTCAATATCAACATTTTAAAGAATCAAAAAATGATAAATATAAAGAGATTGATAAAAAAATGAGTAATTATTGGGAAACAGCAATGGAAGAAAATATTATTAATAATGTTAATACTTCAAAAAAAAATATAATAATAGGATATAGTCATCATTTTAGAAATATAAATAAAAGAATTAATGTATCACCTAATAATAAACCAATTGCTAAATTTTTAATAAAAGTTTCAAAATTAGATGTAAGAAATATAATTCAATCAAATTTAAATAAATTTAAAGATGATATTATACAGGGTTCATATCCATTAGAAAATATAGATTTTGATTTTATTTATACTAATAGATTAAAAATAGATTTAGTATATGAAAAGAATGGATATTTACCAAAAAGTTTAGATACAATTTATACTATATTAAATTTAAGTAATAAAGACATTGAGGGTGATGGTTTATGGATTGCATTAAAACAACCATATAATGTATCATCTAAAATATATCCAAAAAAAAATGATAAATTATTTGGATTTACTGATAAATTAATGGCTTTATTAAGTAGTTTTCATTTTGATGATGATGAATTAGAAAAATCTTATGATAATAATATAGTAAAAATAAAACCAAAAAAAATAGGTGTACTAGAAAAAATGAATGAAAAAAGATATTTATATTTAGTTGAAAAAAATAATTTTATTCCACATGAAAAAGGTTCTAATGTTAAATATTTTAGTCAAGATCCGGTTATTATAATTGATGTAATTAAAATTAAAAATGTATATGAAGAGTATTTTACAAAATAAAATTATAAAATAATTTAATATAACTTATTATAATTATGCAATATTTAACAATAATTTCTAATTTTGTTTATTTATTTTGTGGTTTTTATTTATTATATAAAAAACATTATTTTTATGGATTATTAGGTTTACTCATTTGGTTAATATCACATATATATCATTGTGATGAAACTAACTCTGAAAATTTATGGAATTGGAAGATGAATACTGATATAATAATATCATCAATTTGTTTTATAATAGTATTAATTAATTGCCATACTGTATTATTATGTGCAAAAAATATGTTATTACTATCTATTGTATTTATATTATTCGGTATTAGTTATTATTATTATTATAAAAATCTTACTATTTATTATATTTCTCATAGTTTATGGCATATATTTTCTGGATTATTTATTTTATATTTAATATTAAATTTCCATAATAAGTTTAAATAAACAATATATTTAATATAATATATATATGCAAAATATAGTAATTAATAATGACACACCTTTTACTATAACAGAAGAAGAAAATAAAGTACATATGACCAATACAGAGCCATTTACTTTATTAGTAATTGAACCTAACAAAATTAAAGACAGAGATTGGTCTGATATAAATTATTTATATGATTTAGTTAATGATAAATTTTGTCATTATTTAACAGTTACACCTGAAAATTATGTTGATTTTATTGGTAAACATTTAAATATTGATAAATATCATCATCCATATATTAAAGTTGAAGTTATTTTTGAGGAAAAAGATTATATTACTGAAATAATGTATGTTGAAGTTACTAAAGAAAATAAAGATAAATATGAATTAAATGAATTTGCTAATTTATTAAATATTGGGGAAGATGAAATATATGGTTCTGTTATAATTAATAGAACTTTTATTTCTAGTTCTTCTAATGATATGCATTTAGATGATATAACACCTGAAAAACTTCAATATTCTTTACATAAAAGAGCTAATACAACTGCTATATTATATAATTCTGATAATGAATCATTCATTGAACAAGATATATTTGGTCCTATGGATATATTTTCTGAAACATTTTTTGGTGATAAAAAATATAATATTAAAAAAACAGAAGTATCATTATTAAAACATAATATTTGTATTTGGTATACTGAAGATGAATATGGAACATCTAATGTATGTGGTTCATTAATCCCAAAAAATATTAATATTGATAAAATGATTATATTTTCAATGTGGACAGAAGATTATAGAGAATCATTATATCTAGATGATTTTAATAAAATAATATATTTATCAAATAAATTAAAAGATTATACTGTTCCAATTGAATATGTAAAGGAAGAAAAGGATTCATATGGTAGAAATATAATTAAAAATAAATATAAAATTCTTAACCTTGTATATAAAAATAATATATAATATTAATATATAATTTTAATTTATAAATTAATATAATGAGTAATTTAACATATAATCCAAATGTAAACATACCCTATCATTCTAATCAATTTGATAATAATTATATGCAGAATGATTATGAATTAAATGAACCAATGAATAATTTTAATAAAAGTAATAGAAATAATAGAAATAATTATGATGATATGGATATATATAATAAAAATAATTTTAGAAATAATTTTGAAAATAATTTTGAAAATAATTATGAAGAACAACGTGGTTTACCACAAATGAATGCACGAGGTGGTAAATTATCAAGATATTCTAATCAAAAAAATGATTATAAAAAGAATGATTATAAAAAAAAATATGCTACTGAAAAATATGAAAATGATGATGATGATGATGAAAAAGATTATAAAGTAAAATGGATAATAATTCTTAAAAAAATAGTTATTTTTACTGCATTATTTTTACTTATAAGTAGTGTTAAAATGGATGAATTAGTTTGTAAATTTATTCCATATTTAAATGAAAATCAATTAATATGTATGACTATTAAAGGTATTATATTATCTATTTTAATAATTATAACCCAATTATTATTATAAAATAAAACTCACATAGAAAAATTGATTTGGTTAATATCGAGCTTTCAAATCAAAAGTTATATTATTAATAAAAATTGATTAATATATATAATATATTAAATATTATATATATTAATGTTAATCTCAATTGAAGGAAATATTGGTTCGGGTAAATCAACTTTGGTTGAATATTTAAAATCTTTAGGAACATATGTATTTGTAGATGAACCTGTAAACGAATGGTTATCAATTAAAGATAAAGATGGTTCTAATGCATTAGAATGTTTTTATAAAGACCAAAAAAAAAATGCTTTCTGTTTCCAAATATTAGCTTATATTACACGTTTAAAAAAATTAATGGATAAAATTAAAGAATATCCATCAAATGTTATTATTATTACAGAACGTTCGATTGAAACAGATAGAAATGTATTTGCTCAAATGTTATATGAAGATGGATTATTAAGTAGTATTGAATGGGAAACATATAATTATTGGTTTACAACTTTTAAAGATATATCAAAAGTAGATTTAACAATTTATATTAAAACAAGTCCTGATAAATGTCTTGAAAGAATTAATAAAAGAAATCGTATTGAAGAATCAAATATTAAATTAGATTATTTAGTTAAATGTGATAAATATCATGATAATTGGTTAAATATTATAAATAATATTATTATAATTAATGGTCATGATAGTATTGATATTATTAGAAATAAAGTTATTAATATCCTAAATAATTACAAAACTCAAAACTGTTAATTAAAATAATTTATATTTTGGATGAGTTATATGATATATATCTATATTATTTATTTCTTCCATATCATTTTCATTTAATTTAAAATCTAAATTATAATTATCAATAATATGATTATTATTAGATGAACGAGGCATTATATGATAATTATTATTAATAGCCCATTTAAGCATTATTTGAGCTGGAGTTTTATTATATTTATTAGCAATATTTTGTATAGTTATATTATTAAACATTTCACCTTTTGCTAAGGAAGAATGAGCTGAAATTAATATATTATTTTGTTTCATATATTCACAAACAATTGGTCTTTTTAAAAATGGTGATAATTCTATTTGATTTGTGAATATAGGAGTTGATGAAAATAATTTTATTTCTTCTAAATGTTCTGTATTAAAATTACTAACACCTATATTTTTGAAGGTTCCATTTCTGCATAATTTTTCAATAATATTCCAACATTTAATATTATTATTTGATGGACAATGAATTAAAAATAAATCTAAATAATTAGTGCCTAAATCTGTTAATGTTTTATTAATTGATTCTAATATTTCACCCTCACTTTTATCTACGACTTTTGGATTTAATTTTGATGTAATCCAAATATCACCTCTATTAATTTCATTTTCTTTTAAAAAATTTCCAATTAAATGTTCACATTTATATAATGATGCAGTATCTATAGAACAATAATTATTATCAAGTGCTTTATTTAATGCATTATATGTATTATCTCCTAAACGATAAGTTCCAAAGCTGATTTGAGGATATTCCATTAAATATTAATAGTAATTATTATTTAAAAAAGTTTAATCAATTTTTTTTTTATTTGTGAGTTATAATTATTATCTATGGTTAATATTATGATTATAATTGGTTCTATTATTGGATTTATTTATTTTCTTTATGAATTGGAATCACCTTCTATGGGAAATATATTATTTAGAATTAATAGTGATGGTAAAAAAGAATTTTCTTTTGATAGTTTAGTTGAAATGTGTTATGCTCCATTTACACATACTTATTTTTGGACTAATAAAAGTCTCTATAGTGTCAATTGGATTATTACATCTTTTATTGGTGGTTTTATTGGTTATATTATATAAATATAATTAATGCAAAAGATTGGATTAAATAGAAATACAATAGATAAATATTATACAAAATCAGATGTTGTAAATAAATGTATTGATATTATAAAAAATAATATTAGTATAAATAAAAATGATATAATAATTGAACCTTCAGCTGGTAATGGTGCATTTATTAATAAAATAAAAGAACTATCGGATAACTATTATTTTTATGATATTGAACCAGAACATGATGATATTATTAAAAAAGATTTTTTAACATTAGATATAAATAATATTAATATTAATATTAATATTAATAATAATAAAATTCATATTATTGGAAATCCACCATTTGGACGTCAATCATCTATTGCTATTAAATTTATTAAAAAAAGCTGTTCTTTTGCTTCATCTATTTCTTTTATTCTTCCTAAAAGTTTTAAAAAAGATAGTATGAAGAAATATTTTTCTAAGAATTATCATTTAGTATATGAAATAGATTTATCTGATATATTTAATGATTCATTATATAATCCATTTTTAGTTAATAATATAGAATATAATGTCCCATGTGTATTTCAAATATGGGAATATAGAATTGAAGAACGTATTATACCTACTAATTTAGAACCAATTGACTTCAAATTTGTTCAACAAAATGAATCTCCAGATATATCATTTAGAAGAATAGGTGTTAATGCAGGAACTATATCAAAAGATATTAATAAAAATATTCAATCTCATTATTTTATTAAATTTACAAATAATAAAGATATAGATGAAAATTTAAATAAATTAAAAAATATTAAATTTAATAATAATAATACTGTTGGACCTAAATCTATATCAAAACAAGAATTAATTAAAGAATATAATAAAAATCTTAAATTATTATAAAAAATATTTTAATTATAATATATAATATATATGGCTGAAGTAACAATAGCAACTACCAAAATAGCAATAAATTATGCAACTTTTTTAGTTGCACAAATGCGTATGTTAGTAAATGAATTAAATAAAGATAGTGCATATGTAAATAATAATAGAAATCATATATTATATGGTATTATTCATACAAGTATATATATATTAACATTACAAATTGAAATGCATATAGGTTCTAATAGAGAAACAGATTATATAGCACTATTTGATCTATTATTAATAGAACTATTAGGTATTTTATTTCCAGATGCATTAAGAACATCTTTGCAATTACCTAATTATAAAATAATGCTATCTATTATTATGATGTTTATAAAAAATATGATAAATATTAAATTATTTAATAATCAAAGAACTTCTAATTTTATTAAACATAATATAGAGGAAAAAATATATCCAATAAATATTACAAATGTGTTAAAAAAAACAAGAGGGACAATATTAAATGACACAGATAAACCAATATCCTTAACATTAAACATAAATGTATATACAAATTTAACATATATTACAAACTATGATATGAAATTAATTGATTTAATTAATGATACCCCAGCTAATAAAAATTTCTTTAATTTATTTATTGGATTATTAATAAGTGATGGAAATGATACAAATACTGATAATATTAGAAAAATTATAGATGATGCTGTTTTTAAACCAGTTAAATCAGAACAAAAAACTAATATAAATCCAATAAAAGAAGAGGATCCTGAATATGTAACTAAATTATTAAGAAGAATAGAATGTCCTATATGTTATACTAATGAAAGTAATATTGTATTAAATTGTGGTCATATAATATGTCCAGAATGTTCTAAAAATCCATTAATTGTATCATGTCCTATCTGTAGAATACCAATTACTACTAAACAATCAATATATTATAAAAAATATTTAAAGTATAAAAATAAATATGCAATATTAAAGAAGGAACTTAATTAACTACTTTAAAATTTAATTATTTTATATTATAATATAATGAATAATTCAAATCTAGATATTTTTAATTGTAATAATGATAATACACCTGAATTTTCTTTATGTGGATTAACATTACAAGGTCGTGTTTTAAATTGTTATGATGCTGATACATGTAAAATAGCATTACCTTTACAAAATACTTTTTATAAATTTACATGCCGTTTAAATGGAATAGATACACCTGAAATGAAACCACGTAAAGATAAACCAAATAGAGATTCTGAAATAGTATGGGCAAAGAAAGCACGTGCTGAATTATTAAAATTAATATGTGATGATAATTTAAGTTCTAATTTTGATAATTTAGATATTAAAAAAGACGAAGTTAATAATATATTAGGTAAAAATAAAAAAATTATAACTGTTAGAGCATTAGAGTGGGATAAATTCGGACGTTTATTAGTAGAATTATATAATAAAGATGATGATATTAATAATTGTAAATCATTTAATGATATTTTAGTTGAGAAGGAATTAGCGGTAAAATATGACGGCGGAACAAAGAAAGCTCCTTGGATCCAATAAATATAATATAAACGTCTACATGATAACAATTAATATATTAGAAAAATTGATTCGTAGATTGAGAAAATTTATAAATTTTTTCAATACAACGGATTAACTTTCTAATATCTTAGACTTTTGTCTAAGATATTAGAAAAATTGAGCTCGATTACTTTGTAATCTCACCTAATTTTTATGATATAGATGACTAAAAGTCATCTATATCATAAAAATTGAAATAATCAATAAATATAATTATTATTAATAATAATTATGGAGGTTTTATGCCCTTTTATTAATATTAAGCCAAATAATAATATTGGTAAGTTGAAGGATGAGATTAATTTTGAAGAATTATTACCAAATATGTATCATAATCAAGAATTTGTAGATTATATTATAGCATCTAAATATAATTTTATACCATATCCAAATTATTATAATGATGAAGTAGCAATATATTTTGATATTCACGGTGGAACTTATAATATAATGATGAATGATATTGAGTATACTATTCAAATTTATTTTTATTCAATTAAAAATATTGAATTACTTACAAAGGAAATTATTAATAATTTCAAGCTTATTTTCCAATATAGTTATTTTGTTAAGAATAATATTTTGAATATGACATGGCATGAATATAGGTTAAAAAAATATTTTATTGATAATTTAAATAAACAGACTTTTATGAATCTTTCATTTGTAAAGCCTGATTATTGTCGAACAGAATTATTTAATCATCAAAAAAATAATCTCGCAAGAATGTTTGATATTCATTCAAATCCGACTACTATATCTATTTCTGATAATATGCCCATTTATTTTCAAAATGAACTTATTTATGATATGGTAAAGAATGAGTTTATATCAGATGATGAAATTCCTAAATTTAATATTAGTAGTGGAATAATTTTAGATGAACCTGGAACTGGAAAAACTTTACAATTTATTCTTTATATTTTAGAGTCTAAATTGCCATCATTAGTATTAGTTCCAAATGATCTTATTAAATCTCATTGGATTGAAGAATATAAAAAACATATTATGATTGATTTTATGCCATTTGATATTCTAACATTTGAAGAATTAAGAACACATGATATTGATTTTCTAAATGAATATCAAATAATTGGTATTGATGAAATCCATAATTTATATAAATCTTTTCATAATATTTTTTATAAAATTATAAAAAGTAATATTAAATATCGTTGGGGTATTACTGGAACACCATTTGTATCAAATATATCATTATTTCAGATTATTAAATTCTTAACCGGTCATATATTTATGAATGAACGTATTGTTAATAATCCAGATATTCAAGATAAGATAATGAAATTATTTCTTAAAAATTGTAAGATTGATATAGAATATGAATGGCCTGAATTAGTTATTGAAGATGTTTATGTTAAATTAGATATTGTTCAACAGCGTTTATATGATGCTGAAAAAATGCTTCATAACACTTATAATTTACGGAAACTTATTTGTGAAATAAATTTAATAACTCAAGATGGAGAAATTAAAACACCAACTGAATTGAAACAATATGGTATCCAACGTTATAAAAAAATGTATGAACAACAAGTATCTAAATTAGAAGATTTATACCACCAATTTCATAATATTGAAGAAAATAAAGATAAATTTGAAAAAGATGAATTTCATAAACGTTTTGAACATTTTAAAAGTCTTATTTCAAAACAAAAAGAAATTACTGAAAAACACAAAAGAGTATGTGAATTTTTTATGTCAGGAATTGAAGAAATTAATAAACTTGTAAAAGAACAATCTGATGAAGATTCATGTGCAATTTGTTATGATAATTATTCTTTTCCAATAACATATATTAAAACTTGTGGACATTATTTTTGTAAATCTTGTATTGATAATATGAAGAGAAATCAACATAAATTTGATTGCCCTTTATGTAGAACACCAATTAATATTGATGATATTATTAATGTAAATAATATTGGAGATATTAATAATAGTTCTAAAATTCATGAATTAGTAAAACTTATTAAAGGTGGTCGTTATATAATTTTTACTCAATTTGATAAAGTAATTGATAAGATTCAAACATTCTTATTACGTAATAATATTTCTAGTGAAACAATTAATAACTATTCAGATGAACAAGTATTATTATTATCTTCTAATCATAATGCAGAGGGTATTAATTTGAATCATTTTGATAAAATGATTATTTTTGAACCTTTTGAAGATAATCATTATAATTCTGAATTAGAAAAACAATTAATTGCACGTATACATAGAGTAGGACGTATTGGATGCGTAAATATATACCGTTTAATTACTAAAGGAACTATTGAAGAGGAGATTTATTCTATAACTCATTAATTTAAATAATTTAGATATGACCTTCTGAATAATGATAATATAAATGAGCTGTTAATCCAACAAAAACATCAAATAATAATATCATCCATGCATTAGATGATTTAGTTATTGCTAAATATGCAAATAATCCATAATTAATAGCATGAATTGGTCTTAATTTATTCCACCATATTTTATCTCCAAATACTTCAGGACCTGTTTGTCTTGAATTTGTTAAAAAAATATACGCGAAACCAATACTAATAAATAGTGCTATTACACCCATAAAAGGTAAATAATCTTTATTTATTTTATTAGCAATTATTACAAATAATGTTCTAACACCAATACAACCAACTAAAAATAATAAAATTCTTTTTTGTATATTATTCATTATATTAAATAAGATAATTAATTTAAAATAATAATAATATTTATAAATATTATTATGCAATGTTTATGTAATCTCTTAAAAAAATGTTTTTGTGTGAAAAAATATGATGATATGAATAATACAATAATTGAACAACCGAAAATTATTACTATATCTAAAATATTTAATAATTTATATAAATATAAATTATGTCTTTTAGAATTAGAAGATTCTAAATATTATGTAAGTTTTGATGAAAATATCAATGAATTATTAAATGATAAAAATATAAATGAATGGATTGAAATACATAGACCTATTAAAATATCATATTCAATATTACTAAGTAATAATATTGATTTGGATGATTATGTATTAAAATTTATGAATAAATATGGAATTAATAATGTTCGCGGTGGTAGTTATAAAGATGTTATTTTAGATAATGATACTATTAAATTTATTAAATATGAAATACGCAGAAGAACTAATAAATGTATTAGATGTGGTAAAACTCATAATTATTTACAATGTAATTCAAAATATGATACTGATAATGAAATTATTACATTAGAACCAATAAATGAACAATCAACTATTTATAATTGTGATATATGTAATAGTATATATTATGACTATTATATTTATCATAAATGTGTATCTATATGTTTAAATCGTATAAAATATTTTCAAGAAAACTCTTCTGGTATTTTAAATAAAGAACCATGGAAACATCGTATTAATTTAGATTAATCTTGATTATTAATAAAAATTGATTTTTTTATTTTATTAATATAATATATTTAATTAATGCTGGCCATTAAAAGAACTCATATAAATACTATATTAAATCAAGAACAAATATCACAATTACCATTACATTTATGGAATAGAATTGAGGATATATTAGAAAGAACTGTATCTATTCTTATATATTATATGAGACGTGATAATAAATTAATTAAATTAGTAGATGTATCTAATAATACTATTTTGAAAGAAATTATAATTGATAATTGTTATGATGAGTGTATTAAATTAAGTTCAGATGGAACTTTTTTAACATATATTGATGTTATGAATAATATAGTTTATTATAATATTAATAATACTAGTATTAATAGTATTAATATTTCAAATAGTACTATCTTTCCAAAATATTTCTATTTTGATAGAAATGGTATCTATTATGTTATTTCTTCTAATAATCAAATAATGATATTTGATATTAAAAAAAAAGCTTTGAAGAATATTATAACCTCAAACTCACAAGAAGAATGTACAATGAATATCATTAGTGAAGATTATAAAAAACTATTATGTCGTTCTAATAATTATATGAAAGTATATGATTTTAATAATGGGAATAAATTATTCTCAATTCAATTAAATCATTTAGAAACAGGAGGAATAAGTTTATATGGAAATCATATATTTTATAAACAAAATAATAATATTATAATTATAAATGATAGATTAGAATATAATTATATAAATGATACTGAGGATGAATTAATATTAAATGGAATTGCATTTCATCCAAATAATTATATTATTGCATTATATTTGGAAATGAATATTATTATAATTGATATGATTAAAAAAACAGTTATTAAAAATATAGAAAATATGATGTTTTATGAAAATGAAAGATATAATAATGATGATTCTTATTATAATATGGAATTTACAAAAGATGGTAATTATTTAATAATTAAATATACTGATTGTATTATTAAAAAAATAGATTTATAAAATTGGTAATTACATAGAACATAAATTATGTTTCAAAATAAAATTTAACATTTTTATTTTGAATTAAATTATAAATACCTATATCTAATTGTAGTTCAATAATATATATTTTACGATCAACAATTGAAATATGAGATGAATATTTAATACCTTTTGATTGAGATAAAATGTGCTCTTTTAAAAGTTTTGTCTGACGTTCAATTTCTTTTAGTTTACTATTATATAATTCTTCATTTAATATTTCTGTAAATTCATATAATTCTGATTTTTTAGCTTCTTCTATAAATTCCTTCATTTTAATTAATTCTTTATTAATAATCTGATGAAATAATACAGGTTGTTCTTCAGGAGTTCCTAATAAAAAAGTTAATAAAGTACGTTTGCGTTCCTTAATGCTTGTCATAATTATTATTATTTAATATTAATTAATAATATTATTTCAATTTTTATGATATAGATGACTTTTAGTCATCTATATCATAAAAATTAGGTGAGATTACAAAGTAATCGAGCTCAATTTTTATAATATACTAATTGTTATTACGTTGACGTCCAACTTTATTATATGATTGTTAATATATCAATAAATTCATTTAATAACATATATGGAATTTTATAAATTAATACATTATCCATATCTAACTCTAAATATATATTCATAAAATTACAAACTGAGTGATAATTAAATTCTTTAACAAAATGTTTTTTATATGCATGTGATTTTCTATAACCATTATATAAATCATTATTAATTTGTCCTAAACAACTTTCAATTAAATAAATAAATTTATTATAATTATAAAATTTATTTTTATTAAAATACAAATAATATAATAATAAATAATCTCTATAAGTATGATTCATATAAATATTATTATATATTGTTTTATCTATTGGTTCAGATAGACCAAAATCTGAGATTTTATAACTATAACCCCTTGTATCAAAATAATATATATTATTATTAAAAATTATTTTTTGTCTATAATTTGGTCCAATATAATGAACTAATATATTATTTGGTGTAATATCACCATGAATTATATTTAGTTGATTATGTAAAATATTCAAACCATTTAAATAACATCCTAATATACCTGTTATATCAAAATATCTATCTGTTTTTATAAATTCATATAAATCACCATGATTCATATATTCCATATATATATAACCAAAATTATTAATTGATATATTATTTATTAATGGAACATTTATATCTAACTTTTTCGCTAAATTTTCTTCTAAAATTTCTCCTTTAATTATATTTATAAAAATATCAGAATTAATATCATATGCTAATTTCATATAATTAGATTCTTTTGAAAAAGAATTAGTATTATCATCATAATATTCTATTCTTATTTGTTTTATTATATATATATTATCATTAGTTTTTTTTTTCATAATAACCCCATAAGCTCCTTTCCCTAGAAATTCTAAATCTAATGGTTTATCTAAACTCATTAGTACTATAAATGTTTAGATTATTTTAATTATCTTTATTTATAAAAAAATTAACTACATAGAAGAATTTACCCATATATCCATTTTACTAAACCTATTTTAAAATATAATTTATAGAAATCATAAACATATTTTAATGGAAATTGTGAATGATCAATGTATTTAATTAAATGTTCTTGATTTTCTGATTTTAAATAATTATAATATTGTATAGTTGCTTCTTTAAGATGATAATGTGGAATATCACGAAAAAATATATGATGAATAATATGACAATCACTAATATGATGATGTAACTCATCAATTTTATATCCAATTTTATGGTCAACTGTTTGTAATGCACCTTTTAAATATGACCATGTTTTATCATTATATACTAAAGTTACTTCTGAATGATGTTGAAACCAGGTAACCATATAGAGCCAAAAATAACAGAAAATCATAATTCCACCATACATCATCCACCAATTAAAAACATTTTCAGTATAAACATATACTAAATATATCCATAAAATTACAGATAATGATGAAATAAATCCTTTAAATTTTTCAGTTTTTGAAGTTGATTCATATAATTTACCAAACCAAACAAAATGAGAACCATCTTCTTTAGTTCCAATTGTTAAATATACCCAGAATCCAACAAATGGACCAAATAACCCTGGTAAAATATATTGCATTGGTAATGGAATATTATCAAATTCTTCTTGTGTAATCCATTGATGAGATTTATCTTTTTCTTTATGATTATGAAATCTATGATGAAAATAATGACTTCTAGCCCAGGGATAAAATGGAACCATTAATACACTATGACATAAATGACCACAGATTGAATTAATTATAGGATAAATAGAAAATGAACCATGACCACAATCATGACCAATTACAAAAAGAGACCATGCGAAAAAACCATATATATTATAATATATAAAATGCATAAATAATCCAAATAATGAATAATTATATTTAATATATTCATATGTTATAAATGCAGTTGATAAAATACTAAAATCTATAATCATATATAATAATGATAGTAATACGTTAGATTCAAAACAATGTTTTGGTATATGTTGTTTTATTTTTGATATATTTATTGTCATTAATTATTATTAATAATTATTTCTTATATAAATTAATTTCAATATTTATATAAGAAATATTGATAGAGCGTTAGAATTTATAGACATTTGGTCATTAAATTCTAACTCTCCTAACCGAAGGTTGTATTAACTTTTCTAATATAAATATTGATAATAAAATATTATAAGCATTATTAATCAATATATTTAATGGGTCGATTTTATTTTGGAACAATCTCTGGTAAATTCTGGGGTTCAGCTCAAATGAGTACCGATGCATCTAATTTTAAAGATAATACTTATAAGGGTCCTTTTAGATGCTATGAATATATTGGATGTGGATGTATTGTTGAAAATACAAATCAATTATATTGTAATAATTGTTATATTTGTATTGAAGAACATATTCAAGATTTAGATGATTATACTGAAAAATCTTTAATTAAAAAAAGTAATATATATAAATATTATTTTGATAAGAATGAATTAGATTATATTAAAACAAAAATAAAGGATTTAGAAAATAATCTTGAATTAATTCAAAATAATATTATTAAAAATTTAGATATTGCTATTTTTGATATAGATGATATTAATACTAGTTATAAATATGAAATTGATGAAAAATATTTAAAAAATATGTCAGATAAACATTTATCATTAGTTGCTAGATGGTGTTTGGGTAAATTAATTGAATTTAGTATTATGAATTTAGATTATTGTGAAGTATTTTGTGAATAATATTTTATAAATATTATTAATGATGTATGAATTTTTTTTATCAATTTCATGTATTTTATTCTGCATGAGTTTAACTATATTAATTTTTGTATCTAATACAAAATTATATATAGATAATAAAGATTATCAGGAAAAACATAAATATAATTTTATAATAAATATTATTGTACAAATAATATTATGTATTTATTTATTATGGTTATTATATCACCGTATTATCAAACATGATTATTTAGGATTTATATCATATAATATTTAATTCTTTGTTCTTTAATATCAAAATGTTCTACATTAAATAAATTATAATATAATATACCATCACCTTTTACATATCTATTTGGAATTTTTTCATCAAATAAATTAATTAAAAACACATCACATATATTATTTTTTTTTAAATATTCACCAATGTATTCTAAATAATCTACTATATCTCCATTAGAATAATAATAATATAAATACAATGTTCTTACTATTTTATTTTGTTTCTTATTTAACATATCTAATTTATAAAATGAAATAAATGCATTTATATTATTATTAACATTACTTTTAATTATGAATTTTAAAAATACATCTGAATCATTTATAATCTTAATATTATTACTTGATATAGATTCATATAAATCAAATTTTTCTTTATTATAATTATTAATGTTAGTTGTTATTTCATCTATTTGATTATTTTCAATTATTCTAGATATTTTGAATTTTTTAAAATTATCAGGATAAACAAATTTTGAATAATATTTTTTATGTAATGGTGTATATTTTGATTTACTAATTTGTTCTAAATTAAATAATTTATCAAAATTAATATATCTATGAATATATGTTTTACTACAAATAGGTTTATTATTTATAATATTTCCAGTTGTATAATAACCAAATGAATATTCGTGTGTTTTAATTTTTTTAATAAATTCTAATATTAAATGACCTATTATTAATTCAGGTAAATTTAATTTACGTAATTGCGGTATAATACAAAAAAAATTACCTTCAAGTGAATCTATTTGTTTACCAAATACCATACTTTGTGTATGTTTACCTATAATTAATGCAACAACTTTATTTGGATTATTTTTACTATAAAAAAATAAAGGTATTGAATTTATTAAATAATATTTCATTAATTCTCTTGTATAAATTAAAGTAAAATTACCATCTTTATCAAAATAATGAGTATTTACAAAATCAACAATCTCATCTATATATGATTCATCTAATATTTTATAATTCAATTTAATTTTATGTGATTCAATTAAATTTGAACAATTTTCAAATATTTTATCAGTATTATGTGTAAATTCCATTATACTATATTTTATATTTATCTTTATATTTAATTTATAATTTATAATATATGGAAGATAAATATTATATTAAATATATTAAATATAAAAATAAATATTTATACTTAAAGCAATATAATGATTCTGTACAAAAAGGAGGTGCTCCTATTATTTATAATCCACTTCATAATTATCATAAAATAGAAAAATCTAAATCAGAATTAAAAAAAATAATAGCAATAGCAGCATTTAAATTATTAATACCATTTAAATTATTTTATATACCACCACCTGAAATAGGTAGAACTCGTGAAAATAAAAAACATGAAGATGATATAGAAAAATATTTAGGAGATATAATAGATTATCTTGATATAAATTATGATAAAATTAATTTAGAAATATTAGCAAATATAAATGAGATTAATAAAAATAGATTAACAATTGAATTATGTTTAATAATAATTGTTCTTCAATTATATACTAATTTTAATCCTATAGATATTGTATCAGAAAAAATAGGAATATTAGATAGAATTAGAAGATATTTTAAAAAATCAAGTGCAACAGAATATGATAAAAATTATTTATTTATATTTAACCTACTAAGTATTTTTGAAGATAATCAAAAAAAATATAGATTGATTAAATTTTTATTGAATCCATATAAAGTAGATCTAGAATCAGGAATTAAAACAGATTCTAATTATACTTTATTAGATATATTAAGTATTAAAGATACTTTATCTTTCAATAATACAAAAATTTCAGATGAAAAAAATGAAATAAAAGAATTATTAAATAATGCTATTTTATATATAACAAATAATAATAATGATAATGTAACTAATATTGATAATATTACACTTATAAGACAACATGAAATAATATCAAATAGAGATTCAGGTGTATTTTGAATTGCATATAACACATTTAATGAGACATCAACGCAATTAGAAAAATTGATTAAGCTTTAGAATTTATAAATTTTCTCAATACAACGGATTAACTTTCTAATATCTTAGACAAAGTCTAAGATATTAGAAAAATTGAAATATCGTTGGACGTCATAAAATAAATCCTTTAGGATTTATTTTATTTAGACGTCAACGCAATTAGAATTTTTATTTAAGATATTAATTTACTTTGTAAATTAATATCTTAAATAAAAATTGAAATATTATCCAAATAAAAATCATAATAAATATTCTTTTATGGTTTCTCTTATTCCATATGATTGTAATCAATTAACTAAATATAACTTACCTATTCCACTTGAAGTTTTTCAACATTTTGTTATTCCTATTGCTGATATTTTTTCATATATTATAACAAAAGGCATTAATTCAATTATTATAAGTGATTATAATACATTAGATGTTATTCGAACTATTCATACATTTAATTTACATAATATGTCTGTAAGTAATTGTAAAAAATTCATAGTTGGTTCAGATAGCACACGTATACGTATTTGGGAATTAAAGTCAGGACTGTGTATTAAAAATATACATATGGAGATTTTTTATATTAATCCTGAAACAAGTATTTATAGTAAAAGTTATGGAGTTCCATCACACGCTTTTACTATAAATAATGAATTATTAGTTGCAAGTGGTTCTCAAATAAAATGTTTTACCTATAATCAAGATTCTAATCAAGATTATAATTGGAATGAAACTTTTACATATAATATTAAAAAACAAAATTGTCAAATTTCATGCATTGTATCAAATTTAACATTTAATACATTTGCATTTGGTACATTACAGGGAGAAGTATATATTTTTAATCACGATACTAAACAACAAATATATACATTTACTACTGCAATTGGATTATTACGTTCAGATAATTTTCCTGAAATTATATCAATTACATTTAATAAAAATATTTTAGTAGTATCATCATTAACACAATTTAATTTTATATTGAATTTATCAAATTTATCATTAATTAAAATTGTAAAACCTGATGATGAATATGCTTTTAGATTTACAATTAATAATTTATTATTAACACCATCACTAGAATATGTTATTGGTACATGTTGTAATGATAAATCATATATGTGGGATATATCAAATGGAAATATTATTAAATTGCTTGATATTAATCTTAATGAATATTGTATATTTTCCCCTCAGGGAACAACATTAGTTTCTTATGGAACTTATAATGGAATAGACAAATTTAGTGCATCATTATTATAATTTTGAACCTCGTATAACACAATTATTTAGTTAAAGATATGAGAATAATTATAATAAGTATATGATTTCATTTTTAGAATTTATTAATTTACATATATTAATGTTTATATTTTGTAATTATAATATAATAGTTGCTATAAATAATAAAATATATTATAAACATATAAAAAATTTATTTATAATTAGGGACAATCTTATAACATTTATAAAAAAAACTTTACATCATGTATGTATTGAAGAATTATTTTTTCGTGTTTATTTGAATGAATTTTTAGAATATTGTGAATTTGAAAATATACATATAATATCCAGTATATGTTTTTCATTAGGACATATAGTAAATTATTATCAATTAAAACAATTAGAAATGCATAATATTAGAATGACTATTAATCAAATAGTATATACTTTTATTTTAAGCTATTATTATTTACAACAATCTACTCCATTAATATCATTATTATATCATCAATATGCAAATTTATTTTGTATTGCTATTAATTATTATAATTATAGAGTTTAAGAACAGAAGGTTTTGTCTAATAAAAATTGATTAAGCTTTAGAATTTATAAAATAAATTCTAAATACTTAATCAAAGGTTATTTGTGCAAGTTATAATTTACTTTGTAAATTATAACTCACAAATAAAAATTGATAGGGCGATATGAAAAACTAAGTTTTTCATATCTCTCCCTATTAACTTTCTAATAAATATATTGAAAGCTAGCTTTCAATATATTTATGGGAAAAATTGAAACTATTTCTGTCTATATATTCTTTATATAATATTGCATGTCTTGTAATAATTCTATATATACTTCTTTAACAGACTCCTTTAAACAATTCTTATTGTCTCCTTATAATAATTATAAATTGCCAATTGAGGTATGGCTATTGGTATTAGTACAGTTAAGTCCGATTGATTTGTATAATTTGATGTATTCTAATAAAACATTTTTCAAGATTGTATTAGAACACGCAGGAACATTATCAGTACATTTTACGAAAACATTATCTAATAATGAGGAAAAGTTGCTATTTTATTATGGTCAACATTTTAATAATCAGCATATCTTAGTCAATAATATTACATTTATTTCTATTATGAATGTAATAAATTTTGCAAATTCTGATGGATTTGATACGATTTATAATAATAATAATATTATTGCAGGAAGTAAGGAACTACAAAATGGCATTTCTCGGGAAATTGCACAGGAAATAATAAATCCTATATATGTAGTTTCACGCTATAATGCAAAAATTCGTTATGGATTATTCAAGATATTCTGTCTTGATAAATTTAAAATTAATCCATTAATGTTTTATATTATTAAATTTGCACGCTATGAATGTTTTTGTATGTTCTTTTCAATTACAAAGAAAATTCCAGACATGATTAATACACTTCATATTAATAATATGAAGACAATCAATCCATTTTTCTGTAAGCACTATAATACACATAACCTAACAATTAATAAAATTATAGGAATGATAACCTTTACTAATGATTTTGGTGGAAAACCGGAACGAGCATTGGTTCATCTATCTCATCCTATGTGGAATTGTTATAAACAATATGTTGAATTATTAATATGCGGTGTTAAAGAAACACATGCAGATTATTATGCAGGAAACTATTCTATTGATTTTGAGCGTTCATTAACATTTAAAGCACTAATGCCAATCATCGGTTATTATTATGCACAAATGTTTATTTTGAATGTTCAATATGATTTTGATGAGTTTCCATATTTTGTTGAAATTGCATCCAAAATGAATTCATATAACATTTTTAATATTGAGCAGTGTATGCGATTTAGTAAAACAGGTGGTAATTTAGATAAGTTGTTAACTCTTCGTGACAGGAAGAGAAAAATTTGATTTATAATAACACATTTTTGATTTATATCTTTATAAATTATTAACAATGGTTAATTTTAATTCATTTATTTTTCTTTCTAAATCTAATTGTTTCTTTTCTAATTCTGATTTTTCTTCTTCTAATTCTAATATTTTATTTTTAATTACATTATTAGTTTTTTCTTTATTTTCATATTCATATTTATTATTATGTTGAACTATATCCATCCAATTATCTGGTATATCAAATAAATCAAAAATGTATTGATTATTATATGTTTTTATTATAAATTCTTCTTTATCGAAATCTATTATATAATTATATTCATTATCTGGTTCATATTTAGATGTATAATAATCGGTATTTTCATCATCATATTCTACAATTGAATAATAAAATGAATGAAATTGAGACTTACATCCATACTCCATATCATTTATATTTACAAATGGAACATATAATAATTTATTTTTATAATATCTAATATAATTATTATTAATCATTCTATATATTTCATTTATAACATCTTTACCTAAACCATCATAATATGAACTACTATGATTATAATAATTGATTGGAAGATAGAAAAGTTTTAACTTTTCTATCTATACCAATCGTGATTATGGAAATATTCAAAATATCAAAGATATTTTGAATAGCCATAATAATTATAGTAAATTCCTTTATATTTAAAAGCTACAAAACCATGAGTTACCATTATTATAATAATAGAAAAATTGAAAATTTTAATAATTAATAAATGCTAAATGCTTATCTTGTATGGATAACTTTTCCTCTACTGATATTAATCTCACTATTCAGCCAGCAATTAAGCCTACTAAAGAAATTATTCAAAAGTTATATCTTAAATTGAACACTACTCATTCCACTATTAATAATATTCGTATTAATGACGAATTGTTTCAGGAAGATTCCGAAAAACAAAATACAGAGGCTAAAAGTTGAGCCTAATTAGTTTTTTTTATCACATAACCCATTTGTATATTCATTAGAAAAATTGATTAAGCTTTAGAATTTATTTTATAAATTCTAAATAAAAATTGAAAAAAATTATTAATATACTAACCATATAATTTGTATGTCGCGTCGCATTAACCGTCATAATAACCAAATATATATTAACGCTGTTATTGTTGCTAATAATCTGAAATACACGCTTATTAATCAAAATATTCTCCCACCCAATTGTTCTTTGATGATGCGTCCTCAGGTAACCATTCCTGATACAAATATATTTATTACTTTCAACAATCCTGAATCAAATCATACTGGACATGTTATGATTTCACAACTAATTGACATTGATACTCCAGTTGATGGTTTACATATGTTATGTGCTGTTGATTCTTTCAATGGATACTTTATTGAAATCACAGTTCTTAATGTGGAAGAAATGCTGGAAGTGATTGAATTTTGTCAAACAATCTTAGCATATCAACCAAATAACCAACGATTTTTGGAATTTGTTCGTGTTCCGAATCATATGTTAAATCATTGGTGTGTTCCACTTCATGTCCGACAACAGAACATTTCTCATATAGAAGAAGAAGAAGAACCTGTTAATATTTAAATATTACAATTAAAAAAAACAATTATTTTATTCACCATATCCCCAATATAAACCAGTTAACATAAACACAATTATTTTAGAACCAAGTGATGAACCTACTAATATCATAGCTAATTCTAAATCATTACTATATTCTTTATTAAAATTTAAATTCTTATCATTTAAATAACTATTTGTATTTTTATAAAATTCAGTATGAATAATAAAATTAGCAATAACTATAAAGGTAAATAAGAATAAACCTCCTGCTTTACTACAACAACAATCATTCATATTTTTAAAAATAAGTAAATTTATAATAATAAAGAAGAAATAATAAATACAATCTGTCATAATTAACACATCCGCATAATGAGTATTATATTGATGATCACCTAATTCTGTAGTATTTAAATTTTTAATATATTTATTAATATTATTATTAATAATAAATGATTGATAAAAATAATAAATACTAGCACAGACATGAAACAAAATTAATAAAATATATAAAACCATTGAAATCATTTTTTTTATTTTATAATTAATAGGTCTATTAATTATAATATATTGATTAGGTTCAAATTCTATAGGTAATGTAATAATAGGAGCTATTATTTTAATTTCTCTCCTGCATATAGGACAAGTAGTATTATTTTTAAGCCACTCATCAATACATTTTTTATGAAAATTATGTTTACATAACATAGTTTCATATGATTTATTAATAGGACTCAAACAAATAGAACAAGATTCATTCTCAGATAACATACATAATTAATTATTATTAATAGAAATTATTAATATCAATTTTTTCCATAATAAATAATAGTATTCATATTTATTATTAGAAAAATTGATTAAGCTTTAATCAAAGGTTATTTATGTGCATAAATAAAAATTGATAGGGCGTAAGAATTTATAGACCTTTGGTCATTAAATTCTGACTTTCCCTATTAATAACCTTCGGTTTTTTCTAATATATCACTTTCTTTGAAAGTGATATATTAGAAAAATTGATATTATGAAAATTAAATATATTTATAAATATATAATGGGTCAATACTATAAATTTATAATTTTAGCAGATGATAAGAAAAATGATCAAGAAGTTATTCTTCTTATAATTAATCCTCATAATTTTGGAGAGGGTGGAAAATTAATGGAACATTCATATAATAATACTGATATGATGAATACAGTAGAATATCTAATTGGTCCAAATGGAACATTTTATAAATCTCGTATAGTTTGGGCTGGTGATTATGCTGATGAAGAAAATAATGATTCAAGGAATTTATATAGTTTATCTAATAATTATAATTCATATCAAACAGTATATAAAAATCAAAATTATAAATATATTGTTAATCATACTAAAAAATTATATGTTGATAAATATAAAAATAATGATATTCATCCATTGCCATTATTAATTTCTGAAGGAAATGGATTAGGAGGTGGAGATTATAGGGGTAATAATGAAGAATTATGTGGAACATGGGCGCGAGATTTTATTTCTATGGAAGAAACAATTACAGATAATTATAAGGAGCTAGTGTGTAATTTTAGTGAATAAAGATTTAATGTAGTGCTAATATGTTAAATAAAGTCTAAGATATTAGAAAAATTGATTAAGCTTTATAATTTATAAATTTTCTCAATACAACTGATTAACATTTATTAAACAATACTGCATTGCAGTATTGTTTAATAAAAATTGAAATAATCGTTGTACGTCATAAATTTAATCCTTAAGGATTAAATTTATATAGACGTCAACGTGATAGCAATTAGTATATTATAATATATTTATGAACAAAGTTCATAAATATATTATCCTATAAAAATTGAAATAATTCCCATTTATATATTTGTTATAATAATGTATGTCTCTTCCTAATTCTATAAACATAATATGTAATTCCTTAACACCTGCTTTTAAAACATTTTTAATGTCATCATATAATAATTATAAATTGCCAAGTGAGGTTTGGTATTTGATATTGGAGCACTTGAGTCCACAAGATTTGTATAATTTCATGTATTCTAATAAAATTTTTCTCAAGATTGTTTTGTCCAACGCAAATGCTTTATCATTAAATTTTAAGAAAACATTATCTACTTATGAAGAAAAGTGGCTTTTTCATTACGGTATCAGTAATAATCAATCTGCCTTGATTAATAATGTTAAATTTATGTCTGCTATGAGTATTATAAATTTCGCAAATATTGATACATTTGATATTATTTATAATAATAATAATATTTTAGAAGGTAGTAATGAATTGAATAATGGATTATCACGTGAAATTGCGGCACAAATTATAAATGCTACACAAGTAATTTCACTATATAATGCTAAAATTCGTTATGGATTATTAAAGACATTCTTTCAAGATAAATTTAAAATAAATCCATTAATGTTTTATATTATTAAATTTGCAAATAGTGAAATTTTATACAATATGTTTATAATCATGATGAAATTTCCGGAACTTATTGATACACTTCATATTAATAATATGAAGAGGATTAACTTTTTTTTCCATAATCAATATAAAACCAATAAATTGACAATTGAAAAAGTAGTAGAGATGATAGCATATGCTTGTCATTTTGATGGTAAATCTGATAATGCATTGATTCATCTAGCTAATCCTATTCGTAATAGTTATCAACTATATATTGAATTATTAATATGTGGTGTTAAAGAAATAGATGCAAATTGTTATGCACGAACGCGTTATATTGAACCAGAACAACTATTAACATTTAAAGCACTTGTGCCGATTATTGGATATTATTATGCAAATGCTTTTTATTTGGGTGGTCCGTATGCTATTTATTTGGAACGTCCACTTGATTTTGAAGAATATCCATATTTTGTTGAAGTTGCATCAAAAATGAATTCACTAAATATTTTTTGTATTGAACAGTGTCTACGATTTAGTAAAACTGGTGGTAATATTGATAAATTGTTAACTCTTCGCAACAGGAAGCGAATGTAATAAACTTTGTTTATTTTGAATTTCACATAACACAATTAGTTTTTTTATCAATTTCTCTCCAAAATAGTTCTTTATAATCTCTAATATTATCTTTTATTTTTTTATAATCTTTGATTGTTTTAACACATAATTATTAGATTTATATTTAACTAAATAACTTGTTCCAAATGTTCCAATACCTAATGTTTTTTCAATTTGTAAATCATTAAAATCAATCATTATATATATTATATATTATATTTTTAATGATTAATAAAAGATTATACCTAATAATAAAAATTGTTTTATCATTAATTTAATTAATTATTTTTATTTAGAATAAATGGAAAAATTGAATAATTATTAATTAAATGTTATTATTTATTTAATTAATGGATTGTGCCATATGTTTAAATACATTAAATATTAATATTATTACTCTCCCATGCGAACATACTTTTCATATTTCATGTTTCAATACATGGAAACAATATAATAATAAATGTCCTTATTGTCGATATGATTTAAATCAATCTAGAGTCCCATCATGTTTATTTGATGAATTAATATCTCCAGATGGTAATATTGATAGTTTAAATGAACATAATTTTCATTATTTTTATTATATAAATGAAAATGCATATAATAAAGAACAAATATTAGAATTTATTGAAAGTATTAAAAGAGCAAAAATATTAAAATCATCATTAAGAATATGTGAAGAATATAATATTAAAAATAATAATATTCATAGAATTGGTAAATTAATTCAAATTAGTTCTATTACTAATCATGGTGTTTTCTCATGTCGTTTTATATCATCAGATGGAAATATATTTTATGGTTATAGTAATATACATGAATTCATATTAGTATAATATTCATTGTTTTTTTATGTAGACGTTAACGCAATTAGAATTATAAAAATTGAATAAGCTTTAGAATTTATAAAATAAATTCTAAATACTTAATCAAAAGTTATTTGTGAAAGTTATAATTTACTTTGTAAATTATAACTCACAAATAAAAATTGAAATAATCGTAGAGCGTTATAAAAATATAGCAATGCTATATTTTTATATAAACGCCTACGTGATAACAATTAGTATATTATAATATATTTATGAACAAAGTTCATAAATATATTATCTTATAAAAATTGAAATAATATTATAATATCATATCTAATATAAAAAGTAGTATGGCGTTATTACACAGCATACGAGATTTTAACAATTTACCTGATGAAGTAATTATTACGATATTAGAACAATGTAGTCCAATTGAGTTATATAATATGATGTTCACATCTAAAAAACACTTTAAATTAATTGTTGATTCATTAGAATATTTTATAAAAATATTCAAGAAATCATGCAAGACTAGTGTTGAGAGATTATTGTGGAGCACTTTTAATAATTATAGCTCACGTTATATAATTAATCAATTTTATAAATATATGAGTGTATATTTGTTTGCACAAACATATTTATTTGAAAAGAATTGGGTAACAAACAATATGATAGCTAACGAATTTTATGGTCCTTTACCTGAAGACCCAGAATTATTGTATGTTCTCAAATTTAAAACAGGTATGTTTATTACATTTGTTTTTTCCGATTTACATTGCGATATTCCTATATCGTCAAAATTATCTTATTCATCAAATGAAACAATGTTTAAGTGTATGTTTCTATTTATGCTTAAATATAATGAATATGCATGCTGTATTACTTCAATGATTGAATTAGAATTTCAAGAGCTAGATGATCGTGGAATGACATTTGAACAATTAAATAAATGTATTGAAGATGCACTTGAAATTGGAGGAGATATACATTTAGCATATACATCAATATATTATAATACATATGATAGATATATTGAATTAGTTAGAAATGGAGCAGAAGTTGATGAAATAGAAGCAGCTATTACAGATGTAATTGAATAACACACGCATTATTTTAATCAATCATAATACCAGTTATTATAACAGGTGATATAGTATTATCTAATTGATAATATTTAATCTTATCAGAAATATATATTGTATTATCTACTGGAATTAAATTATTTCTAATATCATCATTCATAATATATCCAGTATATCCAAAATTAAATGAATCAAAATTAGTATTTTCAAATGTTAATCTAATATATAGTTGATTATTAAGAGTATTTTGCATAAATATATAATTTTTCTTATTTAATAACATTCTTTTATTATTTATAACTAATTCTATTTTTATATATTCATCTGTATAAATATTATTAATAACATCACAATATCTATATAATGGAAATTGAAGGTATTTATGATTATTTTCATCATCTAATAATATATAGTCTCTGAGTTTAATTTCTTCTTTATATTTATAAGAAACTACTTTATATTTACCAGTTCTTAACATTTGAATAGGGCCGAATTCATTATTATAATTAGTATTAAAACAAATAAAACTATTTAAATATTTTATCATATCAAAGTATTTCATATAATTATTATTATTATTATTATATTATTTTTAAATTCAAACAAATTGGTTTTTATATTATAAATATAAGAAATAAAAATTGATTTAATGATTAATTAAATAAATATTTATTATAATTAATGCTATCACTCGAAGTTAATTTTAGTAAAACATATTTTGATATGTATAATAGTCAAGTTCCAAATTATAATTATGAAGATGAATGTATTGTATCATTCGATATATATAAAAAAACAGATGATAAAAAATGTTTAATTAATCATTATGAGATTTCTGGTGGTGAAATAGATGATTTTTTAAATTTTTTTGATAAATCTAATAAAGATAATAAATTATATATTGATTATCATTATAAACACGGACGATTAACAGTGTCTCTACAGAATAATATATTTACTACTTATTTACATATAGATTATTATATTACAGGACATACATCAAATACATATCATTTAACAGATGATGAAAATGAACAATTCACCGCTGAATTTAGTAAATTATTTTACGAAACTAATGTGGAGGATGATGATAATAATGACAACATCTAATATAATAAAAAATTGATTTAATGATTAATTAAATAAATATTTATTTAATTAATGGTAAAAATTTATGTTTTGAAACTAGAAGATAAATCTGGAGATAAAACAGAATATAAATATTATATAGGTAAAACAAATAATCATGTTGATATTAGATTTAATCAACATAAAAATGATAAAACTTGTAGTTGGACCACAAAATATCCACCAATTCAAATATTAGAAACAATTGATTCTAATGATGATTTAGATGAAGATAAAATAACTAAAAAATATATGGTAAAATATGGCATAGAAAATGTTCGTGGTGGGTCTTATTGTAAAATTGAATTAGATGATTGGATGATTAAAAGTTTAGAGCATGAATTAATCGGTTCAAAAGATTTATGTTATAATTGCAAAGAGAAGGGACATTATGCTAAACAATGTCCATTAAATAATAAATCTACCATAGAGTTATATTTAGAAGATTTTAAAAATATTATTGATATTGATAAAGAAATTGAAATATTAGATAAAGTATATGGACAAATTATTATTCTAAATCATCAAATTAATGCAACAGATGAAATTTATAAAAAACCTGATATATATCAATATGAAAATCTAAAAAAAATAATAGCAGAATATGATTTTAAAAAATCACAACAGAAACCGTCCATTTATGATTTAAGACAGCAGCTTCTACACTGTGAAGCACATAAACAAAATTATGAAAATATGATTAATTATATTTATAAAGAATATTTTATTAATGATAAGATATATTTAGAATCAAACAAAAATCTTGATATTAAATTTTATAAACTTAATATATTTAATATACAGAAAAAGAAAGAATTAAAAAATATATTAGATATTTATACTTCAGAAGATATAATTAAACAGAAATTATTAGGATTATATGAAAAGAAAATAAGTATAATAGTATGAATAATAAGTTATTTATTAGTTTAATTCATAATTAGTATATTTAATTTCTTTGAATGAATAATAATCATCATTATCAAAATAGTGTGTTTTAATTAATTTAACAGGGTCTTTCAATACTTTCATTGGATATTCATAACAATATATATCATCACAACATTCAAAACTAATCTTAAATAATATATAAAAATAGATTTCTTCTAATGAATAACCTTCTAGAAAAAACATTTCACTATATTCTTTACAAAGAAATATATATTGTAATTTGGTTTCTTGTTTATTAAATTTAACAGTATCCGACCAAAGGTCATTAATATTGTTTATAAGTCTCATAAAACTTCTCTCTATTAGATGTATCAATTATACATTTTGATTTTTTTTTACTCATTAATTATATAGTTATTTATTTATTTATATATATAAATCAAAGATTATTATATCCAAAAAATAATTGATTTTTTTATTTAAAAACAACTAAATATTATTATTAATGTCAGTTCAAAAAGAATATTATGATGAAGATGAAAAAGTTCTTAAAAGTGAGGTATTTATTGTTAATAATAATATGGAAGGTGAATATAAAAGTTATTATGAATCATCGTCTATTGATGATTTACAATTAGAATTAATTTGTAATTATGTAGATGGAGTTAAAAATGGTGAACAGATAGAATATTATGATAATAATCAAATTAAAACCATATCTAATTATAAAGATGATAAATTAAATGGTAAAGTTGTTAATTATTATCAAAATGGAATCTTAGAAAGTGAGGAATATTATGAGGATAATTGTTTACATGGTGAATGTAAATATTATAATGAAAATGGTTTATTAGATGAAGTAATTAATTATGAATTTGATAGTATGGATGGCAAATATTATAAATATAATAATGGAGTATTGGAAACTGAATGTGAATATTATAGAGATGAATATATGGGTGAATCTTTAGTAGGTGATTATATTAATTACTATTCGCAAGGCGAATTTAATGGCAGTATTAAAGATATATGTACTTATGAAGATGGACAAAAGAATGGAGAATATAAGGAATATTATATTGGTAATGGTAAAATAAAAGCTAAAGGAAACTATAAACATAACTATAAAGTTGGTTATGAATATAGATATGATATTGAGGGTAATTTAATTCAAAAAGTTTTAGTTGATGAAAGAGATAAAGATGATTGGACTGATAATGATGATAATGATAATAATGAATAAAATAAATATATAATAATATAATGTGTTGGAACTCAACTGTATCATTAAATACATTTTTATTTAGTTTATTTGGTGCATTTTTTGCTTATTTTAATAATGTTATTAATAAATTTGAATTATTATCTTTCATGTCATTTATTTTAATTCAATTAGTAGAATATTTTACATGGATAAATTTAGATAATAAAAAAACTAATAGACTTTTATCTCAAATAGCCTTCTTTTTAATAATAATTCAAATACCATTATTTATATTAACAAATAATAAAATTACAAATAAATATAAATTATTAATAATTAGTATATATGCATTAATATTTATATTTTTTATATCATCTTTTACCATAGATTATTCAATGAATAAAGCTCCAAATGGTCATTTAGCTTGGAATTGGTTGAAAATTCCAACTATTATTAGTTTATTATGGCTTGCATTTTTATTTGGTATTCTTTTTACTGAAGGAAATTATATTAAATTTATGATCTATTTTATTATTGTTATTAGCATATATTATACATATTATAAATCTAAAACATGGGGATCTTTATTTTGCTGGATAGCTAATATATTATCTTTAAAATTAATATTGGAAGTTTTTTATAAAGATATTTGTACCATGTAAGATTCAAAATCAACAAAGTTAAACCTCCTATTTGATTATCATATAATTAGGTTATGTGCAGTCATTCATTACTCGAATATAACACAATTAACCGTTGTTCACAATTTTACCCTAATATTGCCTTTGGCAATTAGTAGGGTAACTTTAAAAATATATTGTTAAGTATTAACAATATATTTTAGAATTATTATCAGCTTGTGAACTATGGTTAATATAATCTACGCAAGTTAAATTTTCTTACTATAATATTAAATTTATCCCGTTCAAAATCACTAGAATTTCTAAGTATTTTTTTAACATCTATTTCTTTTCTAGATGACATATTTTTTATAATTTCTTCTATAACATATTTTTTAATATCAAATCTATGTTTTTTTATTTTTAATATATCAAAATTATTTATTAATATATCAAAAAATGTTTCTCCTTCTGAGTCTTTTTTATCAAAATTAATTCCATTTTTAATTAAAACATTTAGTATTTGAACTTTTGATAATAATAGATAAAGTTTTATTATTTGTTCTTCATCAGGAGATGCATTTTTTATTCTTAAATATGATAGCTTTAGAGACCATGCTATTGAATGTAATATAGTTTCTCCTGAGGAATTATGTATATTTATATCTTTTCCATTTTTTATAAATTCATCAATTATTAAATTAGCAATAGTATTATTATTATAATTAAATGCTTCAGATAACATATAAAATAAATAATATATTTTTGTATTAATATATTTTTCTATAAATAACTTGAATAATTCAACAGTGCGTGGATTATTATAATGATAATAATTATCTAAATTAAGTTCTCTAAATTTTTTTATATTAGTATCTGTTCCCTTAGTAATATATAAAAATATAAATGAATCTATATAATAAAGACTAGCATTTAGTTTTATCCTACCAATAGTTCCTATTTTAGAAGTATAAACAGTTCCAATTAATTTATATATATATATATCTATAAAATTTTCATGATCTGTATAAAAATCAGAAAATACATAATATAAATCACTAAACTCTATTTTTTTTTCTTCCAAAATTTTATTTAAAATATTAATAATATTAGTGGAATCTTCAATTGACATTTTAAAAATATATGAGTACATATCATCTATATCTAATAAATGTCCAAATTCAGTTTTTTTATAATAATCTTTTAATATATTAATTCCATCTATAATTTGTTCTCCATCTTCAATTAAATTGATTTTATTGAAAAATAGTGAATGGTCTGTTTCAATAGAGAATTTAGGTGTATCTGTAACTTTATATTTTTTAAAACCATAATTATAGATGAAACATAATATTTTAAATACTTTATCTTTTATATATAATTTCCAATTAAATGCCTTAAAATAATTAGTATCATCTACTTTATTATCATCATAAAAATATTCATTAGAATCACATGTTATAAATGACTGCATATGTCCTGATGTTTCATTAATAGATTTAATCAATACACTTTCTACTTTATTTAAACATGAAACCATTTTAAGTAATTTAGTTATAATATAATGTAAACTATCATTAAAATCTAAATCAATTGTTTCATTATTTATTATAAAATTAGATGGTAATAAATAATAATTTAATATAGATATATTATTTGAGATAATCTCATTAGTTCCAGAATGAGATTTATGAGAATATTTTATATTATTTATATGATTTATACCACTTATATCATATATACTTTCAACACATTTTAAAGACATACTAGTACTAAATCTTCTTTCACGTGTCCTAAAACTTGATTCTTTTTTTGGTTCACTTCTAGAAGCAATTTCTGCAGTAGTTGCGTCAATTGCTTCTCTTATAGTTGCAATAATGTCATCTTTAATTGTGCTAGGAGGTTCTGGATAAAACAATTCTCTAGCTCTTCTTAATTCACCTATTTCTCTTTCTTTTTCTTCATCCTTTTTCTTTTTAATAAATGCTGTAGCAGCAGCAGCAGCTGCAGCTGCAGCAGCAGATACAGCAGGAGATACAGCAGCAGCAGATACAGCAGTTGCAGATACAGCAGCTGAACCTGGTGATGCTGATGATATAGGTGGATTACTTGCTAGATATTTAGATATTGGAGATAAAGTAGCTTCGTGTGTTGTAAGAGTAAATGGTTCATTTAAATTTATACATGGATTTATGATTTTTTGATTTCTTTTTAGAGCTTCTATTAATATATCTGTTTCTTGTGGCGTTGTTATATGTTTATCATTTATATATCTTAAATAAAAATTTGCAATATATTGAAGAGCAAAATCTTGTATATCTTCATCTTCTATATTAATTGGTTTTAATTTATCATTTAATCTTTTTGATTTAAATTGGTTTATATTAAAATCAGGATTATCAAATATAATTTGTAATATATCACCTATACCATCCGCATATGATACATTTGTCATTATTGAATCATGCCAACATTCTCCAAGATGTTGTCCATAACCTCTATTAGAACAATTTGCTCCTCCTTTTAAATCTAACTTATTAATATATTTATTTTTAAGAGATAAATATTTTGTCTTATATTTTAAATATTTGTCTTTATAAATATGTTGCATTTAGTATTATATATGTCTTTTTAGAAAAATAATTAATATAATATCTTATAAATATATTTTATTTTATACTATGCATAATTTCTTTATATTGTTTATAACCACTATAACCTATTTCTAAATATAATGATTCAGATAAATGAGATATTGATGTTTTTAAAGGTTGAGTATATCTGATACCTAATTTTAGATGAGTTAAATTAATTAAATTATCTAATGAGTGACCTAATGGTTGATTAAAATCATAATCAAATTCTAAATACATTAATTTACTTAATTTAGATAATGAATCACCTAAAGGTTGATTAAATCTATGACCAAATTTTAAATGTGTTAAATTAATTAACATAAATAATGAATTATCTAATTGTTGATTAAACAAATAACCAAATGTTAAATGAGTTAAATTAATTAAATGATATAATGAATAACCTAATGGTTGATTAAAAGCATTACCAAATTTTAAATGAGTTAAATTAATTAACATATTTAATGAATCATCTAAAGGTTTATTAAATGAATAACCTAATTCTAAATAAGTTAAATTAATTAAATGATATAATGAATGACCTAATGGTTCATTAAAAGAATTACCAAATTTTAAATGAGTTAATTTTTTTAACATATTTAATGAATCATCTAAAGGTTTATTAAAAGAATCACTAAAAATTAAATTAGTTAAATTATTCAAATTATATAATGAATGACCTAATGGTTCATTAAAAGATTCTCTAAATTCTAAATGAGTTAAATTAATTAACATAGACAATGAATCGCCTAATGGATCATATATTTTATTGTTTAAAATTAAATGATTTATTAATGTAAAAAAACGTAATGAATTTTCTAACGGCGAAGTCGTTTCTTTATAATTAATATATACTGTTAAAATATATCTTAATAAACCTCTATCTAATAATAATCTTAATATATCAGGAGTATTACTTAAATAGTTTAATCTAGTTATATTAGGCAAATCAGTTCTCCCTTCTATTCTACTTAATAATATATTTATAATTTCTTGTCTATCTCCAGCATTAAATTGCAATAATATTTTTGTAATATTAACATTTAATTCATTATTTTCTATAAATATATTTTTTTTTAAATTTTTAGATACTAATTCTTTTAACCATGTAATTAAATAAGTATCATTATTTAATTGTGATAACATAGTAGAGATAGTTATTGAACTATCTAAAACATTATTTAAACTATCTGATTCTAAATGTAATTGAAATTTTATTGTTTGATTACGTTTATTTATAATTATATATAGATTTCCATCATCATTATATTTTTTAAATAAATTTTTTTCTTTATTTGAAGATGCCGTGCACCATTTAGTATTGCTACCATAATATATTGATTCATCCATTGTTCGAGGATTATAAATTAATATATTATCATTTTCAAATATAGCAGTTGTTTCTCCCTTAGTTTTCTTTTTAAGTTCGGCTTGACGTTTAGCTTCTTGTTCTTGTTTAATTTTATCTATTATTCGAAATAGTGTGCTTATATAAGGATTCTCTAAATATTGTGTAAGACCAATTAAACCATTTAATTTATTTAAAGGTGTTAGTATAACAGGATTTTCTACCATAATAGGACTTTCTATTATATGACTATTATTTACTAATATTTCATATTTCAAAGCAGCATCTTTAAATGCCTTTATATTTTTAAGTGAAGATGGTTCTCCAAATGTATTATTTATATAACTATCTATTATAAAATCAATATATTTATTTAACATAACATCATTCTGTCCCAATTCTTCTAATTGGTCTGATAAACTATCATATATTAAATCAAATAACACTTTTAAATCATCTTCATTATTTTCTAATGGTACTAAATTTATTAATCCTTGACGCCAATCTCTTTCTAAATTTTCTATTAATCTTCTAAATAAACCATTTTTTTTATTATTTTCTCTGGCTGTATTTATTATTGATATATCTTCTTTGTTTAATTTTTTAATTTCTGCGATATTTGCATCAGTTTTAAAATCATCTTCATTCATATCAATAAAAAATTTAAATTTTGTATATTGGTCTTGAGTTACAAGAGGTTCTTTTAGTTTTAATAATCCAAGCATCTTACTTAATGCAGATACTTTACCACCACCTATTAAATTTAATAAATTAAAATATTTTATTTTATATTTTAAATATTTATAATACATATTATTTGTCATTATATTAAGAATATAAATTTAAATAACCAAAAGAAGATATAAAATCAAAAATTCTATAATCTATATAGCTATTTTTCATTATTTCATAAAATTCATATATTTTACTTATTTTATTATAATTAACTAAATATATAATATCATCTTTATACATTATATATAATAAAATATTTTGATATTTATTATTTTTATTTTTCCATTTAATCAGGTATTTTTTACTTTCATCATAATTATAAATAGGTGTTTTATCTATATAAAAATTATTATAAATTGTTGTTTCTAAATTCTCAATTGAAAATCTATTTAATATAAAATCTAAATTATTCATTAAATATAATTATTTTATAAATATTTATATTATAATGTCATTCTATATTAAATATTTGAAATATAAAACAAAATATTTTAATTTAAAGAGTCTTATTCAAATAGGTGGTGCTGAAATATCAGATATTAAAGATACTATGATTTCTATTGAAACATTAGATGGAAAACCAACTAATGATACAGAATTAATCATAATACCAGGATTTTCAAACTCTTCTTATGAAAGAAATTATAATACATTATTTGAATATTATGATATTAAATTAGATGTAGCAAAGTTTAAAAAAGTTCATTTAGTAAAATTTCAAGATAATGATGAATTTAGCATAAGAAAATTACATGGTGAGTTATTAGATAAAAATGTTAATTTAGAAAATGAATTATATAAAAAATTAGCAGAAATAATTCGTAATAAATTAAAATCAGCTAAATATACAATATTAGCTAAATCTGCAGGTGGTGGTGTTGGTATCTATTTATCCGAACTAATTCCAGAACAAATAAATAATTTATTATTATTTGCACCAGGTGTTGGTTATATTAATCATGACCTTACTAGATTAACATTAGATAAATCTAAAATAATAGTTGGATGGAATAAAGAAGATACTAAAGTTTTAAAGGATAAAATATGGACAGCATTAGGACAATTATTACCTCGTACAGAAGTATTATTATTTAATATGGATATTAATAACCATGGGTCGGGTGTTGATACTCAGCATGAAATTAATTCTCAATTTATAAAATATATAAATAATCTTTAATTATACATTTTTCACTCAAAAATGGGACACTAAGAACCATAAAAAAATGTATTTCAGTTAGATTAAATAATTAGAAAAGGTTTATAAGTAATAAAAAAAATATTAATTTTTATTTATATATTAATATATATATATATATATATATATATGGCTCAAGAACTTGAAAAATATCGAGCATATACAATAGCTTTAGGGCAACAAATAGATTTTATAAATGAACAACCTACCGATTATTTTAGAGCTAATCAAAATCATATATTATGTGGTATTATTCATATAACTTTATATTATACTACATTACAAAAATTAGGAATACCTATACCATTAATAAATGGTATTTGGGAAAAAGTATTCTCATTATTTAAGAAATTACAATATACTAATAATGGATTTATATATACACAAATAACTCATTTGAATATAATTAATACATTTATAGATAATTTAATTGAAAAAAATCTTTTTGTAGAAATGATTACTAAAAATATACAATCATCTATTATGCCAATTGATGTTAGCGAAGGAAGTAATTTAAAGCAAAGAAATATTGGAACAATATTAAATGCTACAGAAAATGATATAAATATAGGTTTATCTAAGGTTTCAGATTATTTAGACAAATTAGATAAAATATTTAATTTGCTAAAAATACAAAATTCTAATAATTTTGAAGTGTTTTTTTTAATAATTATGGGATTATTAATAAATTATGGAAATAATTTAGATATAGATCCCAGTATTAAAAAGTTAATAGATGGAAAAATAAATCCAGCAAAAACAAATAGCACATCTCCTGCAGTAAGAGAAGTTCAATTAGACGAAGAACAGTATATAAAAGAATTAGCATTAAGAATAAGGTGTCCAATTTGTTATACAAATGAATGTAATGTTGCATTAAATTGTGGACATATGTTATGTAAGATTTGTTCTGAATCTATTAATACATGTCCTTTTTGTTTTAAACAAATAGTAACTAGATTAGATTTATATTATAATAAATATTTAAAGTATAAAACTAAATATCTTGCATTACAAAATACTTATAATTCTAAATTAATTAAAAAACATTAATCATTATTTAAAATTAAATATTGTCAAGTGCTAATTAAATATTTACTTAAGACACAAAGTATCTTAAGTTAATGTTTAGAAATAATAAAAATAATATATTCTACAAAAAGTCTATTTATTTAACTTTTAATCTATAGATACTTTGACATTACAATCATCTTTTTTATTAAAAGATGATAACATTTTTTTCTAAAGATACATGTAAAGAATTTAATGTTATCATTTATAATAATATTAACCTTTATTCCATTCATATTCACTTCGTAAATTATAGCGAATATAAGATGATAATAATTCTATGAATATTATTAGGGTAAAGATATGAATAGAACTTTGATTAAAATGTGATTATACAAAAGAACAAATACATGAAGAATTTATTAAAGCAATGGATAATAGAGAATAAAAATTGATTTCGTTGACATCGCGCCAACAATGTCAACGCTTATCATAACCTTCGGTTTGGTTATTTGGTATATAGAAAATCTTTATATGCAAAGCATTTATTTTCAATCTCACAAAGAAAAATTGATTTATATTAATTTAAACTATTAAATTAATATAATTAATGATTTACATATTTGTTATTTTGTTAATTAATAATCATATTTTAGTTGGTTATAAAAATGAACCAATTAATAATATAAATGATATAAATTATGAGGATGATGACAATAATATTATTGAACTAATTGAAGTTATAAAAACAGAAGAAATAGCCGATGTTGATAAAACTGTTAAAAAATATATGTTAAAATATGGAATAGATAAAGTTCGAGGAGGTAGTTATAATAAACCAGAATTAGATGAATGGATGATTAAGAGTTTGGAGCATGAATTTAAAATGTTAAAACCAGCGAAGATTGACAATCCATTAGATAATATTATAAGCACTTATATTAGTAATGTTTCTGATATTAATGAAGAACTTTTAAAAATTATTAATATTAGACAACAATTATTTAAAATAAAAGAGAAAATTCGTAATACTGAAATTGATGTTGATATTGATATTGATAAAATAATTGAATATCAAAAAGCACTCCATCGTTCTCAAGAATTACAACAGGAACGGACTAAATTTTATCAACAAATAAATAGAAATAATAATATTGAAATTCAAAATAAACTTAATAAAATAGAATCAGAAATGAATAAAATAAGACAGTTTATTGATCCTTATCAGAATAATAATGTATTAACTATAAACCAATATTATTCTACTTATGTTAAATATCAATTTGATTTCAATTATATTTATGAAACTGATATTAGTGTTCAATATTATTCACTAATGATTTTTAATAAAGAACAAAAACAAAAATTAAAATTATTTTGTGAACAACATGGTTCTGAAGATGAATTATTAGAAAAATATAAAGCATTACTAAAAAAAAAGATGGAAAGCATTAAAAATTGATTTCGTTGGACGTCCTAAACTAAATCTAAAGATTTAGTTTAGATAGACGTCAACGCTTATCAAAGGTTATTTCTTATATTTAATTTTCAAAGAAAATTAAATATCCAAAATAAAAATTGATTTCGTTGGACAGCTTAAATTTTTAAACAACAAATATAAATATTATAATTTCATACTATATCCAATATTATTTAATTTAGTTAATCCTAATTTCATATATATTGAATCTATTATAAATTTAAACAACTTACAATCTTTTTTCATAAAACTTCTTGAAAAATCATTAAACCATTGAATTATATTATAATTTAAATGAGCTTCATAATCTTCTAAAAGTTGTTGTTTTAATGTTAAATTAATAGTATTACTATAATTATTTAATATTTTATCTAATTTTAATTTTTTAACTTTTGATATAGATAATATGGCTTTATTTTTCATATAATTTTCATAATCAGTTTCTTCTCTAGGTTTAAAACCAAATCTTGAATAAAAAGTTTCATTATATTGTAAAAAACTTAAATCACTTAATACTATAGATGTTCTATCATCACATGTTATAAAACTATTATCTTTTAATTGAATTTGTTTAATATTAAATTTTTCTTTATATTTTTTTAACATTTTTATTGTTATTTCCATAATAGCTTTTCCATTATTTAATTCCGGTTGTTCAAAACAATTTGCATATTTATTATTAGTAACATTTTCAATATAAGCTAAACCTAAATAAATATCTATTATTATAGAAATACAATTAGTATTTTCATCGGGTGTTGATAAATATAATTTTAATAATTTATCATCAATTAATTTTTTAAATTTAATATGATTTGATTTATAATCGATACTAAATGCTCCACCTATCATATTATTTTTTATATTATTTTTAAATTTTGATAATGATTTATATGTATCTTTAATGAATTTATTATTATGATATATCATAGATAATATATTGGTATTCATATATTATAATATAGATAAATAAAACAACAATAGGTAGATGTTAGCAAAATTTATAACTATTAATATTTATTTTATTTATATTTACTATTATAAAATTAAAAAACCTGCTAATTGGAATGGTATTAATTCTAATGATAAAAATTGATTTATTAATTAAAAGTTTTATTAACTATTTAATTAATGGATCAAGATATTTACTATAAATATAAAGAAATTATTGATAAAATTATATTAGCAAGATTAAATGGTTCAATAAAAATTATTGATAATATGATGTATTTTAAATATGAAACAGATAATACTTTATATCCATATGGTCATAGAAATTGTTCTACTATTTTAACTGAATTAAATATTCTTTTTAAAAATATTGAAGATGAAGAATTATATTTTAAATTATTAAGTGGTAAAATTTATAATAATTTTAGAATGATAAATCCAATTGAGATTTATAATTATTATAATATTAAAAAATTAAATAAAGAAAATAAAGAATTAAAGGAAATGATAAAAAAATTTAATTTAGATTAATTCATAATAAACTATAATTATAATCATTCTCATAACCGAAGGTTTAGAAGTAATAATAAATAATATATTCAATGTCGCTAAAAAAGAAATCATCTAAATCACGATTAAATTTTAAATCTTTCAGCATATAATTATCTTCAATTAATTCTTGTATTTTACCATAAAGTTCTTTATGACTTTCTAGTTTATTTAATTCTTTGCATTCTTTAACAAATTTATTAATTTTACGCTTTGTTTTCAATTCATCATAAACCATTCGATGAATTTGTTTAATAAGTTCATTTGTTGTTTCAATTGTGTCCATTAAATGTTAATAATTATAAATAAAAATTATAATTATCAATATTTATATTCTTTGATTTATACCTAAATATATCTTATTGATTAATTAATTATTTTATAATTCTGGTCATATTTATCATATTTTTTTCTAATTTACCATTTTCAATGAAATTATGTTTTTCATAAAATTTCATTACAGTTTTACTACATTCTAATCTAATTTTAATAATTTTATTATTTTTAGCATATTCTATAACTTTATTTAATATTTGAGAACCTAAATTATCTTTATTTTTAATCGAACAAATTAAAATTAGATACATTGTATTTTCGTCATCTTCATCAATTTTAACACATGCAAATGCACATGGGCGATTTTTTTCTGATTTGTCTTTATTTAATATCTCAGTTCTAAAAAAAGAAAATCCATAATCAAAAGTGTTTAAAGTATGTGTTATATAGGATGTTTCTATTTCCTTTCTACAATTGCGTTTTGAATATTCTTTAATTCTTTTTATTATTTCTATATCTTTTTTAGTGAAATTTATATATTTATAATCATCTTTAGCTATAAAATCATCTGCCATAATATATATTATTAATATATATAATATATTATATCATTACCCTTGAAATCATTTTTATAAAAAGCTTCTTTACATTTATCATTAAATTTACCTGTATCTAATATAGTTTTAATAGTTAAATTTTTTTTTCTACAATATTTACATAATGATTTAATAATATCATCAATATATGTATTATTTATATAATATAAATTACGAATATACACACGATATTTTCCAGCCATTGATGGATGTATATCATAATTAATTAATCCTACTATATTATTATTTTCATCATTAAATTGCAATATTGATTTATAATTTGACATATTGATATTAATAAAATTTAATTTTTTAGCAAGATTAATTATCAAATCTAAATCAGGATTTTCTATATTTATAACTTTTAAATTCATTTATTAATATTATATATAAATATTATTTATATAAATCAATTTTTATAAATAATGCATAAAAATTGATTTATTAATTAAAAGTTTAAATGACTATTAATTAATGAATAAAATAACCAAGTTTGAAAATTGTGATATTTTAATTGGAAATAATAATGTTGAAAGATTAGGTTTTGATAAAATAAAAACATTAGGTGAAATGATAGATTTAGCAATTAATAATAATTGTCCTATTATTATTAAAGGTGGAGTTAATGCTAAATGGTATTTAAAAGGACAAGGAAAAGATATTGATTATTTAAAAAATAAAATTAATGAAAATATTGGACAACATTGTAATGGTGTGTGTTGTTATTTAATTGAATAATAGATTTATATAAATTTATTTAATCCTACACAAAATGCTATTAAATGACTTTTTATTTATAAGTACTTTTTTTGACCTTACTTCTCCCCCCTGAGTTTTGTGTAAAATGTGTATAATTTGTGTATAATTTGTGTATAATTTTGTGTATTAAAATGTTTATTAAAAAGATAATCTAATTAAATATAATGTCTGATAAAAGATACATTTGTAATCTTTGCGAAAAAACATATAAAACTTCTCAAAGTTTATGTAATCATAAAAAAATATATCATAAAAATAATAATAATTTAACTCAAGAAAACTCAACTTCACCTCAAAATAACTCAAATGAAACTCAAATATCACCTTTATTAATTGATATATTAATTGAACAGGATAACAAAACATGTAAACATTGTAATAAAATATATTCAAGAGTGGATAATTTAACAAGACATTTGAAAACATGTAAATCAAAAGAAAATATAATAAAAGAAAATGAAGAACTAAAAAAAGAACTTTGTGATATAAAACAAGATAATAAAGCAATGAAACAATCATTAGATGAACTTAAAAAAATGATTTTAGATATGATGAATAAAAAATGTAAAATGCATCCAAAAACATTTCAAAAGATGGTTAATTCCAATAATTATTCAAATAATAATATTACAATAAATAATAATATTAGATATGTCGAATATGGTAGAGAAAATTTAAATGATGTTTTCTCAAAGAAGGAGAAAATGATGTTATTAAAAAGTGATGGATCTATTATAGAAAATATATTTAAATATACGCACCTGAATGATGATTATCCGCAGTTTCAAAATATTATTATTACTAATAGGCGTTCTAATGAAGCATATGCTTATAATGAAAAATTAAATAAATTTATAGTATGTGATAAAAATGAATTATTAGAAGACTTAATAGAGTTTAGGTATGATGATTTAATATCATTCTTTGAAGAATATAAGGATTTATTAGAACCTAAATTAAGAGATACATTAGAAAGATCTTTTTTACTTAAAAATGATAAAAAATTTTGTAAAGATAAATGTAAAGAATTTAATGTTATTATTTATAATTTTTGCAATAAAGATAATATTAAATATAAGCCTGTAGAAAATTTATTAAATAATAAAATAGATGATTAATAATTGACAAAAGTATTCAAGAATTAGGCTGCTGTGTATTTTATTATTAAGCATAAATTAATTAGTTGCAATTATACTTACTTTTTTTATTATCAATTATAATAATGAGCCATGGGCAAGCACAATTATATAATGATTTACATCCAGATAAATCTTTAAAAAATACTGGTTTTAAAGATAAATCAACCGCAATAAGCACTATTAAGATGCTTAAAAAACGTTCTTTAAGATACCAATTTGATGTTATTAATACAATGTATAACAGAGCAAAATATCATCCTCATATAAATGATGATATGAAAGAAGCAATGAGTGTTTTTAAAAAATGGTTAAAAAATTATAGTAAACTAAAGAGAGAAGAAGATAAAAAATATCCGTGGCTATCATTAAAAACAATATCTAAATATGAAAAAATAGCAGAATTATATGGTGTTAGTGAAGTAGCACGTGGATTAAAAAAAGGAAC